>JACKQG010008125.1_pt1 | contig 10334 bp, 3 predicted proteins | sample 8237621 | NCBI WGS metagenome assembly JACKQG01 (sample SAMN15677084, study PRJNA649215) | marine metagenome | biome: marine; feature: Black Sea; material: saline water; isolation source: suspended particulate matter (SPM) from the Black Sea western gyre | collected 2013-06-09/2013-06-10 | depth...
CTGCAATTCCGCCACCGCTGCCTGCTGATAAGCGCGAACCTGACGACGGCGTTTGAAAAAGCCAATGGACAAAACTGTGAGCGTAGCCAGCAAAATTACTCCGAAGCTCACAGTCGGCACCAGAAAGGCAGTCTTCATGTACCACGGTGGCATGACCTCGATATCAAATCCAATCGGCGTTCCCCACAGTTCTGATTCGCCCTTTGCGCGAATCTCAAGACGGTAGGCTCCCGCAGGCAGATTGCGAAACTCGACGCTTTCGTTCTGCGTCGGCTCTGACCAGGCCTCGTCCAGCCCCACAAGCCGAGTTTGAGAAAAGACATTGGTTTGGCTGAACTTCTCGATGGCGATATAACTTGCCTTGAACTCTGAACCAGCAGGAAGCGTGTAGCGGCTTTGTTTATCGACGTTTTTTTTATCAATGCTGATACTCTGAAACCTAAGCTGAGGAACGGTCGGTGGAGCGTTTTTGAGGTCGATTTTGAGAAAACGTTTTCCCCAGCCGGATACAATCAGGCTCCCTTCGGTGATGTACCCCCCCCTGCCCCATATATAGCCGACGAAAGTACCCGTATTCTTGAGCAAGTGAAACTGATAGTGTTCCTGACTGTATCGGTAAATTTTGCCAGATGCAATCAGAGCCACTTCATCGTTTTCTAAAAAGAGCGTAAAATCTCGGCTGTTAAACGAATCGGGTAGCGGCAGTTTCTTGAGTGTTTCTCCCTCCAACATCCAAATTTCACGAATCGGCGCTTCATTTGGGGCGCCATAAAAAAATATCCGTCCCGCTTCGTCCTGTTGAGCAGTGGTGACATCTTTTAGTTGCGGATAGCGGCGCGTGTCAACCAGCGAGACAATCCCGTCCTCAATCCAGCCGATTTGCCCAGGCGTATAAAAGAAGAGTTTGGAGCCGGATTTCCAAATCCTTGCAGGGCTATCGGCAGGCAAGCCATCCTTTGTCGTCAACTGTCTGAGTGTTTCGGGTTTCCATTGATAGAGCGAGTTTCCCGTTTGAAGATAAACCGACCCGTCGGAAAAAGCTGCGATGTTACGGGTGTTTTTAATGCCCGGCAGCGGATAAATCGTCAGTTTTTTCTCTTTGTAATATATTAGGGTTCCGTCTGAATCCAGAAGATAACAGCCGCCCCTGTCATCTGGAGAAAATTTCTTAAACTCGATTAACTGTTGCTCAATATTGCCGTCAGCGGTAATACAGATGAGGCGTGCCGAATCTTCGGCGAAATCAGCGAGCCAGGTATTTCCACCAGCGTCTGTTTGGAAGCTAGGCCATGATGATTTGAACTTGAGCAACTTTTTCCACTCTCGGTTGTGGTAAGACACGAGAGAGAAAACACCAGGCCCTGGACTTGAAAAGCCTGGGTGCAAGATAAAATAGTAACTTCCTGTTTTGCAATTGTATTGCACTGCTCTAAGTCCATTTGGATTCAAATCGCATACTTCGTATTCCACCCCTTTAAAAAATCGGAGTTCAGTCACCTCCCGTTTTCCCCACTCCCGCGCCCAAACGGTTTCATCGTCAATTATCATAAAATAGCCCCCGCCCATCAGATTGGACAGGTATAAATCTTTGCCGGGGAAGATATCATTCTCCTTGATGACGAATACAGGCTTATCAGCGGTCCAATTAAACATCCACATTTCATTTTTGAACTTGTGCCAATAATTATATCCTGTTGAGAGTTCCATGGGAAACTCAAATCGCAGGGGTGAGCCGGGATAACCAAAGTTGCCCTCATTGTCCAGTTCGCCACGAATGATTTGCATCAGCCCGTCTCCTGCTTCGGCGGCAAAATAGAGTCTGCCTTTGGCATCTGTGCCAAAATATCTTGAGAGATGACTATCAAGAGGCTGTCCAATTCCATCGGCACGGTAATATATGAACGGGCTGTTTTCGCCCTTGAGCAGAAGCCCCTCTCCGACAGCTTTGGCAGTTTCAACCTTAAACGAAAGTTGTATTTTGAGCACCTCCGAAATGTCCTGCGGCGTCTTGAGTAGGCGGTGAACGATTGTCGTAACATCCAGTGGCCCCGTTGCCCACCACCAAACGCCACTAGCAGAATCGACTTCGATTCCGGATAAATTGAGCATTGTCGAATCGACGACAAGCGACATTTTGTAATTCCCATTTTCTTTGTGGATGTAACTAATGCCCCCAGTCGTCATCACCCAAACGCCCTTGTGCTTGTCCGCTTGCAAGTCAATCACAGCATTGGAAGGTAAACCATCCTTCACAGTGTAGTACTTCTCGACCTCTCCGTTCCACAGCCGGACAACTCCGTTCTGACCCGCCATCCAAACCTTTCCTTCGGCATCGCGGGCATATCTCTTGAAACCAGAGCCGATTGTATTGCCAATCCCCGTGAATCGTTTTCCATCAAAGCGATAAAAATGTGTCATACCTTGTTCCACAGTGCTGAACCAAGTGTAGCCCTGCGCGTCGGTGACAGCGGACCTCATCGCGTCTGCTCCGACCCTTGTAGTATAGGTTTGTGCTTCAAAGAGAGGTCTCAAGGGAGGTATGGTTGTGGGCGAACCCTCACCTCCAACCCCTCTCCCCGAGGGAGAGGGGCCGGGGGTGAGGGCATCCGCTTTCTGTGTCCTCTTTTTGAAGGGGACAAATCGTAAGTCGATGTTTGGAACGGTTTTACCACGTTCAACCCGTAAGGTTGGGGCAGTGTCTTTTTCCTCGCCATAATAAACATCGCCCCCCGGAATTTTGCACCACACCTGATACCGTCCCGGCTTCAGGTTGATGAACAGGTATTTTCCCTGCTCATCGCTCAAGGTCGTGACAATGATTTTTGGGCGACCCGGCGGGTCGCCCCTATCAAGGGCAACGGCATGGACAGGAACATTAACCTGTGACGCCGCGTTATCCGATACCAAAACTGTTCCAGAGATGCTAATGGCTTCTTTCAACGTTAAGTCCAGTTTTCGGCGTTCCCTCTCACGCAGTCGGATGCCCAATCGCCAATCGCCGAGGTTCCCCGTCGTCACAGAGAGGTTATACGGTCCACGAACAGGCTGGAAGAGAACTATTCGGTAGCTCCCTGAATCGTCTGTCCGCGTTTGCGCTATCTCCGAACTGTCTTGTTCTAAACAGACGAAGACATTCGGAATTGGCTGATTCGCCTCATCCGTAATAATTCCTGAAATCACCGTAGAAATTGCCAATTCGCCCGGTTTGGGGAGTTCAATTTCCGCGATATGGGCGTTACCCATCAATTTGCCATCAGCATGGTTTGGCGACGAATCAGTGGCAATCTCCTCGTCATCTTCAAATCGCCAGTAGCCAACCAAGCCGGATTCTTTGCCTGAGAGAGTGGCATCCATCGTCCGGTGGATTTCTTCTTCCGTCCGGGCGATGTTCCAGATGCGCACTTCGTCGATTTGTCCTGCAAAGGGAGAATGTTCCTGAACTTCTTCTTCATGCGAGGAGCCAATCCGAAGGGGAAGTATACTCACATGAATGTCCTTCCCAAAATTTTGACGTGCGACCTCAACTCCGTTTAGAACTATTTTCATCACTCCGCTTTTCGCATCAATAATCCCAGCGACATGATGCCATCTATTGAGCGCAATAGAACCACTCGGAGAATTGAGATAGGCTTGACCTTTGCCACTTGGTGCTGAAAATAAATGGATAAAACCGGAACTGTTTAAGCATAGGCCGTAACTTCTATTCTCACAAGCATTTGAGGTTCGTTTATCTCCCTTGAAGAGAATAAAATGCCATTGGTTTGGAAATGCTGTCGCTTTAATCCATGCTTCCATTGTCACTTGGGAATTGATAGCATTCAAGCTCTCGCTATCAGCGAGCTCCACATAATCCCCATCACCATCAAGTGAAAGGACGTGGTTTTGGGCGTGTGCAACAGACACAATAAAACAAAAGAATAAACAAACGAACCAGAAACAATGCAGTGTGTTAAGTGTTTTCATAGCAATCCTCCATGTAGGGGCACTACCTCGATTCTCGGAAGCTTCGACTTGCCGTGTCCTTCTGGGAAATTGAACCTGAACTGCGGCAATTTAATCATTATACAAATCGTATTCTTCTCATCTTGTATACCCGAAGCACCCAGGCCCTATCGGTGGCTCAGTTGGCACACGCAGCTTTGTCATGATAGCATCTTGAATTCTCGTTTTGAGCACATTATTGTCCTTCCAGATGATGATATTCTTCAGCCAATTGTCGTTATCTGGTTTGGGATAATCTATCCGCCAATAGCAGCCTCTGGTTTCTTGGCGAAGAGTTGATGCCGCTACAATTACCCGCCCAAGGTCGAGCATATTGCGCGCTTCGATGGCCGTGCGGAGGTCAGTCATGTTCTGTACTCGTTGAGCATTAACCATCGGAATCATAGCATCCAATTCCTGTTGCGCTTTTTCTAACGTTGCGTCGGTTTTCATTGTCCCAGCATATCTCCAAAGTATATTTCTGATTTTACCTGCAACTTCCTCGGGAGATTGGTCACCGCCATCAAAAATTTGAGTCAGCCATTTTTCCTCCGCATCGACCTGGGTTTGGTCGATAACTGGCATGCTGATAGATTTTGCTCTTTCAGCGGCGTTTTGTCCCGATATTGCGCCGAAGACAATGGTATCAGCCATCGCCGAACCGCCTAATCGCGCCGCGCCGAAAAGTCCACCTGTGACTTCGCCAGCAGCGTACAATCCGTCCAGGTTAGAACAGGCTTTTTCATCTATCTTAACGCCCCCCAAAAAATAGTGGCATCCACCTACTCTTAGAATCTCCTCATCTGGAGGGTTCTTTAAATTGAAAATTGCCTCCATTCGAGCATGTGGCACACTGAAACTGATACACTCGATATCTACCAATTCCACGCCTGCTCTGTACGCCATAGCAAAACCATCACCGGTTGTTCCCTCCGCATTATCGTTGCGTTCATAAGCGCACGCCCCTCCGCCAGTCGCAAGGATGGTCGATTTTGCCGATATAACGCAAAACTGATTCTTTTCCAAATCAACAGCAGTCGCGCCAACGACAGATTGATTAGAAGTCAAAAGTGCAGTCACCATGACGTTATCAAGTATCTCAACGCCGAGTTTCTCTGCGGTATTTCTGAGTGGTTGCGTCAAGCCATAGCCACGTCTTTTACCTTCTATCCGTCCCACCTGATAATGCCCCGGCTTATCTATGCGGGAAGAAACATCTTCGGAAAATAACTCCACGCCATATTCTTGTAGCTGCGGCATTTTATCCTGAACTTCGCGCACAAAAACGTCGACGAGGCGTTGATTATTGAGGTAGCCGCCGATATGAACAACTTGATGGAAGAGTTCATCTGAACTCTCTTCCGTAGAACGAGTGAACCAACCGGCAATTATAGCCGTGTTACTCATTCCACCAGCAGGTAGTTTGGACGCTAATGCTACCTTTACACCTTGCTCCGCTGCCGCGACAGCAGCCATCAAACCTGCTCCAGCGCCGCCAATAACTAATACATCTACGTTCCGTAGTGCGCTGCTTTGCAACTCACTTGTTATATCTATTCTGTTCATATTCTCACCTTATTGAAACATTCCATAATTTTTCACTCTAAATACGACTTTTTCAGTTGGAGGAAGAAAACGTGAGACGTAAAACGTAAAGCGTCATTATTCACGTTTTACGTTTTACGCATTACGTTCCACGCATCACGTTTCACACTTCATAGGTTATTTCCATCGGAAGAAGATTATACATTGGCTAAATTAAAATCCCGCTCTCTTATCCACCACATTAGTTAGCGGTTCACCAGTTACAAACCGCCTCAGATTTTCACGGAAAATTTGAAAACTCCGTTCACCTGTTGGAGGTGAAGCTCCGGCTGAATGGGTTGTAATGACGACGTTGGACATCTGCCACAGTGGGCTATCTGCTGTAAGTGGCTCTTGTTCAAACACATCCAAACCCGCGCCCGCGATCTTTTTTTCTTGTAAAGCGTGTATCAAAGCGGCTTCATCGATGATTTTCCCTCGCGCTATATTGATGATATGCGCAGAAGGCTTCATTTTCTGAAATTCAGCTTCGCCTATCATCTTGAACGTTGTTTTGGTAAGTGGGCAACAGATAGCAACAAAATCCGCCTCGGGCAACAGGTCGTGGAGCTTATCCGACTTTTCAAGCCGTTCGACATAATCTGGTTTCTCCGTTGCCATTGGGTCAATCGCTAATATTCTCATCTCAAACCCATGCGCCCGTTGAGCAACAGCGAGACCAATATTACCCAAACCAATAATCAGGATTGTTTGCCCGGCTAATTGCATTAAAGATGTCCCGCGCCAAACACCCTCCAACTGATGTCGGATGAACATATTCAAACCGCGCGAGAAACATAAAATCAGAGAAAACAGGTGTTCCGAAATGGGAATATCAAAAGCGCCGCTGGCGTTAGTTAAAATTACATCGCTTTCCACCATTTCTGGGTAAAGAGTGGCATCTACGCCTGCGCCGCCTATCTGTACCCAGCGCAATTTTTCACTGGCAGCTAAAAAGATATCTCGATCCAGCCATCCGCCACCATAGGCAGCATCGGCATCTGTGATCTTTTCAATCGCTTCCTCTTTGGTTTTGGCAACAATAAATTCAATATCAGGAGCAACGGCGCGTAGTCTTTCTACGTCGCCGCCACGCGTTCCAGAAACAATCAAAAGTTTCATTTCAATCCTCCTTAATATGTTATGCTACATTGTCAAATTACAAACCCCTTAGGATGATAATGTCCATCTTGGTTTTTCATGTTAAGCTGACGCGAAGCGTTATACCTACAAATGAATTTGTATTTGCACCACTGACATAGCGCATCCTTCTCTTCCCAGATGGATGGATTAAACTTACCTGACCGAATACATTCATCAATCGATTTGATATTTTCGATAACGAATGCCTCAAGTCGTTGGTAATCCTCTGCGAAATAGAACCCGGAAGGCGGCTGTTTGATACTGCCATCTTTTTTATATTTATATTCATCTTTCAGCGCTTCCCAAACGCCCAGATATCCCTTCTTCCCAACTTCTTTGACTTTTTTTAAAACGTAGTAGGCTCCCGCTGCTGGCGCCTTTGGATTCTCTTGTCGCGCTACTGCTCGCAGATAAATCGGCAATTGAAAACTAATACCTCGTTCGATTTTTTTCACATTGGCATATCCGCCTGTTTTGTAGTCATACACAGCAAATCGCTGGTATTCCTCGTCGATATCCACTCGGTCAATTCTACCACGAATGCGAATCGGCGGTTTGTCTGTTTCGCGCGGAATTTGTAGACCGAACGATTGTGATTCTTCTCCCTGAAAGCTCCCGAAGTAATATTCAAAATGAGTCGGCTTAAAGTTACCATCTAAAAATTCTTTTTCTGGCTCAAACTCCACTTCCAAAAATGCTTTAAGAATCCCTTTCGGCTCATCGGGTTTTGTGAGCCTTGAAACGAGCATTCGCTTCTCCTCTTCCCAGTAGAGACCATCGAATTGTCCCTCGTAATGCCGAGTCTCGTCTTGAGCGATTATGGGCATTACAGCGTGCGCTTCTTTCATGTCGATATGTTCATTTTTCTGGATGTCTCCGAATCTTTCGAGAATTTTATGCACCAAACGCCCCCTTGCATCCGGAGCTATTTCCGATTCTGCTTCCTCCAAATCCTCTAAAGCCAGAATATACTTGAAGAAAAATTTCATGGGACATTGCGCGTAATCATCCAGTTGCGAAACTGAATAACAGAAGTCGGGCGATTCATATTCCTTTAGAATGTCCGCAGCGTATTTATCGTGTAAATGTCCATCATAAATAGAAAAGGCATCCAATTGTTCCCGCACCTGTTCCATCTTCAACTGCGTTTGGAGATTAGCATAAGGAACCTTGAGGTGCTCGGAACCGCCGATAGTATTCAACTCTCCCATTTTCTTTAGGACTTCCTGTTCTGAGAACAATGTTGCATTTTCAGACTCATTTAGCGGTACTATCTCATTTGTTTTGTCGCCTTCCGGAAAGTCAAATAAAGTTCTGACATCTTCTACAAAAGGCGAAGGCACTAATTCCTTTCCATCCGCCATCTTAGGATAGATCAGCACAACTCTTTGGGAGTTGCCTATCATCTGCTGGAAGAAGAAACGCTCTTGTGGCAGTGGGTCAAGGGTTGCGATGGGCAGCGGCTGGGATTCGTCGGGGGAGATTAGAAAATTGGCAATCGGTCTGCTGGGATATTCGCCTTCGACAAGCCCGGCGATGAACAGATTTTCAAACGAAAGCCCGCCAGTCTCCAATGTGGCAATGACTTGCACCGCATTCTCATTTGCGCTCTTCGCGAGCTTTTGCATCTGTTCCTCGGATAACTCCGTTGAGGAAATCACCACGGTGATATATTCAATGTAATCCTGCGCGCCATGACTGCCCGTACTGCCTAAAGCACGAAAGGTTTTTACCATTTCATTGACAATTGAAATCAATTGAATATACGCGGTTTGAAAATAAGGGCTGAACACTAATTCATCCCCAACATCAGGCGAGGGCAAGGGGGCAAGAGGTAAGTCCATTTCTCCGTCTGTGGAAGGGCTGAACTTGGAAAAGAACATCAGTTCTATGAATTGCCCAAGGGCATCTTTGAATTCAAAAGCCGATTGCGCATTGGTGAGGATTTGCGCATGATGTATGAACTTCTGCATTGTAAGAAGATCGAAGGCAACTTGCGCGCGCTCGTTGTATTGAGTTTTCTGTGCGTCATCCTCTTCGGAAATTTCCCCCCCTTTATTAAAGGGGGCCGGGGGGATTTCTTTCAGGTCATCTCGTTGTAGATACGATTTAATCTTGCCAAACCAGGGATTAACGCTAAAATTCTCCTGCACACCCGCCGCACGCGCCAAACGGTCAATGCGGTGGATATCGAAGTCTTCAGCCGAAAAATCAGTTGGGATATCCTCATTTGTCAAACCGGCAATTTCATCGGCGTTTATCTCAGGCGCGAAATCAATCCAGCCCGAAGAGAAAATATCGAAAAGGTCTGTGCGTGTCCATCTTTCCGTCAACACGCAGGTGAGAATTTTCTTCAACAGGGCGATGAACGGAATTTGCTGTAACGGACAGCCGCGCGAGATTTTCACCGGCAGTTGATATTCGCTGAATACTTCTTCAATAAGCGATTTGTATATTGTTAAATCAGGGCACACGACGACGAACTTACGCAAATCTGCAACGATTTGCCCTTCGTTCGGCGCAGGCAAAGATTGTCGAATTAATCGCACTATTGCCCTCACTTCCTCTCGGCGATTCGGCGCTGCGATAAGGCGAAAATCTTTCTTTTCATCCACCGCAGATATTCGTGCAAACGGCTGATTTAAAAATAGCCGCTCGGCAACTATCTCCGGCAAATGTTCAGGTTCGCAGGGCATCTTTCTCTCTTCCCAGTTGTAGACGCCCAACCAGTCAACAATCGACTGAATGCTTTCGTATCCTCGATGAGATTCAAATGACCGCCAATCTTCTGAAATTCTTTTGGGTGGGCAAGTCGGGTGTCGCCCTTTCCTTCGGAAACCCCGACTTTCCCACCCCCGAAGGAAAAGGGCGACAGGAGCAGCTAACGTCAGTATAATTTTCTGGAAAGATGGAACAAGCGCGTGAAAAACTGCTTTCTCAAGTTCAGTGAAAAATGCAAACTCATCTAACACCAGAGCTTTTGCAGAATCGACGTGATATCCATTTTTTTGCCATTTGAGCAAGAGTTCAAAATTCAAGATATTCTCATCGGCCAGGCGGTGTTCTTCCAGAAAGCGATGATACGTCCGGTCAAGCAACTCTACCGTCTTGGCTTTCTCTGTCGATTCAGCCGCCAATTGCTGAATCAACTCATTTCGCGCTTCATCCACAAGCAGCGACGTTTGTAAATGTCCCAGCACATCGGAAATCTTTTGGGACAATCCGTAGGAGAGTTGTGCTTTCTCTAAATATCCGAATTGCCCTTCGCGCAATAAATGATTGATGACTAAAAGTCTGGCGTAAGGGCTCAAAATTTGCCTGTCGCCGAGCACTTCTCCATAATGACTTTCCATAAAATGAGAAAAAGTCACAACTTCAGGCATCCAGCACTTTCTCTCAAAGTGGGCGAAAATTTGACTTTTGAGTTCCACTACTTTCCGGCGAGTCGGCGCAAAAATCATGGCATTCAAGCGTCTGCCATCCTGGTCGAAATATGTTGATAATTCGTTCAGCAGTATTTCTTGCCGGTTTTGTTGTTTTGGTCCGTAAATTAGTAGGTGTTTCATAAGTAAATCCTCGTGAAACATGAAATGCTTTCATCATTTTCCCCTTTCCTCAAGGCGAAC
>JACKQG010008126.1_pt1 | contig 10333 bp, 7 predicted proteins | sample 8237621 | NCBI WGS metagenome assembly JACKQG01 (sample SAMN15677084, study PRJNA649215) | marine metagenome | biome: marine; feature: Black Sea; material: saline water; isolation source: suspended particulate matter (SPM) from the Black Sea western gyre | collected 2013-06-09/2013-06-10 | depth...
ACTACTTCTCTGGCACCGCCGATATGGACACCGTCATGGCCGAGATCGACGCTTCTTGGCCGCACGAAGGCATGATGGAAGAAGAAGCTGCAGCTGAAGAACCTATGGAAGTTGTCGAGGTTACCTTCTGGCACGCCTATGCTACTGGCTCTGCTGAAGAAACCGCGCTTGCCAAAGTTCTTGAACAGGCTGCCGTTGATCTTCCTCAATACCAGATCAATGTTTTGCAAATCCCTTTCAATGATATCTACAATAAATACCGCACCGACGTTGCTGCTGGCGGTGGCCCAGATATGTTCATTGCCCCCAATGACTCCCTGGGTGACGATGCCCGTGCTGGCTTGATCGCCGACATCACCGATCTGGCTGCTGGAAAACTGGATGCCTATGCTCCCCTGTCTGTTGAAGGCATGAGTGTCGATGGCGTGCTGTATGGTGTTCCTGAATCCCTCAAGGCGGTTGCTTTCTGGTACAACAAAGAACTATTGCCCGAACCTCCTGCCACAACTGATGATCTCCTGGCTCTGATGCAAGGCGGCACCCCCGTCTCGATCAGCTATGGTTGCTACCATCACTGGGGCTTCTATGGCGCCTTCGGTGGTCAGATCTTCGATGATAGTTGGACAGTTGTTGCTGGCGAGGGTATTGCTGATTCAATGTCTTACCTGAATGATCTGTACCAGATCTCGAAAGAAAATGGCTGGCCCAAGAACGATAGCGACGGTCTGGCTCCCTTCACCGAAGGTTCCGTAGTGGCGATCACTAACGGTAACTGGGCGATGGGCGACTACAAGGCGGCCCTTGGCGACAATCTCGCTGTGGCTCCGTTGCCCGCTGGCCCCGGTGGCGCTTCTGACCCGCTACTTGGTGTTGATGGTTTCTATTTCAGCCCCAACAGCCAGAATATGGACGCGGCTCTTGATGTCGCTCTGTATCTGACGGGCGCAGCCGCTCAAGAGATTATGATGAACGAAGCCGGCCACGTGCCCGCTCGTACCGATGTTGAAGTCACTGATCCCTTGATGGTAGGTTTGCTTGAGGCCTTCTCGACGGGCTATGTCCGCCCGCAGGTTCCCGAATTGGGTCTGTACTGGTCCAACTTCTGTGGCACCGATGAGGTCTTCGAAGTAGGTACTCCCGCAGCCGACTGGGTTGCTACGGCTACCGAAAACGCCAACAAATAAACCTTTGCGATTTGCAAGAGCGAACAGGGAATTTCCCTGTTCGCTCTTGCTTTTTTGTTTGATTTTTATGCTATTGGAGGCGGAATATGGCTGCCAGAACTGCTCCAGTGGAGACAAAACGAACGAAGCGTCAACGAGCTATCTTGCCGTATCTTTATTTATTGCCGGCATTCCTAGTGATGTCGGTAATCACATTTTATCCCCTGATTTATCAAGTTATTCTCTCATTCACCAATTTTGAAACCAAACACCTGATGCTGGGTATGTCATCTCCTGATTTGGAAAATGTAGGTTTAAAAAACTACGTTGATATTATTACCGGGGGATTGCCGGTTCAGAATTTCGAATTCTTCCGCGTGCTGGTGTATAACATCTGGTGGGCGGTAAGTAATGTGGCTTTACATGTTCCCGCTGGCGTTGTAATTGCTGTTTTGCTAAATGTTAGGGGCCTGTGGTTTAAGAAAATCTATCGGGCGATATATATTCTACCGGTGGTTGTGCCTCCCCTTGTGGTCGCTACAGTTTGGCGCAACATCTTTGATGAGCAATATGGCGCCATGAACCAGGTGCTGACCGCTTTTGTTGGTCTCTTTGGTGGTGATCCTGTCCGCATCCGCTGGCTTTTTGAATATGTGCCGCCGATTTCTTGGCTATTACCCACCGGCGCTCTACCACTGGCGTATTACGCCATGATGATCGCCAATTTCTGGCTGGGATGGCCATTTATGACATTGGTTGCCACCGGCGCACTGCAGAGTATCCCCAGCGACCTATATGAAGCCGCCGCCATTGATGGCGCATCCAACGCACAACAGTTTTGGAGGATTACTGTACCCCTCTTGCGGCCGGCGATGGTGCCAGCCGCCGTGTACGGGTTTACGTTATCTTTCAACCTATTCAATTTTGTCTATTTTATGACAGGCGGTGGCCCGGCGCGCTCTACTGAAATTTTGGTCACCTTTGCCTACGACCTGGTGCGTAATTTGCGCCTCTATGGGGTTGCCGCCGCATTTGCGGTGATTATATTCTTCGTAGCGTTGACGGTTTTCTTAGTCACCAACCGGATCACGCGCGCGACCGAATCGTATGCGGAGGCTTAACATGACATCCGCCGTTCAAACTTCCAAGAAAAAGAATATTTTCATGCGTTTTCTGACAATGAATACATCGGGGGAAGCCAGTGGACGCGAATTACCTTTGTGGCGACAGTTGCTGCTCCAATTATTGACTCTACTCATCGCGGCCGCGGTGATGTTCCCCATCATGTACGTGATTACAATGTCCCTCAGTTCTGTGAGTACGCGTCCGTCCAGCCTGGAACTCTTCCCGAAGGAAATTTCACTGGATGCATTTAAGCAAGTGTTAGACCGTCCAACGGCTAACCCCGTCACTTTTTGGGAACTGCTTAAAAATAGCTTTCTCCTCTCCTTCGGCGTGGGGCTGGCTGCATTGCTGGTAGCTGTGACAGCCGCGTATGCCTTTTCACGCTTCAACTTTAAGCTACGCCAGATATTGATGATCCTGGTTTTTATTCCCTTGCTGATGCCCGCCATCGGTTTGATGACCCCGCTTTTTCTGATGATGAATAGTTTTCGGATTTTCGACTGTGGGAGCGGAATGATCGCGATTCAGCCTTTTTTAAGTTGTGCTTCAACGGGAAAATTGCTTTTCAATCTGCGCGATTCACTTTTGGGTGTCGGTATCGCCATGATCTCTGGCGCGCTACCTTTTGCGGTCTGGAATCTTAAAGGCTATCTGGATACCATCCCCAAAGAACTTGAAGAAGCCGCCGCTATTGATGGAGCGGATTCTAACCAGGTTTTCTTCCGCATTGTGCTGCCGTTGGCGGCGCCTCAATTAGCCGTAACATTTTTCCTGGGCTTCATTGGTCACTGGCAAGAGTTTGCTATGCCCTGGCTATTCCTGACCAAACCGGAAAGTTATACGTTGGCGATGACGTTATACAACATGACCGGCCAATACGCCAACGCCATTCCGTGGAATCGCTTCTCGGCGATGGCAATCATCGTCGCCGCGCCGGTGGCAGTGATTTATATCGCCCTCCAAAAACAGATCGTAGGTGGCCTGACACTCGGTGGGGTCAAAGGGTAGTTCAACACATGATAAGGAGCGGTCAAACAACCGCCTCTTATCATCTCATTTATGTGGAAACAAATCCTCATACTCCTATTGCTGGTTGTTATTTTGGCAACCCGTACCGTTGTCGAAGCAGGCTCTGGCATTCCCCTTCCAGAGCCTGCTTTGAGTGTACAAAACTCCGAACTGGTTAGCGACATCCCGCAAGCGAATTTGAAGCTTACTGCACAGGACTGGTGGGATGACGCTGTTTTTTACGAGATCTTCGTGCGTTCCTTCTACGATTCAAATTGTGATGGCATTGGCGATTTCAACGGTATCAACCAAAAACTTGATTATCTGCAAGCGCTGGGCGTCAATGCCATCTGGTTGATGCCCATCAACCCCTCGCCATCCTATCATGGCTATGATATTGTCAATTATTATGCCGTCAATCACGAATATGGTAGCATGGAGAATTTTAAACGCCTGCTCGACGAAATTCACCGTCGAGATATGCACCTGATTGTTGATTTAGTGCTCAATCATACCTCCAGCGCGCATCCCTTTTTCGTGGATGCCAACAATAACCTTAATTCCCCATACCGCGATTGGTATATCTGGTCGGAGACCGATCCCGGCAACGGCTGGCATCCGGGTGGGCAGGGGTATTATTACGGTTTCTTCTGGTCGGGCATGCCCGATTTGAACTACACCAACCCAGAAGTTACTGCCCAGATGGACAACGTTGTGCGCTACTGGCTGGACGATATTGGCGTAGATGGGTTTCGCGTTGACGCCGCCAAACACCTCATCGAAGATGGCGCTCAGCGCGAAAATACCCCCGCTACGCATGACTGGTACAAAGAATTTTTCGTCGCCTACAAAACCGATCACCCTGATGCTTATACCGTTGGCGAGGTTTACGGCGCGGGCGGTTTCATCGCCAAAACCTACACCGGCCAACTTGACCACGTTTTCAATTTTGAATTAGCCAGCGGATTTGTCAACAGCGCTAACGGCCGCTCGAATACTGGTGTCAAAAGCGCCTACACGCTGACCCTCAAAGATATGCCCCAAGGGAATTACGCTACCTTTCTGACTAATCACGACCAAAACCGCGCCATGAGTGTGTTCAACGGCGATCTCGGCAAGGCCAAGGCTGCGGCCTCGTTGCTGCTGACCGCGCCCGGCACACCGTTCATCTATTATGGGGAAGAAATTGGGATGCAGGGCAAAAAACCGGATGAAGATATTCGTTTACCAATGCAATGGAGCGCCGACCCGCAAGCTGGATTTACTTGCCTTCCGACAGGCGACTCAGACTCGGCCCAAGTGTGGCGCGCGCCCAATGAAGATTATCCAACCGTCAACGTGGCCTACCAACTGGACGACGGCGACTCATTGCTACAACATTATCAGGCCTTGATTGCCTTGCGTAGCGCGCATCCTGCTTTGCGCATCGGCAGCACAAGCCTGATAGCGACGGATTCTACCGCTTTGTTTGCCGCGCTGCGCACCACAGATGCAGAGCAAATACTGGTGCTGGTCAACCTCAGCGACCAACCCCTGAGTGAATTTGCTCTCTCTGCGGAAGACAGCCCCCTCGCCGCGGGCGAATATCAACTTGAAAGCCTGCTCGGCAATCTGGCCTTTAGCCTGATAGTTGAAGAAAATGGCGCCTTCGACCTCAATCTTCTACTGGATGTACCCATCCAACCCAACCAGACGTTTATCTTGCGTTTCGAATGAAATCTTTTCGCGTATTTGTCTACGTCCTTTGCGCTCTTTTTGCAACCCTCATTGCGCTGAATTTGCGTCTCAGGGCTGTGGAGCAATTGCCCATCGACTACGATGAAGACGATTATCTCGGCGCGGCGCAGCGTTATGCGCAGGCGATCAGGGCGGCAGATTGGCAAGAAATTACAGAATATGATTACAACTACGAACACCCCCCGCTGACCAAGCTGATTTATGGATTTGCGATTTTGGGCTTGCCCGAAGCGCCGTTGATCCCGGAGCGGCCTTCCACCGATGCTCCGGCTTCATCTTTGCCAGAACCGCATTTTGACGTTGCCCGCAAGGTGTCCGCGGCCTTTGGCACGTTGGAAGTTTTAGCACTGGCCTTGATTAACCCGCTGGCGGGCTTGTTGTTGGGCATCCACACCTGGCAGATCAAATACACCAGCCAGATTATGCTGGAGCCGCTGCCCGCGCTGACCAGTCTGCTGACGGTTTTATTCTATCATCGGGCGCGGCAATCTAAGAAACGCGACGCGCTCTGGCTGGGCCTTTCGGCGTTGATGTTGGGGATTACGGCGGCCTCGAAGTATACCTATGCGGTTGTCGGGGTGGTCGTTTTGGTGGATTGGCTTTGGGCGCAGTACCAACCTCACCAGGCGCGCCACGCCAGGGCTGAGTCTGGTCGTCCTGTTTGGGGGCAGATAATTGCCTGGGGACTGTTCGCCATCCTAATTTTTTTCGCTTTCAATCCGCGCCTGTGGGCTGATCCGCTGGAAAGGCTATCGCAATCGGTTTTGTATCACGGGGGCTATGCCCAAAGTGAGCATGTCAGTCGGGCTGGGTTTCCCATTTGGCAGCAATTGGTTTGGCTGGCCGGGCCAGTTCCGTGGCATCCGGGGGTTTTCGTGGTCATGCTCGATCTGTATGTGCTGATATTTGCGGTTGCGGGATTTAAAAGCCTTTGGACGCGTTATCGCGTGTTTGCCCTGTGGCTTCTGGTTGCGGGTCTGTTCCTGTTACTTTGGCCGACCAAATGGCCGCAGTATGTGCTTACGCTTACTGCGCCGCTCAGCCTGAGCGCGGCAGTGGGTCTACAGGCTGCGCTAAAAAAAATCCGTATTCCCCCGCGTAAAGTCATCTCATCTGTTTCCTGGCGCGAACTGCGCCGCGCCTGGCCCTGGCTTTTGCCGGGGACGATTATTTTGGCGCTGATTGCTTTTTACCCGATGGTCTATCAGGGGGCTATGTCGCTGACAGATTTCAACACCATGTCGATCCGCGATGGCATTAATGGCGGTGTCTGGCGTGAAGTTTGGCTCGGCATTACCGGCCAAACCGAACCGCTCGCTGTGGATTTGTGGCAATATTTCGACCGGTTTCGCAGACCGACTTCAACGGATGTGCATTATGTTGGTTTTAGTTCGCTGCGGTCTCTGTTTGCCGGGGGAATACCGGATTTATTGGTGTTCAATATTTTGTGGGCGGTGTTGTCGGTAGTTTTGCAAGCCGCGCTGGGGGTTGTCGTGGCGTTAATGCTCAACCGGGAGGGGGTGCGCGGGCGTGGTTTTTGGCGTACGCTGTTCATCTTGCCCTGGGCGATCCCGGAATTTGTTGGCGCGTTGATCTGGCTGCGTCTGCTAGAGCCGGGCCGGGGCTGGCTGGCCGTCATTGAGAATATGCCTTTTGATGTCTGGTTGCCCGATTTTTGGGCAAATCCAGGTACCCGATTATTGCTTTTGCTGCTGGCGGCTGCCTGGTATGGTTTTCCGTTCATCATGTTGGCGGCGACTGCCGGGCTGAAGTTGATCTCTGGTGAGGTCTATGAAGCCGCGGCGATAGATGGCGCCGGACGTTGGCAGCAGTTCCGCTATGTGACCTGGCCTCTATTATGGCCCCTGGTGATGCCTGCTGTACTCATCCGCTTGATTTTTGCCTTCAACCAGTTCTATCTATTCTATACCATGCAAGTAAATTTTCCCACCATTACCCATGCCACGCTGTCCTATTATGCCTTTTCGCCGACTTTTGGTGGGCAATTTGCAGTCTCTGCGGCGATCAATATTTTTACAGTGGTTGTGCTGGTGGTATTAATTTTGTGGTTCAACCGCCGTAGTCAGGCCGTAGAGGGAGTGACGTATGCGTAGGCAAATCAGCAGCTGGGAGCAGGTTCTTCATCAATTTGGTCTGACGCTAGTCGGTTTGTTTGTGTTGCTGCCAATCTGGGGTATGGTCTATTTGGCCTTTGAGGGCGGCACGATGGGCTGGCCGAGTACGTTCCGCCTGTGGCCGGAAGAGCCGACCCTGCGAGTTTTCGCTCAGGTTTGGGCGCAGGCATCGCAGTCAATGCCTTTTCTGGCGCTGCTCAAAAATAGTATCCTTGTTTCGGGTGGCTCGGCGTTGATTTCGGTAGCATTGGGTACAAGTATGGCCTATGCCTTTGCGCGTTACCGTTTTCCTGGTCGTAAGATGGGCTTATTTACTTTGTTAGTTGGTGCGCTGCTGCCGCCCGTAGCGCTGATGACGCCGCTCTATGTGCTCTTGACGATATTGAAGCTGCGCACTACACTGTTGGGCCTTATGATCGTTTACACGGCGTTTTCCATGCCATTCTGTGTCTGGAATATGCGTTCTGCTTTCCAGTCTGTTCCTAAAGACCTGGAAGAAGCCGCTTTCCTGGACGGTGCCAGTGCCTTGAGAACATTTTGGCGAATCTCTCTGCCCATTGCAATACCTTCAATTGCCGTTGCCGCCTTGATCGCTTTTTTGATCGGCTATTCCGAGTTTGCCATGGGCTGGCTGTTTGTTGATAAAAGCGCCAATGTTACGCTGGCAATGGCGATTTCCGGCGCTCTGGGAATTTCTACCTTCTCTGGGAGTTTGCTATCCGCTTTGGCGATTCTAATGAGCCTGCCGGTAGTAGCCCTCTTTATATTATTGCAGCACTATTTATTAGATCGTCTGCTTTTTGTATCGGTCGGTGATTAAGTATGAGAAATTTCCCGTATCATGAAAATGATCCCATAATGTGGGAGCGGAGTATCAGGGATTATTGGCATTATGCAAGGAACCCATCCATCAATGCAAAAGTGAATTCATCACAAACGCACAAAAAAAACAAGAAAAATAAGTCTGGGATTTCTCTGTGCGCTTTGTGGCGACATCCAACAAGGAAAACTCTATGAACACACCGAGCTGGGTTAAAAACGCCGTTTTTTACCAAATCTTCCCTGACCGCTTCGCCCGCAGCCCGCGCACGCAGCACCCGCGCGGGATTCAGTTTAAACCCTGGGGTACATCCCCTGAAGAACAGGGCTACCAGGGCGGCGATTTGTACGGCATTGTCGATAAGCTCGATTATCTGCAAGAATTGGGCATCACTGCGCTTTATCTCAACCCCATTTTTTCATCGGCATCCAATCACCGTTATCACGCCTTCGACTACATGCAGGTTGATCCGCTCCTCGGTGGGGATGCTGCCCTGCGCGACCTGCTGGATAGCGCCCACGCTCGCGGTATGTATGTGGTGCTGGATGGGGTTCTAAACCATGCCAGCCGCGGTTTTTGGCCTTTTCATCATGTACTCGAAAATGGCTCTGACTCACCCTATATCGATTGGTTTTTTATTGATGATTGGCCGCTACGCCCTTATTCGAGTGATGAAAAAAATCCTGCCAATTATGCCGCCTGGTGGGGGATGCCTGCGCTGCCCAAGTTGAATACCAACAACCCCGGGGTGCGGGATTATCTCTTTGAGGTTACTCGCTACTGGCTCGATTTTGGCATTGACGGTTGGCGGCTGGATGTGCCCTCTGAAATTGACGATGATGACTTTTGGCGCGAGTATCGCCGGGTGGTCAAAGCTGCTAATCCGCGCGCCTATATTGTGGGCGAAATCTGGACTGAGGCTCAACGTTGGTTGCAGGGCGATATGTTTGATGCCGTGATGAATTATCTATTCACCCGTCATACATTGAGTTTCTTTGGCGCCAACACTCTACGTAAATTTGAGCATAATGAATTGCCAATGCAACCGTTAGATGCTCCTACATTTGCCCAACAAATCAATCAGATGCACGCTCTCTACGATTGGGAGATCAATCAGACTCAGTTGAATCTCCTCGATAGCCACGATACGCCGCGTGCGCTCTGGTTGATGAGCGATGATAAAAGCGCTTTGCGATTGAGCCTATTTTTCCAGATGACCATGCCCGGTGCGCCCTGCATCTACTATGGGGATGAGATCGGCCTAACGTCGGCGGGCGATCCGCATTGCCGCGCCGCCTTCCCCTGGGAACAGGAATCGATCTGGGATCACGACCTGCTGGATTTCTACAAACAAGTGATTGCGTTGCGCCATCAGAACTCGGTGTTGCGTACCGGTTCCTTTGAGATTATCTATGCCGAAGGGGATGTACTGGCTTTCAGGCGCATACTCGGTGAACGTCGTGCCTTGGTAGTTTTCAACACGGGCCTGGAAGCCGCCAGGATAACCGTAACACTTCCAGGAGCACAGCAGGTTGCCTGCTATCAGGCCTGGCCGCAAGGTGGGGGAAGTTATCAAGTTGAGAATAGCGCGATTTTTCTGGTTGTACCTGCCAGAGATGCGCTCGTTTTATTTAATTGATTCTCTTGATTGCCTCACCCGATACGCCAGTTTCAAGGCCACGATCAATCCACTGGTGGTGAGCTGGAAAAATCCGTATGCCATAATCGAAATATCCTGCTGGAGCAGGGAGTAGGCCCCCCACACCATACCGTCGATGATGGATAGTATCCAGGTTCCCAGGGATAAATCTGCCAAGTTACCTTCTTTGTACGCTATCCAGAGTTGGGGAATGTTAGCTGCCAACACGCTGATTGACAAGGCAATCCCCAGGCCGGTTTTACCAGTTAGCAAACCCACCAGCAACAAAACCATAATCCAGACCGGGGCAATTCTGAATTCGCGTACCGAGCGGCCAAAACGCAGGGCTGCGAACGTGATGATTGCGAAAACCACACCTGAGGATCCGGTGGCAAAGCTGACATAAGGTTGGCGGGTCAATATGCCGTAGGCCGCCCAACCGAAACTGACAATAGAACTGGTTCCAGCCGTATCCACTGAAACACCAAAGGCCTCCCGCGCGCGCAGCAGCCGTACCAACTGTGGCATCGCCCGAACCAGCCCCACCAACGTTCCGACCGCGCCAAGAATAGAGGGAATATTCATCTTGTGATTCTAACAGACCCTGGCGATGATGTTGTCGCGACAGCATACCTTCGCATAGGGCAATTGTATCTAAATAGATTTTTAGTGAAATTTTCACCGCGAAGACGCGAAGATCGCAAAG
>JACKQG010008127.1_pt1 | contig 10333 bp, 8 predicted proteins | sample 8237621 | NCBI WGS metagenome assembly JACKQG01 (sample SAMN15677084, study PRJNA649215) | marine metagenome | biome: marine; feature: Black Sea; material: saline water; isolation source: suspended particulate matter (SPM) from the Black Sea western gyre | collected 2013-06-09/2013-06-10 | depth...
GTCATAGCCCGCGAGCACAAGAACCAGCGAACTGTGGCGCTCCAGCGGGATAGCGGCGAATTGGAGTGGACCAGCGCTGCCAACCAGCCGGGCAACTACTTCTTCGGGTACTCTCCCTACCGTCTGGAGGACGGAACACAACTGATCCTCATGGCCTGCCGGAACGGCCTACATGCCATGTCCGGCGAAACAGGGAAAGACGTTTGGTGGCTCAAGCAGCCAAGCACGGGCGGCGTCACGCCATGCGTCGAACAAGAGCGCGGGTGGGTATTCTATCAGTGCAACGGGCAAGTACTGAAGGTCCGTGCTGCGGACGGAAAAGTCTTGAAATCGGTAACCGTTGGGACGCCAAACATCTGTATTTCCTGGAATACCGTGCTGGTGGACGACGACCACGGCTATTTCGTGGCCACTCGCTGGTATGGCAAACCGGAGTGGGACTCGGCCATTCGGGTCTTTGATAAGGATCTCAACCTCGTCTGGGAGCATACCGGGTTGCCGATCGGCAAGAAGGACACGCTCACCTACGTGGACGGGAAACTTGTGACCGGCAGCGGCAACCACTGGAGCAAAAACTACGAAGGGGATGCATGGAAGTACGTGGCGGCGTATTCGATCACCGATGGCTCGATCATCTGGAAGTGCGATCTATCCCACATCCCATACGAAAGCCTCTTCAATCTGCCTTACTTCAACGGGCACTTTTATGCAGAAACGACGGGCGGCAAGTATGGTCCCAGCAAGTTGCTTCGCATCAGGGCCTCGGATGGTGCACTGATAGACACGTACGACTTTGGACGGTCGATCAGTTCGTGCGCTCCCTGCATAATCGCCCACGGAAAGGTCCTGAGCGGTGATCTCGGCGAGGATCGAATCGTCGTCACGCAAATCGCCGAGGACTCGAAGGCGGATTGGCCCGGACCGTTTGGTCATCCACAAACGAACCAATTCGCTGTGCCCGACGAATCGGGTGCAACAACCGTGGCGATAAAGGAAGTCCGACCGCAAGACGTGAGCGGTTCGGCGGTTCCGCAATCACAATGAGCCCTTCGAATATCCTCGAAACTCGTCTTGGTGGAATGCCCCAATGATCCGCTTTCCCTTGTTCCATCGCTTCTCTTCAAATTCGGCATCCACCTCTGTTGGGGCATACCCCTGCAGGTCAAGAGTTAATAGACTACTCTCATAGTTGAGGTTTTTTTCCAAAGCACACTCATTACCGGATTAAGCACCATGGCAAAGAAGAAACCCAAGGTCAACAAAACGCAACTCATCAAGGATTTCTTGGCCGAGAATCCCGACACCGCTCCCAAGGACGTTGCTGCCACTCTCAGCAAGAAAGGGCTCAGTGTCACACCGAACTATGTCAGCACGATCAAGACCAACCTGAAGCCCAAGACGAAAGGCAAGAAACAGGCCGCTCCCAAGAAGAAAGTCGCTGCCCAGCAGCAGGCAGCGGCCGATCAGATTTCGTTGTCGGCATTGTTGGAAGCCAAGAAGCTGGCTGCAAAGCTCGGCGGCATCGCGGAGGCCAAGCAAGCAATCGGTGCTCTGGCCCAGTTGACCGACTAAGCGGCCTTCTCCAATCGGCTTAGCATCTTGACAGCGCTGTAGGCGTTCTCTAGGCCGCTCGTCGTCGAACTACCCGGCGGCCAAGAACTCGTCTCGATCATCACGAAGTCGTCTGCTGAACGTCTTGGTCTGGCGGAGGGCAAGGGTGTGTGTCGTTGTCAAGGCATCCTACCTGATGCACGTCGCCAACATCAGCCCTTCGTCTTCCTGACCACCAACCGGATAGCCGCCCAGGGGATCAGGAAGAAGCAGATTACAACCAGTTTGACGAAGGCCATGCCACAGTAATGGATGAGGTTTAGCTCGTGCGGCGTCAGATGGAACATGCCGCCATGCAGGTCGTAAACCACGCCGCCAGCCAGGACGAAGAAACCGAACCAGATCGCCAGCAACACGAAGCCGAAGATCGTGCAACGCAGCAAGACCTTTGCGAGCGTGTCGAAGAACTCGGTCGTTTGTATGGATGTGGACATTTGGGTGCCTCCCAGAGGTTATTCGTTGCCGAGTGACGTTCATTGGCATTAGGCTGCTCGGTACCGGGGTGCCCGGTCGAGCTGCCTTATTCCGCCACAAAATCTTCTAAGACGGATAACCCGTCGCTACCGTGTCCGTCTTGCGGTCCAGATCCAATGACCGCCAGCAATACCAGCTTGCCACGGAGGCATAGGGCCGCCAGGGAGCGGCAATTGCGTAGCACGTCTTCTTGTCTGGCAGATCATCCAGTCCGTATCGGTCGCGAATCGCGGTTCTCACGCCCAGGTCACCGTGGGGGAGCACATCGGGACGGCCCAGTGAGAAGATCAGAAACATCTGCGCCGTCCAACGACCAATCCCTTTGACCTGCGTGAGCGTCTCGACGACCCGTTCATCCGACAGTCGTCCGATCTGCCGAAGGTCAACCGTTCCGTCGTTCACCTTGGCTGCCAAGTCAGTCATGTAGAACGCCTTCTGCGCCGACAATCCGACCGACCGCAATTCGTCGATGGTGAACCGGGCGAGGTTCTCTGCCGTCAAACCATCACGGCCCGCAAGCTCGATCAACCTCTTGCGGATTGCGCGGGCTGCACTTGTCGAAATCTGCTGAGAGACGATGGATCGCACCAGCAACCCAAACCGGTCCCGGTCGAATCGCAGCGTGTACGGACCTACGGAATCGATCATGGACTTCATCACCGGATCGTTGGCCCGGAGATGGCGGCGTGCTGCGCGGATGTCTGCTGGCTTCATTCTCATGGTTGCTGACGATCAATGCAGGTATTCAACCTCACCCGCCCATGAGCGGTGGAAGCGTCGTTAGGAAAAGCCGGAAGTGGGCCACTGTCTGCGTCCCCGCTCCGAACACTACAATACCCCCATGGGAGTCCTTTTCCTACATGGCTGGCAATCGACACAGGGTGGCTGAAAGCCGAATATCACCATCCTGCATTCCGAGACCTACGTTGGCCGCGATTGAAGATTTCGAGAAACTGGACCTCAAGCATGAACGATAACCCAACCCGTGAACGGTTCCAAACGGCCTACGAAGGCAAGCCGCCGTGGGATCTTGGGCGACCGCGGAAAGCGTTTGTCGATGTGGCTGACCAGATCACGGGATCGGTCCTCGATGCAGGCTGCGGCACCGGCGACAACTCTTTGTTCTTCGCCCAGCGGGGGCAACCCGTGTTGGGAGTCGACTTCGTTGAATTCCCGATCAGAGAAGCCAAACGCAAGGCTGAAGCAATTGGCGTTGAAGTCGAATTTCTTCAGATGGATGCCTTGAAGCTGACGAGCCTGCACCGCAAGTTCGACAGCGTGATCGACTGCGGGCTGTTCCACGTTCTGTCCGACGAAGATCGTCTGCCGTACGTGGAAGGATTGGCTCATGTGACGAAGTACGGTGGCAGAGTCTTCCTAATGTGCTTCAGCGACAAGGAACCGGGTGACACGGGACCACGGAGAATCTCCCGAGACGAACTCCGTGAAGCCTTCGCTGACGGCTGGATTATCGAGTCGATTACGCCATCGCAATTCGAGCCAAACTCCGAATCGGAAAAAGAGTTTTCGGACGGTGGCCCCAAGGCATGGTTTGCCGTTATTCGGCGGGAATGATGAACGGGAATCGTCGAGGTGACAAAGAAACCAGAAGAGCCAACAGAAAGTGAGAAATGCCAGCGATGAATCGCCAACTGTTACTGAGAGCAGCTATTGCCGTCACACTCACGACAACCATTGCCACTTTGGGAAGCGCCGCCGACAAGCCCATCAAGGCGTTCATCCTGGCCGGCCAATCGAACATGGTCGGCTGGGGCGACAGTACACAACTGCCCGACGAACTTCGCAAAGGCAACGACCGGGTACTGATGTTCGAGCAAGGAGAGTGGCAACCACTCAGGCCACGCCAACCAGCCAACAAAGGCCAGAAACGCGTCGGTCTGACCGAATTTTCTTTCGGCCTGGAGATCGCCTTCGGTCACGATATGGCCAAGGCGTGGCCCGACGAGACGATCGGCATCATCAAGTTCTCCATGGGCGGCACGAGCGTGTTGGCGTGGAAGCCGGATTGGAGCAAGGAGGACGCCGACCGCGTTGGCCAGGGGCGGCACGGGTCGCTGTACAAAAAGCTGATGGAGAAGGTGGAACAGGCTAGGAAAGGTCGAGACATCGAAATCGTCGGCTTCCTGTGGCTGCAGGGTGGCGGCGATATGAAGAAGGCGGATGTGGCCAAGGAGTATCGCGACAACCTGAAATCACTGGTGCTTGCCGTTCGGAAAGCCACAGGCGTCGCTGATTTGCCCTTTGTGTATGGTTCACCTCGCAACGAGGAAGTTCCAGACGACTTGTCCGACCTCGTGCCGAAACTGCGTGAGGGCCGATATCCAGCCGCGGAGTGGGTGCTCAAGGCGCAGTTCGACGCCGAGAAGCAGATTCCACATTCGAAGATGGTCATCCTCCGGAGCATCGAAAAGCACCCGGCCAACGTCCACTACAACACGGCCGGGCAACTCAAGGTGGGGAAGATGTTTGCCGAGGCGTTTCTCAAATCGGTTGGTGAAACCGACAGCACGTCGGGCATCCGCACTGCACCGCCCAACTGCCCAGCGTGCGCCATGGGCCTCACGGCGGAATTCGTCTTCAACAGACTGGATGTGGATGAAGACAAGATCGTGACCGTGAAGGAGTTCTCGGCGAGTCCGGGGATGCAGGGCGAATCGGCGGCTGATGAAGCCGTTGGGCGAATTGACAAGGATGGAAACGGCGAACTTTCGTGGCAGGAATTCGAGGCGGCATACAAGGAAAGGCACGCCAACTGCAAACCATCAAAGCCAAGCGAAGGCATAGGGCCCGTCGGAAGAGGAAATGCTACCATGTTCGCTCGGGTCTTCATGTTGCGAAATGACCAAGACGGTGACGGCAAGGTGGACAAGTCGGAGTTTCGCGGGTCGCAGATCGGCTTCGACCGGCTGGATCAGAACAAGAACGGCTTCATCGAAGCTGATGAACTCGGAGAACTCCACCAGAGCCGGATGAACGATCCCAAGAGTATGCGTGAACGATTGCAGAGCGGCGACATTCGCAAGGCGCGGGACGAATAGCATGTCCACTTGGTCTTCAAGAGCCGGCTGGCATGGATCGATCCGCCAGCGGGGCAAGTGACTTCCTCTCCCCCCGTGAGGCAGACGCTGATCCTGGACGACCTGTCGGTTCGTTGGGATCTGCCCCATTGCCCCCGATCTCAAGGATCCGCTCCAGATAGGCTGCAATCCGCCGATACGCGATGATTCGATTCGAGAGCTTTCGGATACCGTGCCCCTCGTCGGGAAACCGCAGATATTCGACTTGGCCGCCGTGTGTTCGTATTGCGCGCACAAACTGATCGGATTCGGTCACCGGATCACGAGGATCGTTCGCGCCGTGGAGCACCATTACGGGGACCTTCACGTTCGCCACGTGCGTAATCGGCGAGATGCGTCGGAAGAACGCGCGGTCTTCGGGATCGTTGATGTCGCCGTACTCGATCCGGTCGCTCGCCTTCAGTGACGGGCTGGCACCTTCCAACGCAGTGACCCAATCCGAGACTCCTGCAAGAGCGACGCCGCCGTCGAAATGCTCCGGAAACCGAGTGACGGCGGCCAAAGCCAGATAGCCGCCGTAGGAGTTGCCCATCACCGCGGCGCGGTCGGCGTCCACCTTTCCCTCGTGCCTCAGCCAGTCGATGGCATCCGCCAAATCGCAGATCTCGTTTGCGCGGAGTCGCCGGTCATTGAGCCGTGCATAGCGTTTGCCGTATCCCGTCGATCCCCGGTAATTGAGATCGAGCACTGCAATTCCCCGGCTCAAGAGATACTGGTGCGCCGGATTGAATCGCGGCCGAGCCTGCATCGTAGGTCCTCCATGGACCGACAGCAGGACGGGCGGTCTTACGCCGGACGGAAGTCCCCTGGGCATGTAAAGCAGGCCGTGTGTCGTCACCCCGTCCCTCGCCGGAAAACTGTGATGCGTCGGTATCACTACGGTCGACAAGTCCAGCCCGGCGGCTGCCGACCGCGTTGCGCGGTGCAGTTGACCGGTGTGTGCATTCCAGGTCCAGACGTCGCCCGGGATCTGAGGTCCCGATATCGCAATGGCGGCCACCGGCGCATCCTTCGCCCAGTGGAACGAATAGACACCGCGAGGAAGCTCGAATGGCTGCATCGCTTTGCCCGTTGTCAAGTTGCGCACGTGCAGGGATGAATACCCACCCCGGTTGACGATCCAGGCGAGTAATCTGCCGTCCAGTGAGAGCGACGCCTGCATCACGTCACATTCCGGTGTGTCGATATAGGTCAGATGCCGCGAAGCGATTTCGTAATACGCAAGGCCGGCGAAATCGCGATCTTGATTTGTGCTCAGATAGAATCCACGGCCGTCGGGCGTCCAGGAAAAACTCTCGTAGCTGGAGGCGACGTTTGGCTGGAACAGCGTGTCGAGCTTGCCACTGGCGACATCGAACAGGTAGATATCGTTTGCGTCTTCACCACGCGACTCGGAGAGAATGACGGCGCCGCCGTCTGGCCGCCAAGAGACCGCCGACAGGCCCATGCGGCCACGAAAGACCTCCCGGTCTACGCCGGTCTGCACGTCGAACAGATGGATGTCGAAGTCGATACCGTTCCGCTTGGTAGTCGCATACGCGATCTTCTTCCCGTCCCTGGTGAATCCGCCGAAGACGCGGAATGCATCAGACGGTGCGAGCAGTTCACGCTCGCGTCTTCCGTCTGGCGTAATGAGATAGAAGCCCACTCGTTCGTTGCCGGCGCGGTCAGTGCCGTAGATGATCCAATCCCCCGCCGGAGACCACTCGTGGAACGTGATCGACGCGCCGAAGGTAAGTTGTCGCGGCCAACCTCCCTTAGCATCCACAATCCAGAGCTGCGGTTTGCCTGTGATTTGCGTGCTGAACGCGAGTTTCGTGCCATCGGGCGACAGCGACGGGCTCTCGGCACGCCGGACGTTGAGAAAGCGTGTGATATCCGGACGGTCGGCGCCCGCCAACGAGATATCGACTGGCACCGGCTTCGGAATGTCATCGTCGCTGGGAGTTGGTTTGACCGATTGGCCAAGGAGCGAGGCCCCGAAACCGATTATCAAAAACACCGCAATTGTGGAGAATCGCATAATCAATCTCATGGATTTCGTAAAGCTGGAGAATCTGTGCTGGTTGCGCTGACGCCGGTGTCCGACCCCTAACGAATCAGTAGAATACTGGGAACTTCGTTCGGGGCGTGAAGCCGGAGATAGAAGTAACCGATTCCCGCCAGGCCGAGCATCAAGTTCGCTGTCTCGCCGGCTTCCGCCACGCCGCAAGGCCACGGCAGGTTGTTTCGCTCGAATTGCTCCATGCCTCGCTGGCCGACCTCTTCTGCGATTACGCGCAGCTCCAGTCGCTCGAGAACTTCGGCACCCATCATAAACAGTTCGGCATTGCCGGATACGCCGTGACACAAGGAATAGTCGTTGTCGGCACGAAGCTGAGCTTCTTCGAACCAAGCCTCCGTCGTCGCAATGGCGATCTCGATTTCATCGCGAACCTTCCCGTCACGTTCCAAGAGTTCCCATACGCGCAAACGCGAAAGACCGATTCCCGGCGCGCCGTGACACCAGGCCATCCGGCAGATCGGTTTGTCGGTGGCCGGGAAGTTGTCGATCTGCTGGAAATCGGGCCAGTTGCCCTGTTCCCGACAGAAGTGGGTACGCTCGTAACGCAGCCCCGCAAGTGCTCCGTCTCGAAATCGGCTATCGCCTGTGGCCGCGAAGAGTCCCGCCAGGGCGGTCGCGATGCCTGCCACGCCATGGGAAAACCCGGTAAGGTTCTTCGGCAGCGGCCGCGTGACGGTTCTCCACGACCAACCTTCGTTGGTCTTGATGGCACAATCGAGAAGTAGCTCGCCATGACGAATGGCCGTCTCGGCTAGATCATCGCGATCGAATCGCTCGGTCGCATCCAGGAGTATTGGAATAGCCCCGGCGCTGCCTTCCATGACGGCGATCGCCTCGGGGCGTGGTCCGATCTCGCAGACTCGCGTCAATTCGCGGAGCCCGCGTTCGATCAGCCTCCCGTCGTTCTGTATGCGGCCGGTTTCGATCAACACATGGGCGACTCCGGTCGCTCCGGTATAGAAGCCTAGCCGCGTCTCTTCTGGCATTGTTTCCAGTCGGCCAAGAGCCTGATTCAAGGCTCCTTCCCACGTTGCCTTCTGAATCGGATCTCCAGTGAAGCGATGGAGTCGAGCCAAGAACAATGCGATTCCGGCAGTTCCGCCGTAGACGTCAGGTCCCATGGCACGGTACAGCGGCGCGATCGGGCCATCGACTACCCCTTGCGCCCAGCCAACCCAGTTGCATGCGCGGCCGGCCCAGATCGCATCCCGGCAAATCCTTGCCCCGATGCGGTCCGCCGTTTCCAGGAAATCGGTCTGCTGGTGGCTCATCGGTCGATTCCGGTTAGCTGCGGCGAATCGTACACATCGACCGAGCCGGCGTTCAGATAGGGCTTGTCCAGGGATAATCCTCTTGCTTCAAACCGAGTTTGGATGCACTGCAGGCTCGCAGCGGCGGAACTCTCATCCCGCAGCCACGCGTCAACGATGCCCTCGGCGATCAACTGGCAACGATCCTGACCAAAACTGAGGTTCCCGACAGGATCTTCGGCCAGACCGATGCCTGGGCGAAACATCTTCGTAAACAGCGGGATGGCGGGTTCCAGTTCGCCTGTCAATTCCGACGGCGGGTTTGTGAGGGCTCTGGCGCAGATGTCGAAATAGCGGTGGGCGACGTAGAGGACCGAGGCGTCCAGACGGTCGTAGTTCTCGCGGTACTTCTGGCATTTGAACTGAAACGGCACCTGATACCGATTCAGTGCAGTGGTCAACGTCCTCACGAGAATCGGTGCGCCCGGAGGGCGAAGATGAAAGTAGAAGCGAATCTGATGAAACTCGTCAAACCGATCGGAGAGGACTTCGCCGAATACGAAGTACATTCCCGGCTGCATCTCGTGCGATTCGCGCAACACTTGAAGGCTGACCGTGTCCCCGATTCGAGGTCGCATTCCGGGGCCCGCGGTGTAGGCATATTCGCCGGTCTGGGGCGAGCAAAACCGTTCTCCTTTTTGGACCTGCACCTCGCCTTCGGCCCCGAGCCGAAAGATCTTCCACCCTGGATCCCAGCCGTATCGGCTTTGATTGGCTTCGGCCAATTGCTCGGCCAGTCTGGAATCCGGCACGAACTCAGGGTCGTAGACCGGTGATAGCTCCGACAACGAACCATCGAAGTGCCGTGCATAGCATTGCGAGTAGAGCACCTGCCGGAGTTCTCGAACCAGCGGCACGAGTTCAGAAGCATGGTCTGTGTGGAGTTCCTCAGGACTCTGGCCATGTGCTTCTGCGGCGAAGGGGCGGTCGGCAAAGGCAAACGACGCTGGGGAATGAACCTCCACGGCGCTAAGAATGGCAATCAGTTGTTCCTCAAGCGGTTGGCTCATCTTGCCGTGCCGTTTCGATACCCAGTACCAGTGAAGCGGCCTCGCGCGGGTCGCACAGGATCTTCCGACTGAACCCGATCATGGTCATGCGGTTGTGGTCCAGTCCGCCCGACCAATTCAAGTATTCGATGACCGTCATCAGCATGCGTGCTCCCACGTAACGCATACAGCGCAACACTCGTTCCGGCGATTCGTCTTGATCAGTCAGGCGGGCGTTGTACGATCGCCACAATCCTCGCATCGCGGGCTGCATCGAGCTGAAGAGGTCTCCGAAGTTCTGCAGAAACTCTTCCGGAGTGGACTCGTTATCCAAAGATGCGTGCAGAATCCATTCGGACAGGTATCCCTGCAACACACCCGCAATGTCCCACAGCGGATCGCCCAGGTCGGCCAACTCCCAATCAATCAAGTGAATCCGCGGCTGTTCGTTTTCGTCGGGGGAGACCAGACAGTTACTCCACTTCGAGTCACCGTGAATCAGCCCGTCCGCCTGCCAGCCGTCACGCAACGAGTCTAATTCCTGGCAGAACCGATCATCCGCCCGCACAATCCCCAGAAGTTGCTGGAGAGCCGGATTCAGCGTGTGGGCGTCTTGTTCGTGAAACGAGAAACTCCAGGGCGGGTGTCCTGGGAAGAGCGATTCATCCAGTTCGCCGAGTGGAAGTTCCCGAAAAGCCTCGTGCACAGCGGCAAGAGCCTTGCCCAATCGTCTGGCCAGGACCTCAGGATAACTGCCCAACCTGCGATGGCACTGCGTGAGATTCT
>JACKQG010008128.1_pt1 | contig 10332 bp, 6 predicted proteins | sample 8237621 | NCBI WGS metagenome assembly JACKQG01 (sample SAMN15677084, study PRJNA649215) | marine metagenome | biome: marine; feature: Black Sea; material: saline water; isolation source: suspended particulate matter (SPM) from the Black Sea western gyre | collected 2013-06-09/2013-06-10 | depth...
CATTAGCCTTTCCGTTAAATCCTGATTCGTTAGGATTAAAACTCAGGTGGCGCCGTGACATTGAAGAGAAAGATAAGCTGAATTTGTTAGCTCTATTTCTTGGTCAAATTGAAAGCTACGAAGAAAAGGCCTTACTCTGCAAAAGGCCCGAAGAAGTCGAGCAAGACTGGTTGTATGAGCACATTTGGGAAACGATAAATAAACACTATTCAAGTTACGGAGTTAATGCATACTCTCATCAAGAGCTCACTGAACAACTGGGTATCTTGAAATATGGACGCAGACCTAAAGTTGCGGACACATTTAGTGGTGGTGGTTCCATACCATTTGAAGCTGCGAGAATTGGGTGTGATGTATACGCCTCTGATTTAAACCCTATCGCACTTATGCTGACTTGGGGCTCACTGAATGTTATCGGGGCCTCTGAAAATAAATATAACTTGATACATCAAGCCCAAAAAAAATTAGCAGAATCAACAAAGAAAGAAATTTTAGCGCTTGGTATTGAAACAGATTCATCAGGTAATAGAGCAAAAGCATACCTATATTGCTTGGAGTCACGATGCCCGCAGACTGGATGGTTGATCCCTCTTTCTCCTAGTTGGATTGTTTCGAAGAACAAAAAAGTAGTCGCAATCCTTGAGCCCAATTATACAGAGAAACGTTTTGATGTAATTATCAAAACAGTTTTCACTGAAAAAGAACTCATTGCAGCTGATCTACCGACAATTCAAGATGGTTCAATGATCTATGAATTAGATGGGATAAAGTATAAAACACCTATTAAGACTCTAAGAGGTGATTACAAAAACTCTGAAGGGGAAACAAAAAATCAACTAAGGTTATGGGAAAAATCTGATTTCAAACCAAGAAATGATGATGTATTCCAAGAGCGCTTATATGGAATTCATTGGATAACAGCTGAAACAGTAGACAGTTCAAGACAAGAAACTTTTTTTACTAGTGTACGAGATGAAGATTTAGCAAGAGAGAAACTTGTCGAAAAGATTGTAGAGGAAAATTTAGCACAATGGCAAGAGACCGGTTTAATTCCAGAGATGGAAATTGAGCATGGCTATAACACTAGCCAACCAATTAGAGAGCGTGGCTGGACACACTGGCACCATCTTTATAAACCTCGACATTTACTTATTAACGCCATACTCCGGAAAAATATAAAAGAAGAGAGTGAGTACTTTGATATTCTTTTATGCCGAATATTAAGTGTAGAATCAAAATTATCCCGTTGGTCGCCAGCTATGGGCCATGATTTAGCTCTAGATGTATTTTATAACATGGCCCTTAACAGTTTCTATAATTTTGGGTGTAGAGCTTCTATATCTGCTTTTAGAGATCTATATGAATCGCCAATTGCAAAAACTTTAGATTTGAAAACGGATCGTAAAGTAATGTGTCATGCAGCTGATCATTTGATGGAAAGCAATGATATTTATGTTTCGGATCCACCCTATGCTGATGCTGTAAATTATCATGAAATTACAGAGTATTTCATTTCTTGGCTTCGGAAGAAACATTCTACCTCATTTAGCGAATGGACTTGGGATTCACGAAGGGCCCTTGCGATTAAGGGGTCAGGTGATGATTTCCGAAAAGGCATGGTCGGCGCCTACAAAGCGATGGCCGACCATATGCCTGATAATGGCATGCAATGCGTGATGTTCACCCACCAAGATACCGGAGTTTGGTCAGATATGATCGGTATATTCTGGGCTGCAGGATTGCAGGTGGTAGGCGCCTGGTATATCGCTACTGAAACAAGTACCGAGTTAAAAAAAGGTGGCTATGTTCAAGGCACCGTTATTCTGATGTTACGTAAACGTCCAGCGGGTGAAAATGCAGGCTTTAAACAGCGCCTACTGCCCGCCGTTCGCGCGGAAGTAAAAAACCAAATTGAAACCATGATGCACCTTAATGACGAGGTGAAGGATAAGATGGGCGAGCCAGTCTTTAATGATTCTGACTTACAAATGGCAGGTTACGCGGCAGCACTTAAGGTTCTCACATCCTACACTCACATAGGTGGAGAAGATGTCACAACGTTTGCACTACGCCCTCGCACCAAAGGTGAAACTACGGTTGTGGATGAGATTGTTCAACAAGCTGCTGAAGCCGCTAACAGCTTGTTAGTACCTGAGGGTTTAAGTACGGATACCTGGCAGAAGCTGAGCGGCATCCAACGCTTTTATCTACGCATGATGGACATTGAAACCACTGGCGCAGCTAAGCTAGATAATTACCAGAACTTCGCCAAAGCTTTCCGCGTTGAAGACTATTCACGAGTCATGGGCAGCATGGCCGCCAACAAAGCCCAATTAAAGCGCATTCCTGAATTTGCCTCGCGTGACTTAACTGAAAGCAACGAGATTGGCTCAACCTGGCTTGGGCATCTCATCATAGGCTTGCAACAATTATTATCAGAGACAGATCCGCAGGCAGTCATTAGCCAGCTACAAGCCGATTTGCCGGACTTCATGGAAATACGCGCACTACTAATTGATGTGCTCACCTTCATCGAAAACAAAGCACCAGCAAAAGAAACGCGAGACGTTGCTGAAGTACTCGGTGCGCGATTGAAAAATATGAGAGCGCTAGGGAATTAAGGGTGCAGCTAAACAATGACTATTAGACGGTTTTCTTCTCGCACCCATCGGCTCGACAGTAGCTTTTTGCTTGAGCATTTAAAAGGTGCTCGCAGCTATAAGCGCATAGCAGGCTACTTCACCAGCTCGCTATTTGAGGTAGCCAATGAGCTGATTGAAGCCATCCCGGAAGTAAAAATAGTCTGTAATGTCGACATCCACCCCGATGACCTCAAGGTAGCTCAGCTACGCGAATCAAAAATGATTGGCCGCTGGAATGAGCAAGATATAGAAACCGAAGCACTTCTCAACCGTGATCGTTACCGCAGGCTTGATAGTTTCTTAGCCAAACATGGTCAAGTCATTCGCGTCGCACCAGACAGCATTTGTGGTTTTCTTCATGGTAAGGCCGGAGTCATAGAATGTGCTGATGGGCGCAAGCTCGGTTTCATGGGTTCAATGAATGAAACCAGTAGCGGTTGGCAACGTCACTATGAGATTTTATGGGAGGATGATTCCCCTGAAGGCGTTGCATGGATTGAAGAAGAGTTTGAATACCTGTGGAATGCCGCTCGCCAATTGCCTGATGCGGTAATTCGAGAAGTGAAACGCCGTGGTTATCGTCGTGAAATAGTGTTTGATGAGATTGAAGATGACGATGACCTAGCGCCAGCAGCCCTGATCGAATCACCGCTTTATCGCCAGGGCTTTTCTCTCCAACCCTGGCAGCAAGGCTTCGTAAGTGAGTGTGTCCGTCATTATCACAATCATGGCATTGTTCGCTTACTGATTGCCGATGAAGTAGGTTTAGGAAAAACCCTCTCCATGGGAACCGCTGCACTCAGTCTTTGTCTGCTTGGTGACAAAGAAAATAGAAAGAGAAAACCTGTCATCATATTTGCGCCCGCCACGCTTTGTGAGCAATGGCAAACAGAAATGATCGATAAGCTAGGTATTCCTTGTGCTCGTTGGCAAACACAAAAGAAAGCCTGGCTTGACCCAGAAGGAAGAATAATCTCACCGGTGGGGCAATCTTTCATTGCAAAATGCCCTCTACGTATTGGTATTGTTTCTACCGGCTTGATGATGCAAGAATCATTAGAGAAAGAGTATCTTTTGGGTTTACGCTTTGGCCTGACAATTTTAGATGAAGCACATAAAGCAAGAAGTCGGCAAGGGTTCGGTAAAGACGCAGGCAGCCACAATAATTTGCTCGCGTTTATGCGAGAGATTGCCGCCCGCTCTGACCACGTTCTATTAGGTACCGCAACTCCCATACAAACCCGATCGGAAGATCTTTGGGATTTAATGGGAATCCTGCATCAGGGCGTCGGCAACTTTGTATTAGGTCACGATCTCGCTAAATGGCACCGACCAAAAGAAGTCCTGCCTATTTTAGCCGGTGAGCAACTAGTAAAAGAACCCAGTTTTGCTTGGGAGTTACTGCGCTCGCCATTACCTGTTGTTGATTCAACCAATGAGCAACACTCCAGGAAGCTCTTCCGTTCGATCCGAGAAGATCTCGAGCTTATAAATGACAGAAAATGGGATATTAAAAACCCTTTCACCGATTTGTCCGAAGACTCGAGAGATTATTTGGAAGACGAATTAGACCGGGATATTGCAGGGGCTAGCTTCTTCCAACGAGAAAACCCATTCATTCGCCATATAGTCTTACGTAAACGCGTAACACTTGAAGATGCAAACCTGTTACCTCGCATAGGTGTTGATGTTCATCCAGACCGCGACTTAGCCAAAGAAGAACACAAGTTTAATAGTTTATTTGAGGGCAAAGCACTTAGAACCAGCGAAGATTTTCGTCAGGCATACGCTGAAGCACGCAACTTCGGCAAAGCTTTAGCTCAAAGTGGTAAAGGCAGCGGCTTTATGAAAAACCTTATGGAGCAAAGGATTTGTTCCAGTATTGCAGCAGGCCTGAATACCGCCCGAAAACTATTAGAAGGCAGAACCATTCAAGAAGAAAACGACGATCAAAATATTGAATTAAAAGCCGAAAACCCAGACGAAATAGCTGTACTTGAACGGATGATTGCTCGCTTAGAGCGAATAGAGGAAGACCCAAAGCTTCAAGCGGTACTGCACTACCTCGAGAAAGAGCAATGGCTCAAGCATGGCGTAATTATTTTTAGCCAATACTATGATACCGCAAAGTGGGTGGCTGATTCCTTAGCCTCTCGCTATCCAGATCAGCCTGTAGGTTTGTACGCCGGTGCAGGCCGCAGCCGACTTTATCAAAAAGGCGATAGCGTAAACATCGAGCGTGAAACATTAAAATGCATGGTTGCGGAACACCAATTAGAAATTATGGTGGCCACCGATGCCGCTTGTGAGGGTTTGAACCTTCAAACACTTGGTACGTTGATGAATATCGACTTGCCATGGAACCCTACTCGCTTGGAGCAACGAATTGGTCGAATCAAACGGTTTGGTCAGGTTCGTGAAAAAGTCGATATGCTGAACTTAGTGAACGAGCAAACCGTTGACGAGAAAGTTTATGACAAGTTATCCGAGCGTATGCAGGATAGGTACAATTTATTCGGCTCCCTGCCGGACACCATCAAAGATGAGTGGATAGAAGACATCGAAACCATGGGCGATAAAATGGATGAATATATCGATGCCCAGAAAACCGCCAACGGTTTTGACTTGCGTTATACCTCGACAATGGAACCTACAGAAAAAGATTGGCGTGACTGTTCTGATGTTTTATCAAGAAGAGATTTTAGTGAATTGATGATGTCAGGATGGAGCGAAACAAAATGAGTGTGAAGAAAATGATTACCTACAATCAGATTATGGCTCCAGTCATAATCGCTTTGGTAAGCTTGATTACCTATAGATAAGGATGTTTAGAATGGCAGATATTGATTTTTCTCCACTGGCAGAAGACACGCTGTCTACGTTCTCAGAAATTGCTGATAACGCAACAGACAAGCTAAGAACTGAAAACAGCCTCGGAACGGATAGCTTTGCCAGTGGCAATACGCTTACCGGAAATCAAGCCTTTCAAAACCTTGCCAGCATTCAAAATAGCAATCACGAACAGCTAATCAACCTCAGCAAAGAACCAGCAATAGCACGCCTTGTTATTGAAGACGACAACAATAATCAACGAGTTATTTACATTGCGCGAAACGCTAATTTGCCCTTGCCGTCAGGTAAATCATTTGCCAGTTATCGCTCCCCCATTGGCAGGTTAGCTGAAGTTGCATTAGGCGACGAAGCTAAGGTTCATCTTGATGGGATAGAACAGCTGTTTTATGTCATTGAAAAAACCAGCCTACGTCCAAAAAAGGAATCTGATGGTTGGGATTCAAGTCAAACTCAGTATCGCCATTATGACAAAGGTACTTATTCCATTGAATCTTTGCGTGCTCTTTTACAAGCAGACGGATTCGATAGTGCCGACGAACTGGATCAACTGTTAGAGCAGGCAGAAATGCAAAGTGGTGTTTCGGCCGGTATTAGCCACCAAGTTCGTACTGCGATGGGATTGCGAGACCAGCCTATATTGGATCAATTTCAAGGAGAGATATTTCGACTCCCCTTGAATAGCCAACTTATTATCCTTGGGCCTCCTGGCACAGGAAAAACTACCACACTTATTAAACGTCTGGGACAAAAGCTGGATATAGAATCCCTAGAGGCTGAAGAAAAGCGGCTTACCGAAACATCTAAAGATCAAGCTCCACACCAGTCCAGCTGGATAATGTTTACGCCTTCAGAGTTACTTAAACATTACTTGAAAGAAACTTTTAGCCGAGAGCAGGTGCCAGCGTCAGACTCACATATCAGGACATGGATAAGCTTCCGAAATGATATTGCTCGGAATACTTTGGGGATCCTACGAACAGCTAATGGTGGAAAATTTACGTTAAAGAACGAGTTATCCAACCTGGCCCCTGCGGTCGTTGAAGATGCTAGCAGTTGGTATGAGTCTTTTGAGAATTTTCATGAGAAACGATTAAAAACCCAACTGAAAGACGGAGCAGCCATCGCCATCACTGCTGTCCCCGAAGACGCTGTCACCGTATCAGAAAACCTGAAACAACTAAGTAACGAAATTGAATCGCGTAAATTAATAGATATTTACCGTGACCTAGAAAATTTTGAAGACGCTTTTAAATCAGCACTAAATGATTCAAAAACTATTGCCGAAGATTTGTTAAAGAAAGAACGAAACCGACTTTACAATAATGATAAAGATGTGTTTCAAAGATTAGCTAAACACCTAGAAACTCTTCAGCAAGAAAATGAACCAGATGAAGAAGAGTTGTTCGATGATGATGAGCACGATGAAACATCTACTCTGAACAGCACTACAATACAAGTCGCGGTGAAAGCTTATCTATCATCTCTTCGAGCATTAGCAAGAACCAAATACCTTAAACGTAGCATGCCCAAAAAATCGCGGTCATCATCAATCATTCAGTTTCTTGATGCCGCTGTACCTAATGACGATATTTTGTTTGAGATAGGCAAGCACATTAGCTTTCAAAATGGATTGCGCCGTTTTATTAATAGTCACAAGCGCTATGTAACTGACATTCCCACGAGCTATCGAGCTTTCAGAAAAGACAAAAGAATTTTAGAAGATTTTTATGTCTCCGAAGTAACAAATACACCTCAACTGTCAAGTATTGAACTGGATGCCATCATTCTGTTAATGCTAAGAAAATCTAAGCAATTGATGGCGCAAAATTATGTGGTTAAATCCCTTGATGAACCGAAGTATTCGTATCTGGCGGTTATCTCAGGCCTATTTAAAAATCAAATCATGGTCGACGAAGCGACCGACTTTTCAATGTTACAGCTTGCTTGCATGGAGAGTCTAACCTCTCTAAAGAGTAAATCATTTTTCGCATGTGGGGATTTCAATCAACGAATCACGTCTTCTGGTATTCGCAATCAACAGCAACTGAGCTGGATTTCGTCCCATCTTTCAGTAGAAACAATCCAGATCGTTTATCGGCAGAGCAGGACATTAAATGCTTTTGCAGGCGAGCTACTACGAACACAAGATGGCGATTTGAGTGCGCTAGGCATAGTTCCTGAGGAGAGCAATCATATTGGTGTCAAGCCAGTGCTTTACGAAAATGCAGGAGACAGCGGCTCAGTAACTTGGATCGCGGATCGAATTATGGAAGTGGAACGCGCAGTACAACAATTACCGACCATTGCTGTGCTGGTTAATTCTGAAGAAGAAGTAAAGCCAATGGCCGAAAAACTGGCTAGCTGTCTGGAAGAAATTAATCTCAGCGTAGTAGCCTGTGAAGAAGGAAAAGCACTTGGAGAAGGAACTGACATCCGAGTATTTGATATTCAGCACATTAAAGGCCTTGAATTTGAGGCCGTATTTTTCGCTGGTATCGATAAATTAGCCCAAGATAAGCCTGATCTTTTTGACCGTTATCTTTATGTGGGAACCACACGAGCGGCAACCTATTTAGGCCTAGTCTGCGATAGCTCTTTACCAGCATCTGTAGAATCCCTCAGAGATAGTTTTGATTCATGCTGGCAATCATAGCTTAACCAATGACCTTAATAGATGGTCTAGTTAAATACGATAAGCAAAGATTAATATAAGTAGCAACGCTCACGTTAGAACAGGATAGAAAATGATTACCTACGACCAGCTCATGCTCCCATTGATGAAGGCCCTAGTGAATTTAGGTGGTTCTGGCAGCATTGATGAAATGTACGAAGAAGTTATCGAGCTAGAAAACTTTGACGAAGATACGCTGGCCGTTTTGCACAATCCAGATAAAAGCAGCCAGACAGAAATCGGCTATCGCTTGGCCTGGGCGCGCACTTATCTAAAAAAAGCAGGATACTTGGAAAACTCTGCTCGTGGTGTTTGGGCCCTAACAGATAAGGCGAAGCAGTCAGAAGAGATTGATAGCCGGGAAATAGTCAGCCACGTGCGCTCTTTAGATAAAAAGACAAGTAAAGGTTCCGAGGACCTAGCTGACCCAGCTACAGCCATTGATGAGTCACCTGAAGAAACGCTCGCATGGCGAGAGCGCCTTCATCATATTTTGATAGAAGAGATGAGCCCAGATGCATTTGAACGACTTACTCAACGTATGTTGCGTGAATCTGGTTTTGTGCATGTTGAGGTTACCGGCCGAACCGGTGATGGCGGGATTGACGGTAAAGGCATTGCTCGAATCAACGGTTTGATGAGTTTCCACATTTGCTTCCAATGTAAAAAATACAAAGGCTCTGTTGGCTCACCAGAAATTCGTGATTTCAGAGGTGCCACCGTTGGCCGAGCCGACCGAGGCATGTTTATTACAACCGGTAGCTTTACTAAATCGGCGATTGAAGAAGCCAACCGAGATGGCGCAGCCCCCATTGATTTAGTGGATGGTGACCAACTCGCAGATAAACTGAAAGAACTGGCACTAGGGGTAAAAACGGAACTTGTTGAAAAGGTAACCGTGGATCCTGAGTGGTTTTTAGGTTTGTAATTGGTAGAGCTTTGCCTCTACCGCTCTGCGCCTGATTAACCCATTCAACTTCCGGCCACCAGCCCATACCCATCTAGTAAGCTGGGTGGGTACTTCACTATGAGCCTGTTGATTAACCTTTCTACGCAGCGTCGAACACTGCAACGCCCCTGAGCCCAAGTTGTAAGTGAACGATACAAGCGCATCAAACTGGCCATCGGTAAGCGGAACTTTTATCAATCGCAGAACGGCACGCTCTGCTGATTCGACATCTATCCGTAGTAATGCCTCAGCTTCTTCCTGGCTGATTTCTTCGAACGTTTCATGGTCACGAACCAAATGACCGTAACCAATCGTCGGGTAACCTGCTGGGCATATATAAACCGTCGAGCTAAAGCCCTCAAAGCGTTTGATTAGGTTTATCCCTTCTTGGGTAATGTGGCGCATATTACTGCCCTCTGGCTTTAGCCAGGGCACGCTGACCAAACCAAAAGCTCATTACAGCAGCAAACAATGCTTGTGTTTCTGGGTCCCAGATTTGTGGCAAAGCGATGACGAAATCTAGGCCTTGGTCAAAAACCAACACATACAACGCGCAGATTTTGATGGCGGTGAACAATAGGAAAAAAGCGTAAGTGATCACCGGTCGTACCGAGGACCTAAGCCCATCTACCCACTTAATACCCGATGGCTGGCTGTCGTGTTTGAGCAACGCGAGGCTTTCATTGATATCAGCATTGACGGTAATTTCTTCTAAACGCTGATTATGACCAAGGCGCATCTGCTCCATCTGCCGATCGAGAATCTGTAGCTCGTGTTTTCTGTCTTGTTTGTCTTGCCAAATTTTCAGCAAGTCTGGAAAAGCGCTCGAAATAAAGCCAAGCAGGCTGCCTAATAATGTGAGCATATTATTGTCCTCCGAACAGTTTTAGTTTTATGGCTGCGCCTAGCAGCAAGGTGGCAAGAATGCCTGTGGTAGCAACTTTGATAACGGTTTGCCATGCGGTGCGTCTGGCATCGCGCCAAGCATCCAACAAGTCTCGAAGCTCTCGTATATCCCTAGCGGCATGGCCGTTTTCTAAACCTAGATGTGCTAGTACACGTTCGGCGCCACGCTCTGCGGCGCTATTCAACAGGCTTTCAAATTCATCTTTCGGCACAACCACCATGCCGTTTTCTTTATCTTTGGCTGGTGCCATTTACAACCTCCTAAAATGGTCGCTCTTTGCCATCCATGGCACACCGCTTCATACGACCGC
>JACKQG010008129.1_pt1 | contig 10330 bp, 8 predicted proteins | sample 8237621 | NCBI WGS metagenome assembly JACKQG01 (sample SAMN15677084, study PRJNA649215) | marine metagenome | biome: marine; feature: Black Sea; material: saline water; isolation source: suspended particulate matter (SPM) from the Black Sea western gyre | collected 2013-06-09/2013-06-10 | depth...
CCTGCAGCAAGTCCTTCGACATCCGGAATACAGGCCCAGAGGCCTTTCTCATCATCCAGGAGGCTATTATTACCAGCAGTAATAGCACAAAGGCGATATTGACAATGTTAGTGTAGATAAACAGCGGTGCAATAATATCCGCAGTTGTAGTATGTACTGTGTGAGTGCGATACATGGCCAGCTCCAGATCCTTAAGTGCATAATAATTAAATACTGTCGTGGCGGCAAGGCTGCCCGCAAGAGCTATCAATACGAATCTAAGAGTGTATTTCATCTGCATGCCCGCATTGATTATATATTGGCGTCTTCTGAATTTCATAATCACTCCTATTTGTTATGGCACTGAAGGCATAGCTCGCTGCCCCTGTTTTCCATTGTAAGCATCTTTTTATTTTTCGAATAAATATTATGGCATGTACCACAGCCAATCTTGCCATTAAATAGACGTACATCAGGATTCAACATTGATGCAGGCTTATAGTCCTTCCCGTTCATCATGCTGAAGGAGGAATAATCTATACCAATTGGATGAGGAAATTCCTTTGTAAAATGGCTCCAGCTTCCAGCTCCGAGACCAGCTTCTATAGATGACATACCGATCGCATGGCACTCGATGCACTCCATGGACATATCGTCAATTCTGATTTTTGAATCTGTCACCTTGTACGTAGAACCTACATGAATGGGCTCAAACACGAGGTGTCCTTTCTGATCCACCATATGACAAGTATTACAGTATAGCAGGCCTCTGACCTGACGACGAATTAAAGATTCCTTAAGAGCAAACATGTTTTTATCATCCGTATGTACGAAATGGCAGGTTACACATGTAAGCTTACCATCTACCAGAGGCATATCTGGCGGTATCTTCATACTAGGGTAAAGGTCGCTGGGGTGTGACCGCTGCTGCTCCTGTTTTGAATGGCACTGATAACATGACTTTGAGGATGAAATAATAAGCTGTTCACTGTCCATATCAGCCGACGTGTGACAGAGAGAACACTGATCATCACTGAACTGATGTTTTGCAGGAGAAAGAGCATATACCACAGCAGCAATGCATATGATGATTAGAATGATTATCAGCAGTAACTTATTTTTCATATACTACACTTTCAAGCTGAGCTGTAATTTTTTCATCAGTTTCCCTGATCGATTTAAGCAGCGGCTCAATTGCACTGCGTTCTCCTGCAGCAGCGTTTAGTTCTGATACTGAGGCATTCAGGCTGTGCAGGTCTGAAGAAAGCGAGATGAGCCTGTCTCGATAGCTCTCAGCCATGACGTTTAATGTATCACCAAAGGCATGAAGCGTATCTTTCTTTCTAAAGCTCACCACACTGGCAAGCTTGCCGGCGGTAATATCACGGGCAAAGAGCTTAACACGGTATAGTGGTCCCGCTATTCTGTGAGTGTAGAGGATACCAATACTGATCGTGCCGGCTATTATGAATATTGCAAACACGGCATTAATCTTGATCGTGTTTATGACAAGGGTTTCCCTTGCATCCGTCAGAATCGAGATGACCGCGCTGTAATGTGTATCAAGAGAGGTATCAACAAGATTGTACAGTATTACCCCTGACAGTGCCGACCCTGCTATAAAAATCAGCAGAATCGCTACTACGAGCTTCGGGAAAAACCCTGTTTCTATAATCTTTGTAAACTTTGCCGGCAATATAGTGTCAATTTTATTGCTCATATCCCACTCTCCATTACTTTTTAAATTCCATACTCACCTGCCCCGAGACACCGCCTACCTTGCCCTGCTCATGAAATTCCCCGTCACGGGCACGAATCTTGACCTTAATGGTCTTGCCCGGTTCAAACTTTATGTCAGAGCTGTCACTTGTCTTCATATTTCTTGTCAAAATCACTCTATAAATACCATCTTTGTAGGAAGAAATGGCCTTTATATCATTATTTTTCTGCTTTTTCATCTGTGCATCTGTTTTGCCTGCCATCTCATAAGTCTGATCGTCCGAAGATCGCCAGTTCCAGAGATTAATATTTGATATCGCATCAACAGCAGAATAAATCGGAATATATACCGCAAGTGAATCAGGTGGCTTATTATCATCGGCCTTGTTCGGCTTTTTATCTATCCACTCGACCATTAAAGCAAACTCTGATTTATTATAGACCCCTCTTAGACGTGCGTTTGTGACCCTGGGTACCACTCCAAAGCCAAACAGTTTTTTGCCGCCCATAGTTATGTCCATGTAATCCACACTATCCCAGACCGGATCATATGTATCAGTCGGAGTTTTATCAACCAGTGATATCTGCAATGGCTGTTCGAGATCCTGTTCCCACTGTATTGACTTCAGATAAGTAGAAAGTGCCCAGCGTTCATCAACAGAATATGCATCAGAATATGAGGCCATTGGGGTGCCGTCAAGGCCTGTGGAAATAGAACGCCAGAGATCCTGCGTACGTGCCCCGTTTCTCAATTCCCAGGGATGCTGCAGGTTTGCAGGCCAGATTCTATATCCCCAGTCATCCTTGAAGTTATCCTGCCATCCCTTTATCCCATCGCCCCGACCATGCATACCATGGCACTCAAAGCATTTGGCATTCATAAAAACTTCACGCCCTGCGGCTATCAGTTCTGGTGTAGGCTCCGGCGGATCCCCGATCTCAAAAACATCAGGCTCCATCTCAAAGGTCTCTTCATTAAACAGCTTGATATACTCAATAATTGCTGTCATTTCTTCTTCGCTGAAGCGATCCCCATGTTTGGGCATTGCAGTGCCGGGGTTGCCATTCTTTATTATAAAAATAAGATCTTCATCTGTTGGCGGCTCTCCCGAACCCGTGGATCTAAACTTAAACATCCCGGAGGTAAAGTCTCTTGCCCGTGGATAAATAAAGCTGGAACCCCAGGCCTCAGCATCGCCATTTATCCCGTGACACGGTGCACAATGACCATTAAAAAGCTTTTGTCCCAGAACAAATTGCGGGTCAGGCTCTCCGCCGCTGCAGTAAAGCTCGCCTTCTTCAGTGCACTCACATTCCATTTCTTCTGCATATTCAAGTTCATCATCATCTTCACACTTAAGCTCACCCTCTTCGTCACATTTACAATAAGGAAGATCTTCTTCATCCACTTCTGCTGCGATTGTCTGCACCGAGATTGTATCAATGTTAATCAAAGAAACTGTTATGAAGACTGTGAACAATAAGAGAATGAACACAGCGTGCAATAGTTTGCTGCTTAAATTCTTTAAAAGGATCTTCATTATTACTACATAACCTCCGATCAAGATTTCTGATCTATATTTTTATAAACCATTTTTTTGTCTTACCAGATATATTACTTGGTAAAACTACCATCTTCAATCAGTACCCTGTAATCATAACCGCCACCAAGACTGACATTGGTATTGACCTTGCCTGTTACTGTAAATTCATCACCAATATCAACCAGTTCCTTAGTAACCACAAAAATGTTGTCTTCAGGGGCGCTGCCGGAACCGTCCATTATCATGATCCAGTTATTTTTCAGGATATTTTTATTGACCTTCATGACGCGGCCCCTGACAGTGACTTCCAGGCCTTTAAGCGCTTCAGCATTTTCATAAATCTCGCTGATAGTCTTACCGCTCTTTGCCTTTTTTATCTCACCTGACTTCGGCTCTGAAGCCGCCTGCGCAGGCGCCTTTGCCTGGATCTTGGCATGTGTGTCATCCTGTGGCATTGCGGCCATGTCTTTGCCTAAGACAGTGACCTGAGGAACAAGAAGTATGGTCTCAAATACATCTCCCGAGGTACTGCTCTCAAATCCCTTCATCAAGAGGGCATTATTAAATTCTATAGTGTCCCCCACTAACATTTTAGGGTTGAGAGATTTGGTCATGGTTGCCACCCACTGATCCTTACCCTCAATATCAAGCTGAAGATATGTGTAGTTGCCTGCTGGCTTTGTTGATTTCAGGGTACCTTTAAATACCTTTTCCGGCGCAGGCTGTTCATAGTCCTGAGCATAAAGCAAAGATGAGGACAGTATCATTACTGCCGCTGCCAATACTGATAATATTTTATTCAAGTTACTACCTCCTGATTTCATGTTATGTTTTGTCATTAACACGGACAGTTATATGACCTGAACCCGCCGTCACGCTCATGATCCTCGCCGTGACAGCGCAGGTTGCACCGTCCACGCCTGTTTCCGGTAGACTCATAGGTCGGTACCGTCTTGGGTCCAAACGGATTAGCTAAGTCTGTGTCCAGATTAAAGTTTATATTGTGCAGGTGATTAATAGCTGTATGCCCTATCGCTGCGATATCCTGCGAGTTCACACCATGCGGATCATGGCAGGCGAAACAGGCTGCATCAGCGTTTTCCATATGCCTTTTATGCTCAAAGGCCTCGCGGTCCAAACCATTGGTCCAGAAATGGCACTTAAAGCACATCGCATACTTGGCCTCAGAGAATGCGTTGGGATCAACGTGATCATATCTTCTCTCTAAGATGAAGTTGTTACCCGAACCATGAGGACCTCTGACGCCTGTATTGTTTGAGGCATGACAGTCTACACAGTATATAATGGAATTTTCCGTGTAAGGCGTCCTGAGACTCGGTACATCAGGATTCTGTCCTGGCGCCTCAATGGGATGGTATGCGGGATTGCCCGGATCAAACTCCAATCTAACGTTCCACTGATCAAGCTGTCTTCTTACAGGTGCCGCGGTCTTTACATTCCAGTCTGCATGACATTTGTAGCACAGCTCATACAAATATTGAATCTCCTGAACGTACTGGCCGTTTGTATCTACGCCGGAGACCCCTTTATTAAAACCCCTCACTGCCGGTGCTGAAGCGCCGTCCCTGTTTGCAAAATGCGGATTGTGGCAGTCAGGGCACTCTACATGCTTCTGAACACCTCCGGTTGTAACATCTTCATTGGGACTGTGCCGTCCTTCATAGGTCGAATTAATGACCGGATGGTTGTAAGGCTTCTGAAATTCCAGCAGTACATTCTTCAGCGCGACATTGCCGGTGTGGCAGGGAAGACAGTTGTCTTCCAGGATTGCATATTTAAGTATCCTCTCATCAGCCCCTCCGCCGTGAGGGTCATGACAGTTTTCACAGGCATTTTCCGCTACAGTTGAAAAGGTTATGGCGGTATGCTGCCAGGGGTCAGTGCCCTGCCCGTTCCAGGTCCTTGCACTTGTCTTGTGAGAGGCGCCTGCCCAGCCTGCTTTGTCATGGCACGTCAGACACAGTGCAGAGGCACTTCTCGATCTCCTTAAGAAATAATCATAATTCGTCCCGTGAGGTTCATGACACGAGGTACACTGCACCATATTATTTTCATCCACCTTTACGCCCTCGCTGAAGGTAGAGGGATCATGCATCTGAGGATGATTGGTGTTATATAACATGGATACGGGGTGGTCATCAGAGAGATCGGTGCCGAGCTTGGTAGGGCCTTCAGGCATAAAGCGGACACCTCCTGAAAGGGGTATTTCCTGCGTTCTTGACAGTACAGAGCCAATGGCTATGGTGCCGTCATGACAGCTCAGACAGAGCCTTGAGGCCCCTGAAGGCTGACCCGGAACACTGGAAATGGAAGAACTGTCGTAGGTAATATACTGCACTGACGAATTATTCCTGTTCCAAAGCAGGGGCACATCTGTGCGCGCGTGGTGAGGCGTATGACAGAAGATACATATCTGCTCTTCGGTTGTTGATTTAATAGTATGACTACCGGTGGTCGAGAGATTATGTTTGGTAGTTACTATTGACCCAAAGGCACTTGAACCAGCCATTATAGATAGTGCTATGAGAATATATCCTGTTATTTTTGTTATTTTCATGGTGATAAAAGCTCCTCTCCTTTGAGATATTTAAACACCTGCACCCTTTTATTATAAGTGTCAGCAACGTATATATAATCATTGCTGTCAATAAATATTCCGGTGGGCAGCCAGAATTCTCCATACTCCCGGCCGGCCTTGCCGAAGTCCATCAGGAGTGCTCCATCACTGTTAAACATCTGAACATTATCAAATAAGGTATCAACTACATAAATATTATCATCACTGTCTACAGCCACGCCCTTAGGTCTGGCAAAGTACCCCGGGACATTACCCGGTTTGCCGAAGGAATGCATATATTTCCCCTGAGCATCAAAGGTCTGGACCCTGAAATTAAGAGAGTCTGAGACGATAATATGCCCCTTGCTGTTTACAATAATATTCGTCGGATAATGAAGCTGACCGATGTCATTGCCCGGTCTGCTGATCTTGCCGAGAAAGGTGTGATCAGTAAGACTAAATCTCAATATCTCGGAGTTAGCGGTATCAATAACCAGGAGTTCTCCTGTGTGTTCATTGACAGCTATCCCTGTCGGCCTCTCGAAAAAGCCCCTGCCGATGTCTTTTAAATATGTTTTCCCTGCATCACTGAATATCTTGACTGACTTGTCAGCTGAATCTGTGACATAGATCAGACCTTTTTTATCAATAGCAATATCAATGGGATGAATAAATGAGGTTTCCGGACCTGGGAAGGTATAGGAAATCTTGCCCTTGTGGTAAAAAACAACCACCGCCCTGAGCTGAGTATCGACAATGAAAAGCCTGCCGTCATGATCCACCTCTATCCCATAGGGTGAAATGAGCGAGATTTCAGACTTGCCAGTGAAATATTTCATGAAAGTATCCCATGATCCTTCACGAATCTGAAGATCCCTTGGCGCCCGTACCGCATTAACCAGCTTTATTCTAGGCATATCTGGCGGTTTAGGCCATATCACATCAGGTATTACATCCTGCTCAACTGCCTCCCTGTAGCATCCTGAGAGTCCGAGGGGCACAATCATTAAGAAAATAATGACTATTATCAGCCTGTTAAATTTATTAAATAAGTAACATTTTTTCATAGTTATTCTTCTATACAACACATCACCCTATATTTTAAAAGAGCTCTCTGGATAATTCAAATAAAAGATTGAAATTATTGAGTTTTTCTCCATTTAGTTCATCGTCATCCTCTGAAATTGTCATGTCCAGCTTGGCACTCCATATTCTAAATACCCAGTCAAGGGCGGCAGAAGCAGCTTTAACCGTACTGACGTCATTATCTCCGGAAGTATTCCTCCATGACGCATTTGCTGAAAGGAAAAGACGTCTTGAAAGCAACTGCTGAAGCATTGCTGATGCACCATGGGTGTCTGAACGATCACCGGTTATTTTCTGGCGTACTTTCTCAAAGTTACCTGTCACAGCTAAGAAACTTCTCGGCGTAAACTGAAAGGTGATAGTCTCCGTAAGACGCACTCTTTCCTCAGGTACTCCGGTAGTTTCAATGTCCTCGTAGTCTAACACCGTAGTGCTGTTATTCCAAAGAAACCGACTCCTGATATTATGCCTCTCCGTAGACTGCAGCTCATCAGGGACATTTCCGTCTATAAACCGCTCATACGACCGATTAAAGTTATACGAGAGATCCCATACATTCCAGAGGGCAAGTGTTATTGAATACGACTGTGAGTATACAGAGAAGTCATGTGAAGGGTTGCCTCTGTATGTATACTGAACAAATATATTTGTTGTGTCTGGATCAACTATTGTGACAGAAGGCGCTGCCTTACCTGGAGTCTGATCACCTCCGACAAGCCTTCTAATACGAATGAAGTTGCCAATCTTCTCAACACTGTAATGCACCCCTTCTACAAGCACCTCTTGATTGCCGGTGGTATCAGTATTAGCAAGATATGTTACCTGAAGAGTGGACAGGTCTATGTGCTTATTTATCAGCAACGCCGGAACGCCTCTTTGAAAGCGTATGAGCTCATTCTCAACCAATGTATTTTCAATAGTTACATCTCTGAAGGACATCCTGTAATTATGACCCGAGGATAAACTGAGTGTTCCGTTAGATATGGGCTTTTTATAGCTCATATTCAGGCTCGTGGTGTACTGTTGAATATCTCTTCCAACCGCATCAGTCATATCTCCTGACAAACTGTAGAAGAGACTGAAATCCTTGTTTGGCTTGGCATCCAGGTCAAAACGGGCCTGATAGGTGTCTTCCTGAATATTGGTAGTATCAGACTTCCGGTAGACTGTATCAAAAACACTCGACATCTTCTCATTAATCTTCCAGCCGACTGTTTCCTTGATATTGTATACCGTTGATTTGTTTGAGGTTGTGCTTGAGTCCAGAAAACTCCACGTGGACTGCAGGTCAACATCTTCAGTAAACCCGTACCTGTTCATGAAACGCGCCTGCAAAGACCTTCCTGATGCCCCGGACGGCCCTGCCAGTTCCTTAGTATCAGAATAAGAGGCCACTACATTGGATGTGCCCAGATACTTGTTATGAAGCATAGTCAACGTAATATCATTGGATTTTCTCTTTGAATCGAAAACTCCTGACGATGTCGTGATCTTGTGATTATATCTGAGCGTAGTTGGAAGTATCGGGTACTTTAAAAATACAGCAGTATCATAAGTATCCCGAACAGTTATATTTCGCAGAGACTGAGTACTCGATCCTGTTGAGCGAATTCTCTCCGCACCAAGTACGAATGTATAAGGCTTGGTCTGCAATATAGTGGTGTTGAAAGCATAATTCGCTGCAAAGCCCTGACTTGTACCTGTAACAGCTCCGTTAACTTTACGTCTGGACTGGTCCCATTCAGGGGAAAATTCCAGACTGTAAAGGGCAAGCGCAGGGTGATATATAAACCCGTTAGTCGCCATCCTCATTGTCTCGGTGAAATCCGATCTCTCATGTTTACCGGCCGAGGGCGAGGTAAAAGACCGTACCGTTCGCTCGTCTTTATCCATATCATACTTAAAGTTCATGCCGAACCTGGGCCGCTCCATATGAATATACTTAACCTGAGCTTCAGTAAGCTCCGGCATTAAACAGCCTAAAGCAAGCAGTACGAGCATGCCTGTTAACGAGCTGAAAGTATATTTTCTTACGTTGTTTTTCATGAGCCTTATGCAATTGATGAAACGATCGTAATTTTCAGTTACAACTCAACCCTGCTAAATAAAACCAGGGATACAGCCTGGAGTATTTCTGATCTCCAGGCCAGCTGTAATTATTTACTATTCAGCCGGAGCTTCAGTTTCAGGCTGTGTGTCAGATATAGGCTCGCCAATCCATTTACCGAATCCGTATACATTCATCTTGTCCTCTCCAAGCATATTACCGACATATACCAGATACTCAAGCTGGAAGTCTTTGTCAGCAAATTCCTGGAAAAAATCTATATTGTCATAATCAAGATGTATACCATTTGGCAGGTACATACTGCCCGCACCCGTTTCGTATCCTCCGAAAAATAACAGTACCTCAGCAGTTTCCACATCAAAAATCTGTACATTCTCAAAGGCGGTATCAACTGCATAAAGGTGTTTATCACGGCTTACCGCAATCCCTTTAGGTCTCGCAAAGTGCCCTATGATATCACCGGGAGCGCCAATGTTTTTTATAAAAGTTCCCTCAGAGTCAAACATCTGCACCCTGAAGTTAAAGGAGTCATTCACATAAAGATTACCATCACTATCCACGGTTAGATGAGAAGGTCTGAAAAACTGGCCATCTTCCGTACCCATCTCTCCAATCTCCTTTATTACCTCTCCAGAGTCCTTGTCCATAATAAAGACCTTATGGGCCTTATGGTCACATATGTAAACCTTGTTCTCATATACAGCAACATCCGTGGTCCTTACGAACTGGTCTTTTTCACCAAATGCCCTGATGTAATCATCATTAGGACCGTATGATATCACCTGATTTCTGCTCATATCAGCTACATATTTATAGCCGTCAGGCGTTATCCATAGTCCGACAGGATCTACGAGTGTGCCTCTTTTTCGGTCTTTCAAAATATCAAACTTCTTGTTTGCAAGATCAATTATAAGTATCTTTCTATAACCCCGATCAGTGATATAAATCTTCCCTTTAGATGATCCCATGGCATAGGGGCGCTGCAGTGAGTTCATAGACTCCTGATTACCAAGGACGAACTGCTGAAACTGACTGGGATCTTCCATAATATCAGTTTCAGAGTTAAGCGTCATTAAATATTGAAGCTTCGGCTCCTGCGGCAACGGAGGTATAAAAAGCGAATCTTTATCCTTAACCTCCTGCGGCTCACAACCAGCTAATACTAGAACACTCAAAACCAGCAGTAATAATTTTTTCATTCATACTCTCCTTTATATACACATAAAATGATTCTTCACAATTTAAAATATAAGAATAACGGCCCTACACTAATTAAAACTTTTCATATCTTTCAGGCTGCTTCTTATAATTACCTTGATATTTGAAATCTTATTATCTTATCAAAGAAGCGAAAAA
>JACKQG010008130.1_pt1 | contig 10329 bp, 10 predicted proteins | sample 8237621 | NCBI WGS metagenome assembly JACKQG01 (sample SAMN15677084, study PRJNA649215) | marine metagenome | biome: marine; feature: Black Sea; material: saline water; isolation source: suspended particulate matter (SPM) from the Black Sea western gyre | collected 2013-06-09/2013-06-10 | depth...
CTGCGATTCCTATATAGTAACTTGAGTTTATAGGTCTTTCTGTAGCCCAAACAGGTTTTTCCATATCCACCTTACTTAAGCTCGCACAACCTTCTAACCCCAAGATAATAAAAGAGCCAAAAATTAGTATGCTGATGGAGTGTAGTCGTTGCTTCAAATTCCTTTACTTTACCTTACTTGTTCTTGAATGATACTTTCTATTTCGCGTTGGATTTTAGCGGCTAAATTCTGGGTGACATCATCAATCATTATATTGTCGTTTTTTAAATCTTCTCTTTCTCCAATTAGACCTAGAAGTATATTATGTCCGCTACTTGAACCGTTAACTGACCCATTAGATTTTGCGGGGTATAGCATTCTAGCATTACCTCCGTATTTTAAGTATCGAACATCGTCAGAAGAGTAAGACTCCATTGTTTTGTTAGATAATATAGCTCCTGTTTCCATTGAAACGAGCTTGAGGGTGAATGACATTGTAACCTCAGAGGATTGGTAAAATTCAGTGTATCCAACGGAGCGATATTTCGTTTCGTAGTGCTTTTTCCCCTCGGAATCGATAGTTTCTACTCTATATTTTTCGTATCCGCGTTTGTTGTCGTGTCGGAGCGGCGTTGTTGAGACAGAACATTCTGTGACAGTCCCCTTTAACATAGCCTTAACACCAAGTAGTGAACCTATTTCTAGTTCTGCTCCAGATGTAAGTCCACTGAGCTCTAGTTGTTGTTCTTGAAGTATTAAGTCAATCGATTCTCGATCTACAACAACAAGGAAAGGGTCGTTAGACCCCATGAGGTTTTGTTCTACATAAGAGCTAAGCTTAGTACTGATATTACGTCTGTTAGAACCGTTCTTGAAAGACATAAGAGCAATCGTGAAGCGTCCTAGTTCTAGAGTTTCGTCACGTCTTTCAGAAGCGTCTCTAAATGTTGCATCGCGGTTAACTACATCTGAGAAACCTTCATATGCAGAACGAAATAGTTTATCGTCCATTGAAGTCATCGCTAAATCGTAAGCTGGTGTGCAAAAGGCGTAATCAGCAAGTGAGGCGGCATCTTTAAAGCCAGGTACGAGAGATGTAATTTCCTCTAACAGTTTGAGAGCCTGGTTGTATTCTAACTTTTCAAGGTGCGAGGTCGCAATCGTGTAAAGATCTTTAACATGGTCGTTTTTCACAGCTTCGTATTGGGCTTTTTTTGAGTCAGGAAAGTTGAGAGTTACACCTAAAGCGTGTACCTTGTCATAGAATGATTCGGCATTCTTGAAGTTTCGAATTGCTGAATCCTTTTCGCTGCCTAGGATAGCTTCTTCGAATAAAGCGAGGTGTCGGGATAGTATTATTTGGCCTGTACGATTGAGACCAGATAGAGCATCTAAGTTTGCTGGTTTTTTCTTGAGAGCAGTGGAGTAAAAGTCTGCGGCTTGGTCTATCATTCCGGCGGCTTCCATCTTAGCTCCACGCTTGACGTATGCCTTAGCTCCTTTACAGCTATTTAATGAAGCGCTAAGGGTAATAGCAGTAAGTATTATTATAAAAGGGGAAATAAAATTTTTCATCTCGGCTAATTTCACTTGCAAGATATGCTTTTGTAGGTTTTGTATTGATTTTGGGTGAAAACAATTTGCGTGCCATATCTTGCTGAGTTAAATATTTATAATTAAAGTTTAGATGAAGTCTATTTTAGTTTTAGGAGCAGGAAGGTCTTGTAGTACATTAATCAAGAGACTTTTAGACAGGTCTGAGGCGTGTGGTTGGAAGGTAGTTGTTGGAGATATTGATCTGTCTGTAGCTCAACAAAAAGTGAGCGGTCATGAGATAGGAGAAGCTTTTCAATTGTCTGCACTCGATAATATTGAGAGAGATAAGAGGATAGGTGAGGCAGATCTTGTGATGAGTATGGTGCCAGCCTTTTTGCATGCTAGTGTTGCTAAAGTTGCTATTGCTGCTGGAGTGCCTGTGATTACTCCTAGTTATTTGAGCGATGAGATGAAGTCCCTTGATGAAGCCGCTAAGGAGGCTGGTGTTCTCGTTCTGAATGAGATAGGTCTTGACCCTGGGATTGATCACATGAGTGCCATGAAGGTTATAGATGAGATTAAGTCTGAGGGGGGAGTAATGAAGGGATTTGAATCGTATTGTGGTGGCCTTGTCGCTGAGGAGTCGGACAACAACCCTTGGCATTACAAGATTTCGTGGAACCCGAGGAACATTGTGCTTGCTGGTCAGGGTGGTTCAGCAACCTTTAAGGATGCAGGGAGAGTGAAACTCGTACCTCCGCACAGAGTGTTTCGCAGACTTAGGGCGATTGAGGTTGAGGGTCAGCTCTTTAAAGGTTATCCCAATCGTGACTCTCTTACATACGAAGAGATTTACAATCTACCTGATATGGAGACCTTGATCAGAGGAACTCTGAGAGTGGATGGGTTTTGTAGGTCGTGGGATATTTTAGTTCAGCTAGGTATGGTGAGGGATGATGCGAAGCTGGTTTGGTCTAAAGGTATATCATGGAGTGAGTGGACGAGATCGTTTTTACCTTCTAAAACTGCGGGAATGACGGTTTCAGAAGCCATTAATGCAACTGTGATAAGCGACCACGAAACGAACGAACGGTTAGAGTGGTTAGGGCTTTTCGACACGGAAGTGGGTCCTGAAATTACAGAAGGAACACCTGCAGAAATAATCGAGGCACTCCTTGTGAAAAAGTGGGCCCTAGAGGATGGAGATAGGGATATGATTGTGATGTGGCATAGATTCGAGTTTGAGAAAGACGGCAAACGATACGCTAGAACTTCTGAGTTTTTCTTAGAAGGTCGTGACTCTATGTATACAGCGATGTCTGACACCGTAGGTTTACCTATGGCAATTGCAGCGGAACATATGATGGTAGGTGGAGGATTCGGGAGTGTGGGGGTACAAATTCCAGTAACACCTAACTACTATGATGTGGTTCTTCCTAAATTAGAGGAATTTGGGGTGGTATTTAAAGAGTCTCAAATAGAACTATAATGATGATGTTTTCTGCTATATCGATAACGCCCTGGTGGTGTTTTGCTTGCCTCGTTTGTGGGGGCGCACCGGATTGGCCAGAAAACGGATTGGCGACACGAGAGTGGGTGGAAGATGCTTTAGAGTGGAGACTAGATAGAGGAGCTGGGGCCTGTGAGGAGTATATACCGGCAATAGATGCTTGGACTTTAGAATGGATTGCAGAGAGTGATAAGATTAGGGTAGAGATAGACACGGAGGAGTGGCCAGTTTTTACATCTGAGCCAATGTTACAAGGCACGCTTATTCAAATTATGGCACTTGAACAATTACAGGGTTTAGATTTCAACGAAGAACGTATTTTGAGAAAGTTGAAAAGGGTGGCTCGAAGAAGTGAAGGTGGAATTTCTGAAGAGTTGAAGTTGGTGTTCAAGGAGAATAAGAATTTACAAGGAGATTAAACAGTCTTGATGGATTTTATTTAGTTCGTTAGCAATGGGAGGGTTTTAGAATTAATTTCGCGGTATGCGCAGTTTCGATATACCAGATCATTTTAGAAGTCCCATCATTAGTATGGTGAAGGCGAGGAGGAAAGAGTTGGATGCGAGAAAGTTGGATTTTACGCCAACTTTACTGGATTTCGGAAATGTAAAAATTCAACTGGCAAGACATTTTGGATTTTGTTTTGGAGTAGAAAACGCAATTGAAATTGCCTACAAGGCAATCGTAGAAAACCCGGACAAACAGATTTTTATTTTAAGCCAAATGATTCACAATCCTGAAGTGAATGAAGATCTAGAGAGTAGAGGAGTGAGGTTTTTGATGGATACAAAGGGAAGAGAAATGACACCAATAAGCCAAGTTACAGCAGATGATGTTGTGATCATTCCGGCTTTCGGAACAACATTGGAAATGCAAGATAAGCTCTGTAAAATAGGAGTTGATATAGAAAAATATGATACAACGTGCCCATTTGTGGAAAAAGTTTGGAAGAGATCTGAACAATTGGGTAGCAATCATTTTACAGTAATAATTCATGGGAAACCTGATCACGAAGAAACAAGGGCGACATTCTCTCATGCGTCGAAAAATGGTTCGGCTTTGGTGGTGGCAGATTTAAAGGAGGCGCATGCTTTAGCTAAGATGATGGTTGAGGGATCAGAGGGGTTCGATAAAATGTTTAAGGGACGCACGAGTGAGGGATTTGATTTCGATGAAGACATGCAAAATATCGGTGTTGTAAACCAAACAACAATGATTGCCTCCGAGACACAAACGATAGCTGATATTTTAAAAGAGGCCTCAAAAGAATTTGCAAATACGAAGGATACACTTTGCTACGCTACGAACGACAATCAGAGGTCTACAATAGGAGCTTTGAATGAAGGTGGAGCAGATTTAGTTGTAGTGGTTGGAGGGTATAATAGTTCAAACACATCACATATTGTGGAAATTTGTGAAAAAGTAAAGCCTACCTATTTTGTTCAAAATGAACTGAATTGGGGAGCCAACGGTGAACTCAATCATTTCGATATTCACAAACAGAAAATCGTAGTGACTGAAGGATTTCTGTCGGAAACGGCTGATTTTAAAGATGTTCCTACTATTCTTTTAACAAGTGGAGCATCTTGTCCGGATGCTTCTATGGAGCGAGTTTTACATAAGATATTACATAGTTTTCCCGGTGGGAAGGATGTTGATTCAGTGTTGAATATTTGGGCAGAGAAGAGTAGTTAAGACTTCTGCTTACTCGTAAATTAGCCACTATGGAAGCACCTAAGCTTCGAGGGATGTTCCGCAATGTGAGAACCAAGCCTCGATCATTCGTTTTTAAGTCTCGACATCTTTCCGATGATCCTCCTCAATGGGGTGAGCGCAAACGTAGGATAGAGTCAGAGGTAGCGATGGAGCGAGGAGAGAAAGTTCCCGAGCAAAATACGGCTTCTAGTATAAGATTCAGAAAAGGAGGTTCAGTTAGAAATGGCGCTAGAAAAGCAAATGTCAGGGTGGTTTTAATAGGAGTGGTTTTGTTATGGATAACATGGAAAATGATTGTTTGGGCTGAAACAACGGAATTCGGGAAAATGTTAGAATTTATTAGAGATAATGGATGATTTAATTGTTCAATTGTCAGACCATGTAGCGAACCAAATCGCTGCTGGTGAGGTTGTGAATAGACCTGCTTCTGTCGTAAAGGAATTGGTGGAGAACGCAGTGGACGCTGATGCTACGGAAATTGTGGTGGTGGTGAAAGATGCAGGAAGAACTCTCATTCAGGTGATTGATAATGGACGTGGTATGGGGGAGATGGATGCAAGAAGATGTTTTACAAGGCACGCCACTTCAAAAATTACTTCTGCAGACGATTTACTGTCACTCGTTACGAAGGGATTTCGAGGGGAAGCTCTTGCTTCGATCGCAGCGATATCACATGTAGAACTTAAAACACGTGTAACTGGAGCTGATTTGGGTGTTAAGATTTCTGTCAGTGGTGATCAGATGAGCGATATTGAAGAGGTGGCATGTTCTGAAGGGTCTTCATTCTCAGTTAAAAATCTTTTCTTTAACGTTCCTGCCAGGCGCAATTTCCTTAAATCTGATCAAGTAGAGGTTAGACATATCGTAGATGAATTCCAAAGGGTAGCGATGGCTCATCCTGATTTGAGTTTCAGACTTCAATGTAATGGTGGCGATCTTTTCAACCTTAAGCCTGGCTCTTTAAGAAAGAGGGTGGTATCTATTTTCGGTGTTAAGCACGACGAGAGGTTAGTCCCTGTCGAGGAAGAAACAGATGTCGTAAAAATTTATGGCTTCGTGGGTAAGCCAGCTTTTGCGCGACGTACTCGGGGAGAACAATTTTTATTCGTAAACGGAAGGTTCATTAAACACCCACTTATGCATCGTGCGATTATGAATGCGTATGAGGGCGTTCTTAGTCCTGGAAGCTTCCCTCTGTACACGATTTTTCTCGATGTGGACCCTTCTAAAATTGATGTGAATATTCATCCCACAAAAGTGGAGGCGAAGTTTGAAGAAGACCAAATCATTTTCGCCATGCTTCGCTCCGCGATAAAACGCGCACTCGGAAAACACAATGTAGCTCCCTCTTTAGATTTTGAATCGGAACTCAGTATTTCCTTAGATCCTCCTCCTAAAGGCGTATTTATCGCTGAACCCACAGTTCACATTAACCCCAACTACAACCCCTTTACTTCGGGGGGCTCTACACCTAAAAAGAGAAGCGCTGAAGCATCGTTCGGGGGATTTGAGAAAAGCTCAGAAACGGAACTTGACAACTTGTATCAGATGTTTGGGAGCGAGGAAGAAATAGGTGTTGCTCAAGAAAGCTTTGTAGAGGAGAAAGCTCCGAATATGTTTTTGTTAAGCTCTCGTTTTATAGTAGTAGAGAGTCAACAAGGCGTCATTGTCATTGATGCTCGGCGAGCCCATGAAAGGGTGTTGTTCGAGCAGTACCTTCATGCAGGGCGTGGAATGGGATCCAGTTTGGGCCAAAAATTACTCTTTCCAGAGCCGATTTCTCTCTCAACAGCTGATACTGATTTGCTTTTAGGAGCATCGGAAATTCTGATGATGTTTGGCCTAGAGTTAGAATCGTCAAATGCGGGAGAAGTAGAAGTTGTGACTGTTCCTTCCGGGCTTGCGGGGAGATTGCAGGATTGGATTGATTCCGTTTTGGGGGCGCTGAAGGACGGAACTTGGAGTGATGAGGAGGGGAGAAGAGAGAAACTCGCTCAGGCGGCTGCTCAGGCGGGAGCATTGAAACTTTCAGAAAAAAACAACATCAACCTGACCCATGGCGAGATGGTAGATCTTGTCTCAAAATTATTCGACTGCGAATCCCCAGCTATAGATGCAAGAGGGAGAGCCGTATACACATTGTTCTCTCTCGAGAATATTGAAACCAGATTAAAATAATTCAACTATGTTAGACAGAATGACTCCGGTAGTTAAGAATTTAGTCATCATTAACGTGTTGGTTTTCCTAGCCCAACAAGCATTTCCGCAATTGCAGTTCTGGTTTATGGGTCACTACCCACTTTCTCCCGACTTCTACCCATGGCAGATGGTGACTTACATGTTTATGCATGGTGGTTTCACGCATATATTATTTAATATGTTTGCCCTTGTGGTTTTCGGTAGCGCACTTGAAAGGGTGTGGGGTGAGAAGAGATTTTTAATTTATTATATGGTCTGCGGGATAGGCTCTTTTTTCCTTTATGAATTCACAGTAGGTTTAAGCATATATAGCCAAATTGATTCTTTTGACCCTGGTGTCGATATGGGCTGGGTTTTAGGTGCGAGTGGTAGTGTTTTTGGTTTGTTACTTGGGTTTGGCATGCTATTCCCAAACACACAGCTCATGCTTCTTTTTCCGCCTATTCCTATCAAAGCGAAATACTTTGTTATGGGATATGGTGCGATAGAACTGATGACTGCTTTCCAAAACAATCCTGGGGACAACGTCGCTCATTTCGCCCACCTCGGTGGGATGTTGATCGGATACATTATGATCAAGAAGTGGCAGCGTGATAGAACTAATTTTTATTAAAAACTCGTATGTGGGAAGATATTAAGAAAAGCTGGACTGCTGGAGGCATGTTGTACAAGTTGATTTGGGTAAACGTGGGTGTTTTCGTTTTACTCAATTTGGCGTTCGGTTTCACAAAATTAACTGGAATTCAGCTGTCGGAAAATGTGTCTGGTGGTTTTAGCTTATTTGCTACTACCGACCTCCCTACTTTACTTTATAGACCCTGGTCGATTCTGACTCATATGTTCGCACATAAAGAAATCTTTCATCTTTTGTTCAACATGATGCTTCTGTGGTGGATGGGTAGAATGTATGTTTCTGTAGTGGGGCCAAGGAGATTACTAAGCACATACATCATGGGTGGCCTAGCGGGCTTCATAATTTATGCACTGTCAGTGAATATCTTACCTGGACTGAGTATGGAGGAGGTCTCTTTTGCTTATGGAGCTTCCGCAGCTATTATGGCAATTTTCACTGCTACAGCTACCTTGAATCCAACTAAAAGAATCCCTTTTTTTCTTTTCGGATCTGTTGAGTTGAAGTATATCGCTATAGGGTATGTACTTTTTGATTATTTCGGAATAATGGGCGACTCAGGTCATGAGACAGGAGGGCGAATAGCTCATTTAGGCGGTGCCGCTTTTGGGTATTTCTTAATAGTTTACTCTCGCAAAGGGATTAATATTGTTAGATGGTTAGAGGTGATTATTGATATGATCATGTCTTCTATCCCCACTTCATCAAGTAACTCCTTCAGTAAAAGGTTCAGCTTTACAAAGTCTATAAGAAAGAAACCTAAAGTAACTCGTCCTCCTAAAAGTGACGATGACTTTAACTCTGAAAGAAAGGATAGGGAGGATAGGTTAGATTTAATCCTTGAGAAGATTTCACGTCACGGATACGATCATCTTAGCAAAGAAGAAAAAAAGTTTTTGTTTACTCAATCTAAAAAATAAAAGAGTGCCTGGGATTAGATTAGATCATTTTATCTTAGAACCAGCGATGTTTATTCTTGTTGGGGCGAAGGCTGGTGAATTAATCTCGCCTGAGATATTTCCGTTTTTTGCTGTTTTCGGATTAACGTTCCCTTATGCCCTTTTGGTGTTTTTTATCGGCGTTGTTTTAAGGTTAATTCGCGGTGGGTGGAAAGGTTTGGTTGTTCCTTTTATCATGCTATTTTTCCTTCAATCAAGTATTGCTTTAACAATTGGAGGAATAGGTGGCGTAGCTAAGTTGACGGATGATACATCCACTATTTCTGTGGGTACTTTTAATGTCAGAAGAATGGATGAATATGATTGGTTAGAGGGAGAAAAAACAAGCAATGATATTTTAACCTGGCTTTCTTCGACATCCCTTGATATCATGTGTTTTCAGGAGATGCCTGTGGAAATGAAGGGAGAAGTTTCTAAATCTTTAGATGGGGCAACCGTGAAATATGCGAGCAACAGAGCAGGTACGGCGATAGCCACTAAATTAAAAATTGTGGATTTCAAGCCATGGATTTTTGAAGATGAGAATTTTGCCAGAGGACTTGTTCTCGATGTTATTTCTCCTAAGAGTAATGACACCATTAGAGTCTACAACGTGCACTTACAGTCCGTGGGACTCGTGGGTGGCGATTATGATGCGGTACGATCAGGACCTGATACTGAGCAGAGCAAGAAATTGTGGTCTCGACTTTCCTCAGCATTCTCACTTCGTTCTGCCCAAGCTAAAGTTCTTCGCACCTCCATCGATTCCAGTCCCTACCCAGTGATACTTTGCGGGGATTTTAATGACACCCCTGTTTCTTTTGCCTTGTCTACTTTAAGGTCAGGTTCACCGGAATTATTTGACGCCTTTGCTTTAGCGGGTGCAGGTTTAGGTTCTACTTACGTAGGTGATATCGCAGGATTGAGAATAGATTATATGATGAGTTCGTCGTCTTTAGAAGTCGTTTCATTCGAGACTCACGAAATAGAACTCCGCGATCACAGACCTATATCTGCTGTTTTTATTTCTAATAGGTAGTATAAGATTACCTTCGCTTTATGGAAACCATGCATTTTGACGTTCTTGCTTTCGGAGCGCACCCAGACGATGTAGAACTCTCTGCTGGAGGAACGATTGCTAAATTAGTTGTAGAAGGTAAGTCAGTTGCAATTGTAGATCTCACGCGAGGAGAGCTAGGGTCGCGAGGCTCAGCTAAAATCCGCAGTCAGGAATCTGCAGCAGCCGCGGTAATTTTAGGAGTGAAAACCAGAATTAACCTAGGTCTTCCAGACGGTTTCTTCCAATGTGATGAAAACTCCTTGCTCGAAGTTGTCAAGGTCATCAGAAAATACCGTCCCCGAATTATTCTAGCTAACGCTCTCGACGATAGGCATCCTGACCATGGAAAAGGAGCTGAACTTGTGTACCAAGCTTCTTTCTTAGCCGGGCTTGTCAAATGTGAAACAGGTGATTTAGATGATTCAGGAATTCCTTTCTCACCTCATCGCCCTGATGCGGTATATCATTATATCCAGGACTATGATAGGATGGCAGATGTTGTCGTAGATATCAGTGGCTACGAAGACATTAAGTTAAAATCCATCCTTGCTTACGAATCACAATTTTATTCCGAGAACAACGGTGATACGAGCGCCGCCCCCGAGACGCCAATTTCTTCGCCAGAGTTTCTCGAGCATCTGAAGGGACGAGATTTAGCGATGGGAAGGCCCTGCGGGTTTGCGGCAGGCGAGGGGTTCGAGATAAGAAGGCCGGTGGGCGTTAATTCTCTTTTGGATCTTCTTTGAGAAGAGCGAAAATG
>JACKQG010008134.1_pt1 | contig 10327 bp, 11 predicted proteins | sample 8237621 | NCBI WGS metagenome assembly JACKQG01 (sample SAMN15677084, study PRJNA649215) | marine metagenome | biome: marine; feature: Black Sea; material: saline water; isolation source: suspended particulate matter (SPM) from the Black Sea western gyre | collected 2013-06-09/2013-06-10 | depth...
GATTAGGCAATGCTTTTCCATAAAGCCCAGTAACAACTGTTGTTATAGGATGCATCGCCTCATCAATTCTTAGACCTTCTCTATATGGCAACCGCCAAGGTGATTTGATCGAAGCCGCCCTCCCTGTCGACTATATCGCAGAGCCCCGCCTGCGGATCGATTTCTACCGCCGCATGGCCCTCGCCGAAAACAGTGCAGAAGTCGAAGCAATCGCCGAAGAACTGGCCGATCGATTTGGTGAGCGCCCCTTGGCGACCGAAGCGCTCATAGCCGTCAGTCTAGTACGCGTAGAGGCCGAGCTGGCTGGCGTCCGCCGTGTCGAGACGGAGGGCGACCGCTTGATCTGCAAACTCGCTCAACCGGGCAAGCATGGGGAGTTCCTCAAATCCGGCACTCGCTTCCCCCGACTGAAAGCCAAAGACCCGCTCAAGCGCCTGGCCGAAATCAGCAGTTTTTTGCGACGGCAGGCACAGTGAGTGGTTAGGCTACGAAGGGTCGGTTCACTTCAAAGGGATACGAATGGACCATTCATACTTTGATCGTACGGCTTGGCCCCTACGCACCGGCGCTGAGAATCGGGAATCTTCAGCCATACGCTTAGCCGCAGCGATCAACTCTTGATGCGAATAGTCGAGCACCCTCTGCACGGAGACCCGGCCATCCTTTTCCACATAGACGAGCACACGAACAAAGGCTTCTCCGCTACCTCGCGGAGAGTTGGGCGGATAGCGGAAGCGCCCTTCCCGCACAAGACGGGGAATTTCATCCAATTCGCCGAAGCCGAAGAGCTGCTCCAGCTGATCGACTGACTCCGTCCTGAAATCGAAGCCGACGGTGAGCCCCAGACTCAGATCACCACCTGTGCCCGGATTCAGTCCGACCTCAAGTTGATCCAGTGTCGGCATTGGAGGCGGCGTCTTTAACTCCGGCGGCGGCGGTTTGTCCGGCGGCGGTGGGGGCGGCGGCGGTTCGTCCAACGGGGGCGGTGGTGGCGGCGGCGCCATGTTCACCGCTTCAATCCTCTCCATCCGGCTCTGCTCTGGCTGCATTATCTGAGTCAGAGGCACGAGCAGTATAATCAGCAAGGCCAACCCAGTACCCAGCAAAAAGCTGCGCCCCGTAACAGAGGAGGTGTCTTGCGGTGGAAGAATCATGGGCATATGCGGGCACACTTAAGTGCCGCATTGTGCGCTTTGTCAAAGTCCGAGCTAAAGGAGAACATCGATCTCGTCCTTGACAGCCCCTGAAGGCACTGCCAAATGACATCCTTTTTCTCAACCAATCTACTCATGGCATCTCCTACCGAAGTCCGCAAAGGCAAAGTCCTCAACTATCAAGGCAATCCGCACCTCGTGCTCGATGTGCAGCACCGCACACAAGGCCGCCAAGCCGGCTTTATGCAGGTCACCATGCGCAACCTGAACACCGGCGCGAGCACCAACACCAAGATCCGCACGACGGACTCCGTCGAAATCTTGCACACAGATGTAGCCAAGCTCGAATTCAGCTACATCGATGCCGACGGTTACCATTTCATGGATCCGGAAACGTTTGAAGACTTGATCCTGGAAGACAGCATCGTCGAAGATGCGAAGGACTTCCTCGTCGAAACACAGACCTACAGCATCCTTCGCGTGGACGACAAACCGATCTCCATCGACTTGCCCGCTTCCATCGAAATGAAGGTGACCGAATCGGCCGAAGGTGTGAAGGGCGACACCGCTAGCAATGTGCAAAAGCCCGCCACCCTCGAAACTGGCCTAACCATACAAGTCCCGCTTTTCATCAAAGAAGGTGAGACGATCAAAGTGAACACCGCCGACCGCTCCTACGGCGGCCGCGCGTAAGACAGCCGCACCGACAACACGAACAAACGACCCTGGACGCGCCCCATACCTCGATACGACAGGCAACACGCCGGTAGAAGAATTTAGGGTCTGTCTCCGAGCTCTTGGGTGGCGATCAATCCAATAGTCGGATGTCAACCATCACGTCCTGAGCGATTTTTTCGAGACGACTACGGATGTCCTCACGATCGACCTCGGCACCACAGGCAAGGCGTGCTTTAGCCTCGAAGAGCGTGCCGCCCGAATCGGGCGCACTATAGGCTCGCGTACTAAGCTCCTCGACATTGACACCGGCCAGGGCGAGCGCCTTAAAGACCTCGCGCACAATGCCCGGATGGTCGCTGCCGACCAGTTCGAGATCAAACTGGCGGAGCGGCTCCATATCAGAGCGAACCGAACCGGCCGCAATCATCACATCGAGATCACTGATCGTGCGCAGCGCAGCTTCCAGATCCTGCTGATAGTCGCCCGCCACAGTGACCTCAAGCAAGCCGACGAAACGGCCGGCTAGGTGCGCCATCCGGCAATGCTCCCAGTTGCCGCCATGCGCGGCAACCACATCCGCCAATTTCTCGACCAAACCCGCGCGGTCTTTGCCGCTAATCGTTAAAACTAATACACCATCCATAGTGATCTGCATAGCAAATCCACCCGAAAGCGCAAGGATGCATAGAGCACGCCAGAACGTCGACACGACGGGCGTCGTATCGCTACACGATTTGTAGCGAACCCGCGCCAGCGGGGTCGACGGATAAACACCCGCGCCAGCGCCAGAAACGTCGGCACGACGGGCGTCGTATCGCTACACGATGCGTAGCGACCTTGTGCTAACAAGGTCGACGGATAAACACCCACACCACCGTCAGAAACGCCGACATGACGGACGGCGCGCCTCTATAAATAGCTGCAGCAATAATCACAGCCGCCTTCGGCGACTTTCAGGCTGAACTTGGAATTGCCCGCCACATTGAACGATTGCCCCTCACGCATGGTGAACCAGTCTTCGCTATCCTTAAGTTTCACGTCCATCGAGCCACCGAGAATCTCCATTAGCTCAGGTGCCTCGGTGCCGAATTCGTATTCACCGGCTTGCATGAAGCCGAGGGTCTTCTTTGAGCCGTCGGCAAATTGCACCGTACGGCTGGTAACTTGGCCACCAAAGTAAACATTGGCCTTTTTAACGACAGTGACATTTTCAAATATTTCAGACATGCGCCTACTTGTTTAAATTCAGATCGATCTGTCGATCAAAATGATCTCGCCTCAAAGCGTCCGTCTGCTCGCTTCACTATTAGGCGCTTGATCTCCAAACCCATAAGCGTAGCGGAAACTTCAGCAGGTAGTCGATTGGTCTGCTGCGAGATTTGGTCGGACTGACAGAGCTCACCTCCGGTGAAGCAATCAAGCACCTCACGCTCGAGCGAGCTCAGCTCGACTGCAGACGTGGAAGCCTCCAAGGGCAGTTCAGCCTCGGTCTGCGTGGGGCGGGCGTAGCGGAGTTCCTCCAGCACATCATCGACTGAGGTGACCATCGTCGCGCCGTCGCGAATGAGTTGATGGCAACCTGCGCTGCTGGCCTGATCAATACGTCCCGGTATGGCCATAATCTGGCGTCCTTGTTCGCCAGCGAAGCGTGCGGTGATCATGCTACCGCCGGCCACGTCACTCTCCACCACGATAACGGCCTCGCACATACCAGCGACGACCCGATTACGCATGGGGAAAGTCTGCCGATCGGCGCGGCGGCCGAAGGGAAACTCGCTGACGACAGCACCTTCCGCCGCGATGCGTTTATAGAGGTCAAGATTCTCCGGAGGATAGACTATATCCAAACCGCAACCCATGACGGCGACTGTTTTACCACCGGCTTCAAGCGCGCCTTCGTGCGCCGCGGTATCGGTGCCACGCGCCATGCCGCTGACGATGCAAAACCCCAGCCGCGAGAGTTCAGAGGCGAATTTCCGGGCGACATTCTGACCGTACAGCGTCGAGCGGCGCGTGCCGATAATGGCCACACAAGGACGATCCACATTGTAGTTGCCTTTCCAATACAGCCCGATCGGGGGATCGTAAGTCTCTTGCAGCATGGGCGGAAAGGCTTCATCCGTCTGCGCGATAAAGCGGATACCCGAGGCTTTCATCCGCTCGATCTCTTTAGAAAGATCAAAATGAGCCGACCAATTCGTCAGCACCGAGACCGCCTTATCGCCAACGCCTTTGACTTGGGAGAGTTTTTCCCGCTGGCCAGAAAGCACAGCAACAGGATCTCCTTCAAAAGCCTCGAGCAAACGGCGCAACATGACGGGGCCGACGTGTTGTAGCCCGTTGAGCACGAGCAGAGCTTGGCGATGATTCAGTGTCGCCGCCATCGATCAACCGCGCATAACGTCGGGTAGGTAATCTAGGAGCTGCGTAGTATGGACCGCGACCTGCCCCTGAGATCGTGCCAAGCGCTGCGCAGCCATACCGTGCAGCATAACACCGCGCGCCACAGCAGTCGCCACACAAACATTGTTTTGGGCGATCATACCTCCGATGAGACCGGAGAGTATATCACCACTGCCTCCACGTGAGAGAACGGGCCCACCCTGTGTATTGTAAATGACAGATTCACCGTCACAAATCCTCGTATTCGGGCCTTTCAATACAGTGATCACCCGATAGGAAGCAGAAAAATCGAGCAGTGCATCTATTGTGTAATTGGCCTCAGCCAACTTAGCGACACGCATAAATTCACCCATATGAGGCGTGAGCACGATACGCCCAAAATGAGGGCGACGCTTAGGCACCACCTCGGCCACTCGCGTACGGAGCGCATCGGCATCAAGTAAAATAGGGCACTCCACTTGTTGCACTATCTGCTGAGTGACGAGCTCAGTGTGGCGGTCTTTACCCATACCAGGCCCAACCAATACGGCCGAAGCCATGCCGACGCGATCCAAAAGAAGAGGCATCGCGCGCGGATTGAGTGTGCCATTGGCTGTCTCCGGCCAAGGGATCCACATGGCTTCCGGAACCTGAGCGGCGAGTGAAGCGGCAACAGAAGCCGGGGCAAAAGCAGTAACCAGCCCCACACCCGAACGCACTGCAGCTTGCACAGCCATGAGCAATGCTCCAGGCATGAAGGCAGAGCCACCGACGATAAATAAGTGCCCAAACTCGCGCTTATCCACTCCAGCCGGGCGTAGGCGGCGAATCGGATCGAGCACTGAATCCAGTAGAATGGATTCCTTGATTGCGAGATCGCCCGCTTGCGGTGCTTGAAAGAAGCCCAGATCGACGTAGCGGATACGTCCACAATCTGCGATACCAGCAAAAAGCGGCTTCTTGGCAATGCCTGTGGCGTAGCTGAAGTCTGCGTGGAAGCAGATCGCCTCATCACAGGCGTCGCCCTTGCCACTGGGCAGGTCAACGGAAGCGCGCAAATCAATCGCCTCGAAGGCATTAACCGCCTCGATCAGCGCGGCCATCGGCGGACGTATGGGCGGACTGAAGGACATGCCGAGCAAGCCATCGATACACAGGTGAAAGGGTGATCCATTCGAGACCTCATTGAGGAGCTGAGTTATGCTGGAAACGTCACTCTGGCTAGTCACTTGGTGCGAGTGCACACGGCCTTCAAGCTGTTGTAGCGCCCGCGCGGCTAGCGGCCTCAGTTCATCGATGGAACTCGTTAAAATCAGATCGACGCGTGCGCGCGGGAATTCGGCCAGTAATTGACCACAGGTGATGAGGGCATCGCCCCCGTTATTCCCCTTGCCGATCAGCGCTAAAATGCGCACATGCGCTGGAACGGGACGAAGTTCAGTATAATCCTCTACCAATAGTCGTGCGATCCCTTGCCCAGCCCGCTTCATGGCTGCCCACTCCGCTGCCTCATCGGCCAGCACCGAAGCCTCGAGGGCTTTGGCGCTTTCGCAAGTAAGCACTGGGTGGGTGTGGTTGAATGCGTTCATAGGTGTCAATCTAATGCCCTTTGGCTACGCAAGGAAAGCTTTCATCTCGCGCACCGCTTGCTCGATGCCGACAAAGAGCGCGCGGCTGATGATCGCGTGCCCGATATTTAATTCATGCAGGTGCGGCAAGGTGATGACTTCTGAAATATTGCTGTAATTAATACCATGGCCTGCATTCACAACGATGCCGAGGCGATGCGCCAGCTCGGCACCCTTACGCAGCGTATCTAGCTCGCGAGCGCGCCCTTCGTGATAGTACGCGTTGGCATAGGCACCCGTATGCAGTTCGATCCACGGACTCTTTAGCTCGGCGGACATCTCGATCTGCGCTGGATCGGGGTCGATGAACAGACTGGTCATGATACCCGCCTCTGTCATCGCGGCGACCACCTCGCCAACACGGGACTTTTGCCCGACCACATCGAGCCCACCCTCAGTTGTAATCTCTTCGCGACTCTCGGGGACCAGGCAGACGGAGTCCGGCTTAAGGCGAAGGGCGTAGTCGATCATCTCCTGCGTGCAGGCCATCTCAAGATTCAGGCGCGTCTTAATCTCAGCACGGGCTCTTTGCACATCCGAGTCCTGAACGTGACGGCGGTCTTCGCGCAAGTGCATGGTGATGCCATCGGCACCGGCTTGCTCACAGAGTAGCGCAAATTCGACACAGTCCGGCTCCACCTCGTCGCCGTGATCGAGCGCGTGTGCACGATAGCGTGCTTGGCGCACCGTCGCACAGTGGTCGACGTTGACGCCGAGAAGGATTCGCGGGATGGCTGACATTAAAAAAAATCGGAAGGGAATCAGTGGCCGTCAGCGTGAGCTTTTGAACGGCTCAGCGCGAACACTCGCCGTCGATCCAAAACTGTACAGTCTCGGTTACGAAATACTGCGTTTATTCTTTGCATAGCTTGCTCTCCGAGGCGATTTCGGGCCCGCCCTGCGCGAGAGCACGGCGGCGGAGGCGAAGCGCGTTTAAGCGGATAAAGCCACTCGCATCATCAGGATTATAATCGCTGGCGACCCCTTCCATTGAAGCGATGTTTTCATCATAGAGAGAAAGCGGAGATTTCCGGCCGACCGTGGTGACGTTACCTTTGTAGAGTTTGAGGCGCACGGTGCCAGTTACGGCTTTTTGCGAATCATCGATGAAGGCTTGGAGCGCTTCGCGCTCTGGCGCATACCAGAAGCCGTTGTACACGAGCTGCGCATAACGGGGGATAAGACTATCTCGTAGGTGCATGAGCTCGCGATCCATTGTCAGCGTCTCCATGTTACGGTGACCCTGCATAAGAATAGTGCCGCCCGGAGTCTCGTAGACGCCGCGGCTCTTCATGCCAACGAAGCGATTTTCGATCAGATCGACACGGCCAACGCCATGCTTACCTGCAAGCTTGTTCAGATGCTTCATGACTTGGGCGGGGTTCATGGCCACGCCATTGACGGCCACACAGTCACCACGCTCGAAGTCGAGCTCAACGTATTCGGCCTGGTCGGGCGCATCTTCAGGTGCCGTCGTCAATTTATACATGGCCTTGTTGTCGTCCGTAGTTGGATCGAACCATGGATCTTCGAGGATACCGGCTTCATAGGAAATGTGGAGCAGGTTGCGGTCCATCGAATACGGCTTCGACGCACTGGCTTCGACATCGATATTGTTTTCTCGGCAGTAGTTGATCATTTCTGTGCGACCGGGAAATGCTTGACGAAAGACCTCCATGCGCCACGGGGAGATAATTTGGAGCTCCGGAGCGAGCGCGGCGTAGGCGAGTTCGAAGCGCACCTGGTCGTTCCCCTTGCCAGTGGCACCATGGGCCACGGCATCGGCGCCTTCGCGCTCAGCGATTTCAACGTGCGCCTTGCCGATGAGCGGGCGGGCGATCGAGGTGCCGAGAAAGTATTGGCCTTCGTAGACGGCATTAGCACGCATCATCGGATAGATAAAGTCGCGGGCAAACTCGTCAACCAGATCGACGGTGTAGTGCGCGGACGCGCCGGTGGCTTTAGCCTTTTCTGCCAGGCCGTCGAGTTCTTCCTCCTGCCCAACGTCGGCAGCGAAGGTAATAATCTCAGCGGAGTAGTGCTCCTTGAGCCAGCTAACGAGGACGGAGGTGTCGAGACCACCAGAGTATGCGAGAACGATCTTCATAGTTTAAATTTGAGAAGTGTGATTCCGGATGCAGGATGTATCATCCATCTCATGCAAGTGTGTTTATCAGGTGTGTGATTCGCTCGCATAGACGCAAGCGGAAAGCACGGAACGAATGGGGAAAGCTCAGCTTGGAGTCAGCAGGGCCGAAGGCATCGCCTCCATTATGCGGACACGATTCCTTTAAACAGAGAGACGCCGTGAGGCGCACGTGATCGCTGCAAGCTGGCAAAAACCGACAGGGTGTGCAGGATGGACCTGGATAAGTTACCCAGCAAACTACTGAAAACTTACCAATGAAGACTGAAAGCCTCCAGGCCAGCGGGCGGCGGGCTCCGAATGCAGAGACTCCGCGCGCAGAATTTGCGGCGCGGGCATGGGCGTCATTTTCTCAACTTCTTCCCAAAAAGCGGCGTCGTTGCGAGCGGGTGCGCTCAGTTGCGTCGCAGCCATGCTGACGAAGCGCAGCTTTTTCTCGGCCGGCGTCAGTTCAGGGCGCAAACCCATGAGACGGAGCTGCGCGGCAATGCTCGCACCTTGCCTAGCCGATCGTTGCTCTTGGATCGCAGCGAACCGGCGCAACTCAGCACGTCCGATCTTATCGAGCGGATCTTCTTCGATCAGCTCCTCGGCCTCCACTCCTTCGAGAGCAGGTAGTGCAGCGGAACTTGTCGTATCGCGAAAAACAGGTGGCAGCAGGATAAAACCCATCGCCAAACAAGCCGCAACACCCGTGCCTGTGAGCCAACGGGGGAAATTGACCCGATTCCCCGCGTGCGGGTCGATGCGGGTCGAAATAGAGCGAGGACGAGGAATCGAACGATTCGTTATGGCAGTTTTTGGCTGGATGTGGCGACTACTGCGCGAAGAACGCGAGCGCCCGGAATTCGAACGGCGCTTACGCGTCCCTGAATTCAAAGCCAGGCGCATGGCTTGGTGCAAACGACAACGCTCGCGAAACTCAGCCTTTCGCACAGCACTCGCAGCCAGCTCAGCCTTTAGCTCCGCAAGGCCGTTTTCAGAAATTTCCTTGTCCAAGTAGAGGTTTACGAGTTCTGTAAATTTCGCTTCAGTCATGCAAAATCGCCACCCATGAGATCGCGCAGACTGTCCCGCGCACGGGCGATTCTGCTCTTTACCGTGCCGACGCTGATCTCCAGTTGCTGGGCGATCTCATCGTAGGACAAGTTCTTCACGTTGCGTAAGATCAAAACTTCTTTGTGCTTCTCATTCAGACCCCGCATGCATTCCGACACGCGATCGACAAACTCTTGCGTCACAGCCGCTTCGGCAGGGCTCTCACCCGCGCATGGCATCACATTCTCCAAAGTCAGGCTGCCGTCGTCGGTCAATGGCTGGTCGAGGGAAATCGACTGATCCCGCTTGCGCCGGAACCAATACCAGTAGCGGTTGTGTGCCAGATTAGTCGCGATCTGGTAGAGCCAGGTGGAAAACGACGCATCACCGCGAAAATTCTCAAGTCCGCGGTGGGCACGAATAAAGGCATCTTGCGTGACTTCTTCCGCATCTTGCTTATTTTTAAGCAATTGCGAAACACGTGCGAAAATACGGTCATAGTAACGCGCCACGATATCATTGTAGGCCGCCATATCGCCAGCCTTGATACGCTCTATGAGCAAGTCGTCGGAGTGGATGGTTTCGGTTTTTGCACTCATCGTAGAATTCATGTAGGGTAGATCGTTCAGTGCTTAGATTTGTTCCTGAGAAAATCGTTCAATCAAAAGAAAATTACTTTCCTATTCTTGACAAGCTCGCAGGGCGCACCTTTTATGCCGCGCTTCGCAGAAGGCGTAGGGGTCGTTAGCTCAATCGGTAGAGCAGTTGACTTTTAATCAATTGGTTCGGGGTTCGAGTCCCCGACGGCCTACCATCTTCGCGCACCTTTAGATGGCCTTCTTATCCGAAAACCTGCCGTCGCAGTCCCTGTATCACCGCGAGTTCTCCCCAGTCGGCACCTCTCAGACAATGGGTCTTTGGAGGGTATTTTCGCTTTCGCTCCATTTGCCATGCGCCAGCAAAGCCTCGCACAAATTCCTCTGAGCCCAAAATCGCACCGTCGGTGAAGTAGCGCACTCGACAACGCAGCGCCTGCGATTTAGATAATATGCCATCCTGCTTTTGGAGAACCTTCAAGGCCTGCTGCCGCGTCATCTCTGGCAACCCGGACTGCGCTGCTCGCTTGCCAAAAATCAGTGACCGGTGCGCCTGCAAGGCTCCAGAGATCGCGGAAAGCCCGTTCCGCCCCTTGCCTAAAGCGTCGACCCAAATCTGAACCAAGCCCGCTTGCGCATTCTCCATCCCGGCCACGGCCTCGGCATAGCCACAGAACCGGTAATCCTTCGGATCCTCGACCAAGC
>JACKQG010008135.1_pt1 | contig 10323 bp, 7 predicted proteins | sample 8237621 | NCBI WGS metagenome assembly JACKQG01 (sample SAMN15677084, study PRJNA649215) | marine metagenome | biome: marine; feature: Black Sea; material: saline water; isolation source: suspended particulate matter (SPM) from the Black Sea western gyre | collected 2013-06-09/2013-06-10 | depth...
CAATGACTGTGCCATGTGAATTATCTCGCCCAAACTGGTCGAGGTCGGCCGGCACATTAACATCGAACTTCATACGCTGTCTGAAGTTAAGGCAATATCCGGGAATGAAGGCAACTTTAAGGTAACACTGGATAAAGTTGCCCGGCATATAGACCTTGGTAAATGTACGGGATGCGGTGATTGTGCCAAGGTTTGTCCTGTCAGTCTACCAAGTCTTTATGATGAAGGTCTTATTAACCGACAAGCTGCCTACAAGCCATACGCCCAGGCGGTTCCGGGAGGATATTGCATAGATAAACGGGATCGTTCGCCATGTACTTATGCTTGCCCAAACAGCGTTAATGCCCAAGGCTACGTGGACATGATTGTACAGGGGAAATATCAGGAGGCCCTTGAGGTAATTACAAAGACCTTACCGCTTCCGGGTGTAATCGGCAGAATATGCCCTCATCCTTGTGAAGAAAAGTGCCGTCGGGGGGGGGTGGACGAACCGATTGCTATTTGCGCGCTTAAGCGCTTTGCGGCAGATCAGATAGATCTTAATGACTTGCCTCTCCCGGATATAACGCCCAGGGATGAAAAGGTTGCCATCATCGGAGCAGGTCCTGCCGGTCTGACCGCAGCATATTTCCTGGCAAAGGATGGTTTCAAGGTTACCATATTCGAGGCCCTTCCCGTAGCGGGTGGGATGCTTAGAGTGGGGATTCCGGATTACAGGCTTCCCCCGGATGTCCTTGAAAAAGAAATTAAGTGGATCACCCGGCTCGGAGTTGAGATTAAATTCAATACCGTCCTCGGGCGCGACATCACCATTGCCGGGCTGATGGACGATGGCTACAAATCGGTCTATCTTGCCATTGGCTGTCACGCTAACATGAAACTGAATATCCCCCATGAAGATGCGCAAGGGGTCATTCCCGGTGTTAAATTTTTGAGGGATTTAGCACTTGGTGACATTAAGGCCTTACAGGGTAATGTTGTCATTGTCGGTGGCGGAGATGTGGCAATTGATGCTGCAAGATCCGCTCTGCGCCTTGGCGCGGACAATGTCAGCATCCTTTACAGGCGTACAAAAACCGAAATGCCTGCCCGCAGTGAAGAGATCGAAGATGCCCTCGAAGAAGGTGTGGATATTCAGTTCCTCATGGCCCCTGTGGAGGTGGTTGTAAAAGAGGGCCGGGTAGTCGGCCTGCAATGCATTAAAATGCAGCTTGGAGACCCGGATGAAAGCGGCCGGCGTCGTCCTGTCCCCGTAGAGGGTAGTGAGTTTGTTGTTGACACGGAAATTATAATACCTGCCATTGGTCAAAGAACCGACACCTCTTTTCTTGAAGGTGAAGTTGGAGTCGAATTAGACCGATGGAACAACATTAAGGTCGACTCCATAAGTTTCGAAACCACCAGGGAAGGTGTCTTCGCCGGTGGTGATGCCCAGACCGGAGCATCCATAGCAATTGAAGCTGTGGCTGCCGGGCGAGAGGCAGCCATTTCCATTGCAAGACAGCTGAATGGTATGGACGTGAAAAAGGGGCGGGAACCCTTTAAGGCTCCTCAGGAAAACTTCAATCCGATTGGTGAAGATATTGAGATGGCCCCAAGGGCTAAAATGCCCAGGATCTCCATGGACGAAAGAAAGAAAGCGTTCACTGAGGTTGAACTCGGTTTGAGCGAAGAGCAGGCCATTGCCGAAGCGCAGAAATGCCTTGACTGCATGGTATGCTGCGAGTGTTTCGAGTGTATCAAGGCCTGTAAGGCCGAGGCCGTCTCCTTGGAAACCCACGCCCAGAAGAAGCAAACCGAATCCATTGATGTCGGGGCCATCATTCTGGCTCATGGCAGTAAGGCCTTTGATCCCGCAGTCCATGACACGTTTGGCTATAAGAAACACCCAAACATTGTGACCAGCCTGGAATTCGAGCGGATTCTCTCGGCTTCCGGACCTTACGGCGGACATCTGGTGCGGCCATCGGATCACAAAGAGCCTGAAAAGATCGCCTGGCTGCAGTGCGTCGGTTCCCGGGACGAACACATCGGCGCCCATGGTTACTGCTCGGGGGTTTGCTGCACCTACGCCATCAAGGAAGCCATGCTGGCCAAGGATCACAGCAGCGGCGATCTGGACACGGCCATTTTCTATATCGACATCCGCACTTACGGCAAAGATTTCGAGAGATATTACAATCGCGCCAAAGATGAAGTGGGGGTCCGCTTCGTCAAATCCAAGGTTACCAGCGTTGTTCCCGTTGACGACACCGGAAAGCTTCTCATCCGCTATGTGGACGAAGCCGGCAGACGCGTCGAAGAAAAATTTGATATCGTGGTGCTGTCCGTGGGGCTGGTATCAAGCAGAGAGGGCGCCGAACTGGCCAAAAAACTGGGCGTCGAGCTGGATCACTACAATTTTGCCAAAACCAGCAGCTTTGAACCGGTTCAGAGTTCAAGGTCGGGAATTTATGTTTGCGGCGTCTTCCAGGCACCCAAGGATATCCCGGCCTCGGTGGTCGATGCCAGCGCTGCCGCGGGTGTCGTCGGCAGCAAATTGGCCGATTCACGTTGGACCCTGACCAAGACCAAAACGGTTCCCGACGAAATCGATCTGCGCGGCGAGCCCCCCAGGGTCGGTGTTTTCGTTTGTCGCTGCGGGACCAATATCGCCGGTACCGTCGATGTGCCTGAACTGGTCGAGTTCGCCAGAACTCTGCCCGGCGTCGCCTACGTTGAAGAAAATATGTTCAGCTGCTCCCAGGACACCCAGAAAAATTTGACCGAAGTCATCAAAGCCCATGGGCTCAACCGGGTCGTTGTCGCTGCCTGCACTCCCAAAACCCATGAACCGCTTTTTCAGGAAACCCTCATCAATGCCGGTATCAATAAATATCTTTTTGAGATGGCCAACATCCGTAACCAGTGCTCCTGGGTCCATAAAAACGATCCCGATCGAGCCACTGAAAAATCCAAAGACCTGATCCGAATGGCCGTATCCAAAGCGGTCCTCCTGCAACCTCTGGCGGAATCGACCATGGAGGTCAATCAGGCGGCCCTGATTGTCGGCGGCGGCATTGCCGGTATGGCGGCCGCCCGAAACCTGTCCGCCCAAGGGTTTCGGACCTACCTGATTGAAAAGACCGATACGCTGGGCGGGAAGGCACGGTTTCTGCATGAAACCTGGCGGGGCGAGGCTATCCAGCCGTATTTGCAATCCTTGATTGCTGTGGTGCACGCCGATGCCAACATCCAGATTTTCATGAATTCCGAGATTGTTCAGGTGGACGGTTTTGTCGGGAATTTCAAAACGACAATCCAAAATAACGGCAACCGCGAGGTTCTGGATCACGGCGTAGCGATTTTGGCCTCCGGTGCCTCGGAATTTAATCCGGACCGGTATTTGTACGGCCAGGACTCAAGGGTTGTTACCGGAATGGAATTGCAGCAGCGATTTATTAAGAATGATCCGGCCCTGGATCAACTCAATGCGGCGGCGTTTATCCAGTGTGTCGGTTCGCGTATCCCGGAGCGGCCTTACTGCTCAAAGGTCTGCTGTACGCAATCGATAAAAAGCGCTTTGAAACTCAAAGAAAAAAATCCGGCAATGGACGTCTATATTCTTTACCGTGACATGCGGTCCTATGGCCAGCGGGAGGATCTTTACCGCCGGGCGCGGTCGGCCGGGATCGTTTTTATCCGTTACGACGCAGCTAAAGATTTAAAGGTGGCCGCGGAGCAGGAGGATCTGAAGGTGACGTTCACCGACAAGGTGCTCGGTCGCCTGATGCAGATTCGACCCGAACTTTTGATCCTGGCGTCCGCCATTGTCCCTGACAGGGAGAATCCATTGGCCCAGTTATATAAAGTGCCCCTGAATCAGGACGGCTTTTTTGCGGAAGCCCATGTCAAGCTGCGCCCCGTTGATTTTGCCACGGACGGTCTCTTCGTCTGCGGGCTGGCCCATGCGCCTAAATCGATCGATGAATCCATTACCCAGGCTCAGGCCGCTGCCGCCAGGGCCATAACGATTTTGGCCAAGAAAACGATTAAGCTGGGCGGCATTATTTCCCGTATTGTTCCCGAGCTGTGTTCCGGGTGCCTGGGATGCATTAATGTCTGCCCGTTTAATGCCATTACGTTCAACGATAAAAAGTTCGTGGCCGAGGTTAATCCGGCCTTGTGCAAAGGCTGCGGCGCCTGCTCGGCAGCCTGTCCCTCCGAAGCTCCAACGCTGATGGGATTCGACAACAATCAGCTTTACGCCCAGATTAAAAGCGCGTTAAGCGCATAAGCTTTTCCAAAGGAAAATGCCTGTCCGCATGCTGCGAACAGGCATTTTTCTTTAGGTTGTCCCGTTATCCCGTTCACCGGTTGGCCGGTTGATTCGATATACTCATTGTTAATGAAGATCTTGATTTGCAGATGTTGATAAATACGCCGCCAGCCTGCCTTATCCAGGCGGGCCAACGGGCCAACCGGCAAACGGGCTTAACCATTAATCGCACATCGCATATCCCACACACCCCAATCCGTTTACTCCGAATTGTCAAGAATATACGTGGCGCAGGCGTTTTCCGATTCCCAGGCGGTTACGCGGGCAACCTTGACCGCAGGATCTTGGAATTTGGCCTGCAGGGCCTCGGCAATATAACGGGCGACATTTTCCGAAGACGGCGGGAAACGGTCGCGAAAATAATCGATCTCGTTAAGAAACTTGTGATCCAGTCCATCGATGATTTCGGACAGATGCTGTTTTAATTCACCGAAGTCGATCAAGACGCCGGCATCATTTAAGCTTTTTCCGGCCACGTAAACTTCAATTTTCCAGTTGTGTCCATGAAGATTTTCACATTTTTTAGCCACCATCTTGAGTTGATGGGCGGCTGCAAAATGGGTGACAACTTTTAGTTCAAACATGACTTCATCATCTCCTGATCCCCAGACAAGTTAAAAGTGCCTAAAGTGATCTAAAGTGCCTAAAGTTAATGAATGCTATCATTTTTAAAATTGGCTTCGCCCGCCGGAGGCGGGATTCCGCAACTTTAGCTCACTTTAGCTCACTTCAAACTTTAGTCACTTTTATGATCCTTGGCCATGTTGAATGCAATGGCCTGTTATAAAATACGTTACCGTATTTACGAATCAGAGCACTTAGTTGGCTTTGGCACTGCCCCCTTTAAGTATATTTTTTAGTTTGTTGGACAGCTTACCGCTCTCGATTTTCTCGAATTCTTTAAGGAGCGATCTCTGTTTTTTATTTAGATTCGTGGGGGTTTTGATGACAACCTGGATAATCTGCTCTCCACGATGACCGGTTCTGAGCGACGGAATGCCCTCACCGCGGAAGCGGAACAGGTCGCCGGGCTGGGTACCTTGCGGAATTTCAAGCGTCTTTTTGCTTTTTAAAGTGGGGACTGTAATGTCGGCGCCCAGGGCGGCCTGCACAAAGGAGATCTCTACCTGACAGATGACGTCGGTATTGTCACGCTGGAAAAAATCGTGGGGTTGCACATGAATGAAAACATAAAGATCACCCGGAGGGCCGCCGTAAACTCCGGCTGCGCCTTCTCCTGTCAGCCGCAGCCGGGATCCGTTATCGACACCGGCCGGAATCTTTACGGATACCGTCTTGTTTACCATCACCTGGCCGGCGCCCCGGCAGCCTTTGCAGGGGGTGGATATGGTTTGGCCGTTGCCTCGGCATTGGGGGCAAGTTGTTCTGACGGTAAAGAATCCCTGGCTTCGGGAAACCTGGCCGCTGCCGCGGCACGCTGCGCAAGTTTCCGGATAGGTGCCCGGCTCGCAACTGCTCCCTTGGCAGGTGGGACAGACTTCCATTTTTTCGACATTAATTTGGGTTTCAATTCCAAAGGCGGCTTTCATGAAGTCAAGGGTCAGGTCGTAACGCAGGTCGGAGCCTCTTTGCGTCCGGGTCCTTGATCGCTGCCCGCTGCCGAACCCGAAAATATCCTCGAAAATGCTGCCGAAACTCGCAAAAATATCTTCAAAGCCGCTAAAGCCCGAGAAGCCCGACCCTTCAAGACCTTGATGGCCGAACTGGTCGTAGATTCTGCGCTTTTGGGAATCTTGAAGCACTTCGTAAGCCTCTGAGGCTTCTTTGAATGCCTCTTCCGCTTCTTTGTTGCCGGGATTTCTATCCGGGTGGTACTTCAGTGCCAGCTTGCGGTAGGATGATTTTAATTCATCCTGGGTGGCATTACGGTTAACACCGAGAATTTCATAGTAATCTCGCTTGGCTGCCATTTAACTTCCTGATTGTTTTTCTATGCGTAGTTGGTGAAGCACGAACCATAACAAAAATAATGCAAAAAGTATACTTGTCAATGAAGACCGGGGATAAGAATTCCGGGCTAACCTACAAAGGGCCGTCTGATAATCGTGTCCTTTTGCCAGCGCTTGTCATCCCGGTAAGGATAGGCAATATTGTAGTGAAGACCGCGGCTTTCTTTACGATGCCGGGCACATTTGATAATCAACTCGGCCACGGTGGCTATGTTTCTGAGTTCAATAAGATCTGACGAGACTCTGAAGCCCCAGTAATATTCATTAATTTCTTGTTGAATATTTTCAATACGATGCTTGGCCCGTTCCAGGCGTTTATCGGATCGGACGATTCCGACGTAATTCCACATGAAGCGGCGGATTTCGTCCCAGTTGTGCGAGACCATAATCAGTTCATCGCTGTCGGACGTGCCGACTTCATCCCAGGGCGGAGGATCAGGGATGGCACCGGCGTCTAAGGTTTTGATGTCTTTTACGGCCTGGACGGCAGCTTTATCTGCATAAACCAGGGCCTCAATCAGAGAGTTGCTGGCCAGCCTGTTGGCTCCGTGAAGCCCGGTGCAGGCGGTTTCACCGATGGCATACAAACGGTGCATGTCGGTTCGACCGAACATGTCGGTGGCAACGCCGCCGCACATATAATGGGCGGCCGGTACAACCGGCAGAGGTTCGGCCGTCATGTCAAAGCCGAAAGCAAGGCACTTTTCGTAAAGATTCGGGAAACGGGTTTTAATGAATTCAGGATCCTTGTGGGATATATCGAGGAATACCGAATCATCCCCGCTTTTTTTAAGTTCATTGTCAATGGCACGGGCCACCACGTCACGGCATGCCAGATCTTTTTGAGGGTCATATTTGTGCATGAAGGCGTTACCGGCGGCGTCAACCAGAACCCCTCCCTCACCTCTTACGGCCTCTGAAATCAAAAAGTTTTTAGCATCCGGGTGATACAGGCAGGTGGGGTGAAACTGGACGAATTCAAGGTTGGCTATCGTAGTGCCGGCGCGATAGGCCATGGCGAGGCCGTCACCGGTGGCTACATCGGGATTGCTGGTGTACAGATAAACCTTGCCGGTGCCGCCGGTGGCCAGGAGTGTGATCTGGGCGCAAAACGTTTTGACCCGGTTGGCATTCTTGTCAAGAACGTAAGCGCCGCAGCAATAATCTTCATGAGTCGTCGTGATCAACCCCCGTTTCATACGCTTTGAAATCGTGATAAGATCGATGGCGATATGGTTTTCGAACACGGCAATGCGATCATGATTGGTGACGTGATCGACCAGGACTCTTTCGACTTCCATTCCGGTCATGTCCTGGGCGTGGACAATCCGTTTGTGTGAGTGTCCGCCTTCACGTCCAAGAGCAAGATTGAGCGATCCGACGTCTGAATTTGCTTGCTCCTTGATGTTGAAGTGGGCACCCAGATCGATCAATTCACGGATTCTGTCGGGGCCGTTTTTAACGACCATCTCTACAACGTCCCGGTTGCACAGGCCGTCTCCGGCAGCAAGGGTGTCCTGGATGTGGAGATCAAACGAGTCGAGTTGATCAAAAACAGAAGCAATGCCGCCCTGGGCCAGCATGGTGTTGCTGTCCATGATGCCTTTTTTGGTGACCAGGGCAACACTGCCGAACCGGGCTACCTTTAAGGCGAAGGTGAGGCCGGCGACGCCGCTGCCGATAACCAGAAAGTCGGTTTTAACATCCATGATACAATCTGTTATACTCTAATTGTTCAAACTTTTTGGTTTCAGGTTTATCCTTTGACAAATGACCACTGACTTATGACAAATTCACGGATTACGTCTACAATAAAGACGATCGCCGGCGTTGACGTTTGGCGTTGAAACCCATTAAGAATCCGACAAAGAGTACAACCGCACCGCTTATAAACCATCGGATATGCTGACGCATTTCAACTTTTGACAACTTTTCTTCAAGTTTTTCGGCTCTTTTTTTCTGCGGGCCAAGCTCGGCTACAACCCTTTGATAGTCGGCTTGAAGTGTTGACAGCCCCGGTGACTTGTTTTTGAGGGTTTCATAAGCCGTTTTAAGCTCGTTCAGCGTCTTTTCGCTGACGGCGAGTTCTGTTTTTAGTTTCCGGGTTTCCTCTTGGAACTTTGCCATTTCCTTGTAAGGGGAGTTGGTCAGGGACAGCAGACCTTCATGTTTTTTTTTCAATTCTTCCAGTTCCATGCTGCACGGCAGTTTTGAAGATAGAAAACGGCTGACCACCCAGCCTTCCCTCCCGTCCGGCAGGCGGATCTTGGTCCACTGATCGGCCGCCTCGAGTATTTCAATCTGCTGCCCGGATTGAATCATCGCTATGATTTTATGATCAATACCCTGTCCGGTCCTGAGCGTTATTTCCGCAAAATCGCTGACATACATTGTCTCAGCCCGGACCGTCGCCGAAAATATCACCAACCAGACGCCTATAAAAATGAAATGTTTCATCGGAGGTATTCTCCATTTCAATTTGAAGGTCCTTCAGAGCTATAAATTTGCCGTTATTTTGTGTTGAAAACACCTGATCTGTCAATAATTTCTTTCAAGTTGTCCAAGTTTGTGATAAATTAGAATTAATTTTCAAAATGCTGATCATATGGGCACTATTAACCATTCGACCATTTGACCCATAAACAAATTAACGATATCTGACTCTGCAAAAGCGGTGAGATGATATGATAGCCTATGATTTGCAATGTGCCAATGGCCACTCTTTCGAAGGTTGGTTTGAAGATGTTAAGGCCTACGACGATCAGGAAGCAAAAGGCCTGATTTCATGTCCGGTTTGTAATGTCACTTCTGTAGCCAGAATTCCTTCCACATTTGCCATCAAATCTTCGCAGAATGTCAAAGGTTTTTCCGACCGGCAATCCGATTTGGCTGAAATCGGACATAAGCTGGCTGAATTTATTGAGAAAAATTTTGATGATGTTGGTTGTGATTTTACCAAGGAAGCCTTGAAAATACATTACGGCGTTGCCGAGCCAAGAAGTATCAGGGGTGTAAGTACCAAGGAAGAAGAAAAAACATTAAAAGAAGAAGGGGTGCAGTTTTTCAAAATCCCTGTGCCGGTACCGCCGGATGCCGATGCCTGACCCTAGGCGGGGTTCAGGTGGACGGCAGCCCCCCATGTTCTCAGGTTGCCGGCAATAAACTCCACGACTTTCTGATGGGTGGCCTGGCCGCCGCCGGCCACAGCCATAGGTTCCCCAAACTTAAGGTAGAGGGTTTTGCGGGGGTTAACCGGCCCCAAATCCTTAATGATCTTCCCGTTTCGCTGAAAGTCCGTTTTCAATGCCACCGGTACCACCGGCACGCCGGCGTGGCGTGCGAGCTTGACTCCCAGTGAATTGAAAGCTGCTGCCTCAAAGGAATCGCTTCGTGTCGCCTGAGGAAATATGACCACGGATCGGCCGCTGGCAAGGGCGCCCTGACCTTCGTTCAGAACCGTTTTTAGATCTTCACGGGGATTACGGCGGGTAACCGCGATGGGATGAACAGCCCGCAAAATCGAACCGAAAACCGGATAGTCAAGAAGCCCTTCCTTGACCACGAAAGTAATCGGATGAAATGCCAGCAAAATGCAGGGCAGGACCAGCGTATCAATCAGGCTCATGTGATTGGCAATGTAAACCAGAGGTCCCTGTTGCCCGTTCATGGAACCCAGGCCGGACACCTGAAATCTTCCGCCGGCCGACTCGACGATTTTGAGGATACCCAGAGAGCCCTTGGCCCAAGCCCTGCGATCATAATTCCCTTTTCGGGCCGTGAGGCTTTCTTTCAAAATAATAGCGGCGAGTTGGATGTAATACATACAAGTGGCCCAGCCGGGAATGGTTTCCACCAGCAAGCGAGACTTGCGGGGGCTCTGATAGCCGGACGTCGTTGTGAGCATATGCCAGAAGCGGTCTAGATCCATACTTAGTGCTCTAATTCGTAATTTCGGTGACGTATTTTATGATAGGTCACCACATTCAAAGGGGCCAAGGATCATAAAAGTGACTAAAGTTTGAAGTGAGCTAAAGT
>JACKQG010008139.1_pt1 | contig 10319 bp, 10 predicted proteins | sample 8237621 | NCBI WGS metagenome assembly JACKQG01 (sample SAMN15677084, study PRJNA649215) | marine metagenome | biome: marine; feature: Black Sea; material: saline water; isolation source: suspended particulate matter (SPM) from the Black Sea western gyre | collected 2013-06-09/2013-06-10 | depth...
TCAGCATTCGAGGTTTTCATGATCTCGAGGCGACCTTTTTTCATGACCAGCCATACCCATCCGCTTCCGAACTGAGTTGTTCCGGCATCCTTAAACAATTCTGTGAATTTTTCGAAACTTCCAAAATCCGTGTTTATTTTTTCAGCGATTGCGCCTGTTGGAGATCCGCCCCCGCCCGGCTTAATGCATTTCCAGTAAAAAGAGTGGTTCCAGACCTGTGCGGCATTATTGAAAATCCCTGCCATTGAACTCTCATTTACTGTCTTCTTTATTATAGTTTCAAGATCTTTGCCGGCCAGTTCAGTATTTTCAATCAGCTTATTAGTCTTTTCTACATAAGCGTTATGATGTTTCCCATAATGAAACCCAATTGTCTGTTCACTTATATACGGTGTCAGAGCGTCTTTTTTAAACGGCAACTCAGGTAATTTAATCGACATTTTTGTTTCCTCCCTTTTCGACAAAAAGTATAAATTTACTTGAACTTTGAAACAGCGGTGTTAAGAGCATTTTTCAGCTCTGAAACCGCCTTGTCCATACCGGACTTCAGTACGTCCCAGGCATCATCACCGGCATTTTTTAAATCTTCCAGCTTTGTCTCTGCCTCTTCTTTTTTAAGACGCAGCGCCTCAATTTGTTTAAGGTATTCAACTTTCATCGAGGCCTCTGCAAGCTCGGCCTTCCCCTTAAGGTCAGCTATCTTCACGGCCCATTCCTTTAACTGCGCATCGATTTTTGCCCTATATATATCTTTTGATTCCATTTATGCCCTCACCTCCTGCCTTGAAGCAGCCATTATTATGATTCCACTTTATCGCACTATATATCAGCCGGATAAATTAAAGTATAACAGAAATTCAGGATACCACAAGTATTGCCGGGCAAATCTCTTATCAGGTTATACAACTGGATTAAGCTGTCATGAACGGGAGTTAAGATACTTTTGATATTCATCCGACTGATTTATTATTTCCAGGGCTGCTATTTTTTCCAGATCGCCATTGAGATTCTCGTGAGTTCTCAACACCTTGCACTGAAGACCGATTTCTTCTCCTGCGGGGCTGTTAAACTTAACGACAAAGAGCATTCCCTCGTTAATTTGGCACTCATTCTTTTCCGTATTAATGCTGATACAAATCCCATTAGCGGCCATATTAACCATAGTCCCCTTATAGTTAAGACTTCTTGAAATGAGCCTGACTTCAAGTCTGGTATATTTTCTATCTGAGCTCCGCTTTTCCATAGTTAGAGTATATCATGCCGTTATACTATCTTCAGTCAGCGTCTCCCCTTTAATTTGTTTTCTTAAAAAAAGTCTGAATACAGTAGGGTAGATTATGCTTGAAAAAACTGCGGTCAAAATCAGGGCATCATTCATTGACGCGCTTATCAAGCCCATTTTTTTTCCAAGAGCGCCTGCTACAACCATCATGGCAAGAGGCGCCGAAAGAATGAGAGACATGCTGAACGCCTCTCGAGTTTTCAGCCTCATAAAGGACGAAAAAAGAACCGGGAATATATTACTGAGCAGCACAGCGGCTGTAAGTGCCGCTGAACTTACAAGAGTGGAGGCTGATTTCAGCAATTCAACATTCAGATTAGCCCCTACGCCGATAAAAAAGAAAGGGGTGAAAAAACCGAAGCCTATTGCATTTATTTTATCTTCAAACCTTCCTTTGCTTTTAAAAACATAACTGAAAACAAGGCCTGCCAGAAACGACCCGAGAATTGGTTCCAGACCGCTTTTAAATGCAATAAGAGCTCCGGAGATAGCTATGAGAATTACGAGCCTTATCCCCTCCTCTACAGGATCATTGCTCTCCATAACACTTTCAACTTTCTGCGGACTCCACCATGCAAGGATATAAAGAAATCTCAGGAAGAGGGCCGCCAGCGCAAAAAGGAAAATAATTTTAATGCCCTCCAGTCCTGCCCCGGCTGTCAATCCGTGCCTATGATATATATCCACACCCACGAGAACTAAAATGGACAGCAACTCACCGGTCAGAGCGATACCTATAATATCTCTTCCGAGTGCTGTACCGATAGTGTCGGTTTCTTTAAGTACTGGAATGATAATACCTGCTGAAATCATCGCAACTACTATTCCGAGATAAAAGGGGTATCCCAAAAAATGGAAGACCGCCGGCGTAATTATCAGAGACATGAGAGGAATTATGATATACCATTTAAAGTTGCGGTCTTTTACAAACCTTCTCAGATCCAGTTCCATTCCCACAATAAACATAAGGTAAACAAGACCTAACTCTTTTAGCACAGAGAACCACTCCGGCTGATCATGAAGTATCATATTAAATAAAAAAGCCCCGAATATGATCTCCAGTGCGGCAGAAGGGGCCCTTAATCTGCGCGAAATAAAAGGAATAAGGGCTGCCCCTCCTATTATCAAAAACAGTGTGAAGATATGTTCTTCCATAGTGTTAAAGCAGCTCTTCAGTTGAGGGGATGAGCATTGTTGATATACTTGACTCCCTTACTATGTTCCAGGATATATCGGGATTTAAAAAGGCCGGATACCAGTTACGGTCGCTCCAGCTTTCGGTCCCGGTTATAAGAAAGTTGAAAAGATTTAATGAGGCGGTTATGGATTTTATCGGATTACCCTGAAGGATCTCTTTCTTGACGCTTGTCTTGTATATTGAACTTACATCATTTATATTTTTTTTCATCGATTCAAACTCGTGCATGTCTTCATCGGATGAGATATATTTTGATGGATTCACAAGCAGTGCGGTTACTTCATTCTGCAGTGATGTAGAAACTTCCAGGGCTGTTTCCATCGTATGCTGAACACTTTCAGGCTCCGTACAGGGAATACATGTTTTTTCATAGGGATAAGTTCCCGCGGTCAATATGATAGGGCAGTGAAATTTTTCAATAAGTGTGTTGAGGAATACCTTGCTTCCCGAACTCCTGAAAATGTCCAGGGCTGATTTACGCAGAGTATCCTTAGCCATTATGATGATGCCGTGATCACCCTTTAACTCGCTGACTGTTTCCTCCATAGCGGGCAGGGCGGCAAGTGAAGTTTTTCTTCCTTCAGGGTTTCTTATATTGCTTTTTGTAATGAGTTCATCCCATGATTCAGCATTACGGGCGGCCTTCTTTGAGTAAAGAAAAACCATTCTCTTTAGCGGAAATATTGAAAACAGGTAATCAATCTCACTGAAAAACTGCTCGGTTTCATCTCCGGTCAGATATGCAATCGCCGTTGAACCATACTCCAGGGGGAAGCGTTCAAACCTAAAGGTTAGAATTTCCGAGACGGTTTTCAGAACCGAGGGCTCTCCGAGAATGACCACTCTATCTCTCGGCTTTAAAACAGTCTCTCTTTTAGGCACTATTATGTTTTCATCCCTATAAATAAGCCCTATCTTCCACCTGAGCGGTGTAAGCGTGCGCAAAGGGCGATTGGCCAGTCTTGAGTGAGGATGAACTTCTACTTCAAGGATTTCTTCTTTGCCCAGTCCAATCGCGTGGGCAGCACGACTCGACTGAATAAGCCTGTTTCTTATAGCTACAGCACTCGCGGTAAAAATATTTTCAACTTCTACGCCCAGTTTCTCAAGAGATTCTATACCCGCCTTTGAGGTACCCAGGGCTATTGTTCGGTTCACATCAAAATGTTCCTTTATTATCCGTGCTGCTTCAATGTTAACTTTCTCACTTGTGGTGGCTATTATCACTCCGTCTGATTCAGCAACCCCGGCCTCCTCAAGCACAAGTCTGCTCGTTGCGTCACCCGTCACAAATATGCAGTCCTTACGGATATTTTTTACCAGTTCCTCAAGCTCAGCATTAAGGTCAATGCAGACAATCTCAATATCCCTTGATATTTTAAGAGCCAGTTCCTGCCCTATTCTTCCCATGCCTATGATGATATATTTATTACGCTTCATTTTTTAAAGTGTGAGAAATTTACAATATTACAGTTGTCTGGATAAAAGTTTCAAAATTATGGCTGTATTGTAGCAGATTTATTAACAGCAGGTATAAAAAGCGTCTCTTTAAGCCTGATAGTAAACTCTGTACCCTCTGGCAGTTTAACCTCCATCATATCGGAAAGTATCACAACCCCTGCCCCGACAGTCGCCCCGACCACAAGCCCTTTTTTGGCACTGTCCTTTCCCGGGACTTTGCTGCCGACCAGTGTCCCGACAATGGCACTGCTTCCAACGGTGCCGATATCTTTTGTTTTTTTGCCCTTGATTTTAATGGCTGCACCGCCTTTATCTGTATCCAGACCGGCCTCAATAGGAAGCTTTCTGCCGTCAGGCATGACTATCTGATCGAAAAGCAGGAGCAGTCCTGCTTTATCTCCGAATTTCTCAAATTTCACGACTCTCTTAACAAGACCGCGCAACTCGGTATTTTCAGGAAGGATGATTTTCCCTTTAAGAGCCAGGGGGGATTTTAAGACAGTTGTAAAAGTATCTCCTCGGCTGTTCTGATTTGAACTCAGAGGAACCTGCAAGATAACTGACAAGCTTGTACCTTCCCTTACCTGATGCCCTTCAGCTGTTTCGATGATACTTTTTACAGCTGGCTCACAGCCCGCCGCGACCAGAATAAATATTACAGCAGCGGCTTTAATAACACTCAACTGCTTTAACCCTTTGATTATTGAAAAATATTGTATTTTAATCTGAAACCCCTTTCATCAATATATTTATTAAGTTAAAAGCAATGTTATATCATCAGGCTTGATATGTAAATCGCAAATTCTATCCCCTAATTGCAAACATAAATAACAGGCCGGGCGCTTAGCGCTTCAGCTAACAGTATTGTTTTTTTCCCCTACCGCCATATAATATACTTTTTCAGTGAACAGCATGCTTATGCCTTTAAAGTATTCAAGGAAATTATGGACTACTCTAGGATTATAGATATTTTTAAAACTGTATCTCAGTTCAAGCTGTTTACGGTCAACCAGACACCAGTTACCGTTATATCTCTCTTCTTTTTTATTGTTATTATTATAACCCTCGCCAGGCTCTCAAAGTACGCTTCCCGGGCTATCACATCTATGATCCTGCCCCGGTTTCATGTGGAAGAAGGGATAGCTTACAACACCTCACGCATTCTTAATTATATGTTTCTTTTGATCAGCACGATCTTTTCCTTTCAGTTCATCGGGATCGATTTAAGCGGACTGATGGTTGTTTTCGGCTTTCTCTCGGTTGGTATCGGTTTCGGCCTGCAGAACATAACCTCCAATTTTATTTCCGGCATCATCCTTCTATTTGAGCGTCCTATCGCGGTCGGCGACAGGGTGACAGTAGGAGGAACGGAAGGCGATATTCTTGAGATCAGGATGCGTTCCACCATTGTTCAGTCTATGCAGAATATTTCCATAATTGTCCCGAATTCCGAATTCATTTCCGGGCAGGTCATTAACTGGTCCCACGGAGACCAGAAGGTACGGGTCGGTATCAATGTCGGGGTTTCCTACACATCAGACCTCGACAGCGTTCTGGCCGCGCTCAGGGAAGTGGCCAATGAACATAAAGAAGTACTGCAGACGCCTGAACCCTTTGTGCGTCTTATGGATTTCGGTGATTCTTCATGGAACATGTTTCTCGGCGCCTGGATTGCCTCCCCGAAGCATTTTTACCAGATTCGTTCAGACCTGAACTGCGCCATTGTCAGGAAATTCCGGGAGAAGGGTATTGAAATACCCTATCCTCAGCGTGACCTTCACATCCGCACGCCCCTGCCAATACCTGTTTCCGCAGCATCTTCCAAAGACTGAGACTCAGCGGATACAGCAGCGGGGAAAAGGCATGCATAAGCACACCTCAAATAACCGGCAAACCACAGGGAGTTTCTCCGAACCAAGTTCCGTCTCTGGCCCGGCCTTCTTCTGTATCATTGGAATCAAGCGGTCTGTATTCCGAGTAACCTGCCGCACTGAGGAACGCTGGATTCACACCTCTTTCCTGAAGATACTTTACAACCAGTGTTGAACGTGCGGTTGAGAGTTCCCAGTTGGTGGCTAATAATGATGCATAAAATTGCATCACAATACGGCAGTCAATTGAGACGGTTTCACCCTCATGAAACTGCCTGGTTAAACTTTTAAATATATTCTTAAACTGTGCATTAAATATATATTGACAAACACAGCTTTGGTCAGTGTAATATTATGCTCTGCTCCTTTGTAGGACTGGTGATACATACTGAAACAAGCCTTTAAGTGAAGAAAGTATAACAATGATTATTGTTAAAAATTACGCCATCATATTCAGAATAATTAAAAGTAGCAATTTTTTAAAAACCCAGGCTTTAACACTTTTTATAATTACATATATTGACTGGACGATTATTCCGTTTTTAACAAAATTAGAGGGAACATATCTGCCAATATATATGATAAGTTTTTATATGTTAATCGGTGCCATGGATGGTTTTATTCAACCACTCTTTAAAAATATAAAAATTTATCATATCTTCCTGTTTGCAATTATGTTAGATATTACACAGATCGCAAGTTACTTGCTAATTAATGATTCCATTATACTTTTTACTTATACCTTACTGAGCATATTCACCATTCAGGGGATAACCTTTGAGATAGCAAGGGTACACACTGTAGACTTTATGGTAGAGGAATCAGTTGATCTAAAAGATTATCTTATGATCAGATCGTTGATGATATCCAGTGCTATAGTAGCCGGCGCTTTGAGTGCAATGATTTTTGATCACCTTACAAAAGATTTAAAAATACTACTTATTTATCTGTCTATTTTAGGAATAATTGGCATCTATCTCCAGGGGAAACTTTACCGTAAATTCAAAAAAAGAGTTTTAAATAGTAAGATTCAGGTAGAAAAAAATAAAAAGGAGCTTTATAAAAAATTCAGAATTTAATCGCCCTTTTGGGGTTTATTTGTCTTTTCACGCCAACCTCTATATTTTTGATGGACACCCCTGGTCAGGGCATGAAAATAACTTTCAAGTATTTCTACGCCTACTAAAACAGCCACTATCAAAACTGCCAGTTTAATTGCTGTAAGGTAGTGGCCTGTTCCTATACAAACGCCTATAGATGCGAGCGCCCATATTGTGGCGGCTGATGTGACTCCTAAGACAACTCCGTTGCGGCTGAGCATAACACCCGCACCCAGAAAGCCGACTCCAGTAATGACCTGACCGATTGCCCGTGAGGGGTCTGTTGAGGGATTGCTGACAGATGCCGCCATCATTATAAACACATATGTGCCGAGTGTTATTAAAACGGATGTGCGGATGCCTACAGGCTTGCCCTTGAGCTGACGTTCCAGGCCAATGATGGAACCGCACAGTAAGGTTGCGCTTATAGCTTTCCAGTCGAAGGGTGTTATAGAGTATAGTGTTTCTATGTCCATTTAATTGTGATAGTCACTAAAAGCGTATACAAAATCTGTAAATGCTTTTCTTGACTAGATTATAAAATTGTCAATAATAGTATTTACAGTTCTTGTAAAAAAATCATGTTTTATCCAATTTGCACTTATAACCCAATTGAATCTTATTAAAAGCATTACATTTGATACTAGCGTATGTATTAAGATTTTGTATTTTAGACTTTTCTATTGAATCCGCTATAAATGTTAATGAAATATTGTCTGCAAGTTCTTTCATCGAATTAATATCTTCTTCTTGAAGATAAGATGAAATTGGACACATAATCAGACTGGTTTCCCTTATATTATTTCTAATATAAGTGTAAACCGGCCATCTTCTGCAAAGCTTTGGTCTATGCTCATAAATTTCACAAGAATTCTCATTAATCAGATATGGACAAACACCGTTTTCTGTTCTAAGTTCATAGTGCTCTTCTTCTATCTTTACAAAATAATCTTCATGCCCTGCATTAAGCACAGCTTTTTTTTCCTCTTCATTAAAATCAGTTCCACCTACCTTACAACAAGTAGCCCCGCATTTCTGACATATTTTTGCATAATCTACCATAAATGCCTATGAAACCGTTTTCCAATCACGACCTGGTATGTGTTCCTGAATGCATTCAATGTGGATAATGTTATTTTTACCTGTTTTTTTTACCCTGAACATTAAGTCATCCACTTTTTTTAATCATCTCTCTGACCGAATCCTGGGGGCCCTGAAAGTGACGGCTCACTGAACGTAACAGGCCAATAGTATGAAACATTTTATTAGTAATCATAAGGTGTTCTTATCTGCAACCCCTTTAACCGATGTGTTTATTATTTAAATACATATCATTTATATAGTAATGACTTCAGGCAGCGGTTTGATAAACTGCTGCCTGAGGCTGAAAGTATATGCTCCCTGGTCCGGGATCATAAGAATATCTCCTTCCTGAATATCACTGCCCCAATATGTGTAGCCCCAGAGATCATGAGGAGTACAGAGTGACCCCATGATATGGCACTGCTTTTCTATCAGAGAAGGACGGGTAAGGTTTAAGACAGGGCAGTAATCTGTTTCGAAACGCTCCCATCCTACTGCGTTTGTACCTGCATCGGTAATAACCATATCGTTCGATTTTTTATCTATAACTTTTACTATTAAATGCATTGCATCATTGCATATCCACCTTCCCGGTTCAAAGCATATTTTGCAGAAAGCAAGAGGGTGGATATGCTGCTTGATCGCACTGCCGAGCTGCTCCGCAAATCTATGAATAGTGGTTGAAGAGATTCTGTAATGCTCGGTTGGAGGTCCTGTCTCCTCATCAATGCTGATTTTTATTTTACCTTCACTTGTTCCGGCTGCCTGCAGCCACTCGCCCTGATGCGGCCAGTAACCTCCTCCAATGTCAATAAATTTCAGCTTATCTCTGCAAAAGTCAGGGAGCCGGGATAAAATATCCCCGAGTCCGATGATAAAATCTCCCTGTGCCTCAGGTGTAAGATTCCAGCTGGAATGGAACTGAATGCCGCAGAGTTGAATATGTGAACATTTATTGGCTTCTTCAATAAACAGCGGGAGTTTCTCTGGTTCAATACCGAATTTCCGCCATATTGTATTGTTTGAAACAGATAACCGGACCCCTGCTTTTATAGGTCTGTCTTCTGCTGAAGCTATCCTCTGCAGCCGTGCAAGTTCTCCGAAACTATCGATCAGAACAGTTGTGCTTTCACTATGTCTGACTGCAAGTAGCAATTCCTCGTCTGTCTTGCCCGGTCCGCTGAAGATTATGCTGCCCGACTCAGATGCAAGGGCCATTTCAAGCTCCAGTCCGCTTGAAACATCCAGGCCGAAGCCGGAACGCACCATCTGCTTTGCGACGTCAGGATGGTTATTGCTTTTCACGGCATAATAAAATCCTGTATCGGGCAGAACATTCAAAAAAGCCTCCTTAAACTTGCGTGCTTTTTCATTCAGAATAGACGTATCCAGGATATATACCGGAGATTTGTAGCCGCTAATTATTTCCCAGTATTTGCTTGCAAGAGTGAATTGGCGTTCGACATACGCGTTAAGCTCTTTTGCAGGCAGCAATGGTGTTCTATGCTTAAGAGAGTTTTCTACCCTGGTTGCTAACTTGTGGTCTTTGTTAATGAAGAGCATAGTTTTATATTCACCTTTATTTTACTAATGAGATCATTGCTTTGCTGTTTTATATCAATATCCATGTCAGGATGGAAGACCAGATGGCCAAGCAGCCATGAGTCGTAATCATCCGGCGGCATGCAGATCAGATGCCCGGGATGTTTCAATATTTTGATATCACGGGCTCTATTATCTTTTTCGAGTTCGCTAATATCAATATGTTTTAAAATACCTCCCTGTGCAGCGATAATACGCAGGCCGGCCGCAGGGGGATGGCTGTTATGCGTGTTTAATGTAATGGACTGCCGACGGGCAAATTCAATAGTAAGACTGAGGATATCGATGCCGAGTGCGTGCTGAAGAAGCATAGGCAGGCAATCGCCTCCGGGCCTCGGAGTGATCTCAAGAAGCATGATGCGACCGTCATTGACCATGAAGTCCGCCATACAGATTGCTTCTGAAATGCCCAGTGCACGTGCTCCACGATGTAGTATGCTTTCGAGTTCCCCCTGATCTCCGGGCATGACGGTTTCAATAATATATCCCATTATAGTCCCAAATGGGCTCATAGATGAAATGATCTTGCGGGTCAATCTAATTATCTTTATTGAACTGTTTTCAATAATAAAGTCACAGCTATATTCCGTACCGCTGACAAATTCTTCAGCAATGATTGCAGGAGAATCAATCCCTCTGGTTCTGTACAGTGGGTGATCTTTCCTTGCTTCCAGTCCTTGCAGGATCAGTAAAGCGGCTGTTTTAGACTCAGCGGCACTGTC
>JACKQG010008140.1_pt1 | contig 10318 bp, 13 predicted proteins | sample 8237621 | NCBI WGS metagenome assembly JACKQG01 (sample SAMN15677084, study PRJNA649215) | marine metagenome | biome: marine; feature: Black Sea; material: saline water; isolation source: suspended particulate matter (SPM) from the Black Sea western gyre | collected 2013-06-09/2013-06-10 | depth...
TGTGAAATACCATCGAGTGTGAAGATGATGTAAGATTCATTAGGACTTTGAGTGGGTGGCCACCACTAGGAACGATTAAAATATAAGAGGAAATACTTTTACTGGAATCATATGATTAGGTGACTGACCACCACACTGAATAAAGTATTTCCTCTTTTTTATTTGACAATCGGTATATATATGATAGAATAGTTAGTAATGTTTATATAAGGAAAATATCATGCATGCAATAATTTTAAATGAACAAGTAATTCGTGGACTAAAAGCAAAACTCAAATATGAAACATGTACATGCACACCAATAGACAAATGTGAGTGTGACCTAATGTTAGAAGATATTCGTATTGCTAATGAATGGATAGGTTCATTAGACGGTGAAGTTCGTGAGTGTCAACAAGAAGATGGTTGATGGACAGGCAGGAAAAGGTAGTAATTATAGGCCAGTAGACCAAAAAAAATATAATGAAAATTGGGATAAGGCGTTTAATAAAACCAAATCAGAAAGTAAAAAGAAGAAAAGAAAAAAAAGGAAACTTAAAAATGAGTAAAGTAAAAATTGTAAGACTACAAAGTGGCGAAGAAATTATTTGTAAATGCACCACCAATTCCAAAAAAGGAACAGTAACCTTAAAAAAGGCTGCTATTATTATTCCAGTTGGCGAAGGTAAAATTGCATTGGCTCCGTATATGCAATATGCAGAAATTTCAGATGGTCTTGAAATAAAAGACCAACATATTATGTTTATAGTAGACCCAGTTGTTGAATTTGCAAACGAATATAATACAGGATTTGGAAGTGGATTGGTTGTTGCAGGTGCTAATGACCTTGCAGGTGCAGGTGTAGGTGCAGGCGAAACAGTTCCAAATTTGAAGATTACATAATGACAAGACAAAATGAAAAATAAAAAAGAAACAGACAGGGATATATTTGGAACTCCTAAAAACAGAACAAAGACTTGGGATATTAAAAAGTCAAGGAATTCTAAAAAAGATAGAAGAGAAAACAAGAAAGAAATAAAGAAAAATTTAGATGCAGATTATAATATACATAGAATATAATATACATAGAATATGAAACGATTTAAAGAACATTTAAACGAATCCTCTCTTTCCAGAATATGGAAACATAATGAAGAACATGATGCTGGTGCATTAACGGCATTTAGAAAAGGTTCTGAATGTGGCGAAGGTACTTTATACAGTAAATCTGATAATGCAAAAAGAAACAAAAGTCTACTTGCCAAACTTAAAACCAAAGGATATGGTGTAACAAAATTACATGGAAGTTATCCAGAGGGTGGTAAGTCTGTAAAAGAGACAAGTTATTTTGTGGTAGATTTAAAAGATACAGGTAAACTAGAAAAAGAATTACGGAAACTTGGCCAAGAATTTGACCAAGATAGTATATTATCAATTCCAAAGGGTTCGATAAAGGGTGATGCCAAAGCATATTTGATTGGTACTAACAGATGTGAAAATAATTGGTTAGGATTTGGAAAGAAAGAAATATTTAATAAGGGTCGAATGGGATATGATTCACCGATTTATACGTCCAGAGTGAATGGTAGGCCTTTTATATTCGAAGAAGTTGGAAGTGAAGTAACATCTCCTGCAAGTGGTATGGGTGTGTGGTTTATGCATCTTATAGCAGAAAAGCCTTGGAAAGATATAGAGGTATAATTATGGATAATTATGATTTGGGCGAATCGGTAGTACACCGAAATAGTAAAAAAATGGGCAGGGTTGTTGATGCCGCTGATAGTTCTGAGGATGGAGCAACAGAATCCGTAAAGATTCAGTTTGAAGACGGAACAACAGAATGGCATTCTGTTGGTGAAGTTTCTAAAATGTTATATGAAACTGACCCAAAACCAAATACAACTTTCTTGAATTAATATCCATCTGTTCTTGGTGTACCACGTGGACCACGACTTCCATTGCTTCTTTGTGGTTGTGATGTCTGTCTATAAGGAAGAACTGTTCTTTTTCTTTTAAAAGTACTTGATGTAGATAATTGTTGTGATTCACCATCATGAAATTCACCTTCCATACATGTTCCGTCTGGCATCCGATGATACCCTTCTGGACAAGTTTTTTGTTTTTTGTTAGATTGAATTTCTATAATTTCTTGAGTATCATAAACAGTATCAGTTTCTATTGCTGAACATTTTCTATAGTGTTGTAATTTTATAGGTAAACCAATTGTGTTTTCATTTTTTGGTATTTCCGATAATGTAATTTCAGTACCTTCATCATTAATGGCAATAACCATTGCAACATTATCATCATTATATTTTGTTCCAATAAATCTTATCGTATCACCAACCATTATTCCCCAACTACCAAAGTCGGGTTCTTGAATTAGATTTACTAGTTTATCAATATTTTTTGAAGTCGAGAACGCATCAAATATTTCAATCTGTGGAGTTTTTATAAAAAACTTGCCATTCCATTTTATTTTATCATAGTTACCAAGATTAGAGGGTGCTTTGGCAACTATAAGATTTCCGTTCATGAAATTAAGAAACTCATATGTTCCTTTTATATCAACATCTATAGAAAATTCATCTTGTACAAACCGTGAACTACTAAGAATAAATGTACTCTTTTGTGGAGTCATTGTAGAAAATGTGGCATGAAGTTGATTTAAATCTTCTTCATTCTTTACACCACTATAATCAAATACAACTATATTCTTTTCTGATAGAATTATATTAGGTCTGTTTTTAAGAGTGGTTAGGGTAGACTTGGTGTTGTTTATATTTTTCTTAAACAATAATCCAGGAAAAACATTTTCATTCAACAAGCAAGAACTAGAAGATTTTGATTTGCTAGAAGATTTTTTATTTTTAGATTTATTAACACCTCTATGAAATGCCATATCCTAAGACCCTATGACTTGAACTGTTTGTGTACCACTAACACTCCTTACATAAATTCTATTTAGATTTGCCACTTGAAGGAATATACTTTCTCCGGCCGCTAAATTATATCCTGCATTCATATTTCGTGTTAGTGATTGATTTCCACACATAACCGATTCTGTGTTATCTGGATGTGCAGAAACATAAACTCCGTTGTATACTACTGTGTTGCTATTAAGTTGTAGAGGATTAGTCCCGACAATCTTGGTTAAAGAAATTAATTCTTCTGGTTGATATATTCTATGCACAGTTGTATTAAATACAATCTTTTCGCTATCAACATTTGATGGTGAAGTACCATCCAATTCAAAGTTATTGACACTATTACCAATATTTTTTACATAGTTGATGAGTTCTTTAGTGTTTGTTTGTATACCACTAAGTCTGCCGCTTGAAACACTAACATCTGATTGTATTTGTCCAAGGTCTTCGGATGCACCACCACCAAGACCAACAACATCAGAACTTGTTAGATTTCTAATATTCAATCCAGTTGGACTTGCCACTTCTATTGCACCACCAGATAGTGGTCCTTGTACTACTACAATATCACCAGTTGTTCCTTTAATTGAAAGGACACCACCAGTTGCATTTCTAACATATACATTTGTACTTAATGTTACTGTACCCGTAAATACACCATTATCAATAGCAACCTTTAATGCACCATTACCAGATACACCAAGAGGGTTGCCGGCAGAATCGAATATTTTTACATGGGCACCAGTTGTTCCGTCTGCACCCCATATTGCAACATTATCTCTACCCGAAGATAGATTACGAATTTCCATACTTCCACCCGCAGGGGAATGTGCAATTCTGATACCACCTGTTACTTCAATTGCTTTTGCACCAGTAACACCATGAATACCTACAGCATCTCTATCATATCGTAAATTTCTTGTATTGAATCCCGCATCGGTTGATGCAGATACACCAACAGCAAATGCACCAGATATTCCTTGTACAGCAATGGTGTCGATATCACGGTCTAGTATTGTTGAGTTTTGGCCTGGTCCAGGTTTTGTAATAAGATTTTGACCAGTGTATCCTGTATAACCAATTGGACCACCATATAATCTTCGAATTAAACCTTCACCTAATCCTTTGCCGGGCTGTCCACCACCATATGTAATACTTAATGGATATGCCGCAGAAAATCCTTGAACCGAACCTGTAACTTTAATAGAATTAAAATGATAATCTCTGGTATGTCCAGGTCCATATGCAGTTGGACCACTTTTACCAAATGTTGGTCCAACTATTTGTATGATTCCACCAACAACAGGTGTTAGATTTCCATCTAATTTACCGCCATGAATTTCTAATGCTTGGTTTATATGTACCCCACCAGTTATTTTGAGAGCATTGTTGTCTCCATCAATCAATGCACCAGTAGTTCCCTGAGAACCATCAAAAATCTGTACTGGTAGTGGTTTTAATTTAGTTGTTCTGTATGTGTTATAATTATCACCCCATGCCATTTTGATTATTTGTGCATGGGTGAGAGTAAATCCTGTTCCACCAGCAGAACCCCAATCGGTAGCAATAGCATAAGATGCTCCACCAACAACTATGCCATCTCCTGTTTGTCCATTACCTATGATTATATTCGTCATTTATTATACTTTGCTCCGATAAATTAAATTAAAAATTTATTTCTTCTATCTATGTATAAGATTAAACCTTGAACCTTGTTATATTTCGGGTATAATGTAACTCAAAGAAAGGAGTTATTATGTCGTTATTTACAAACAATGAAAATATATCTTTACAAGTAGAATCGTATATCATCCAAAATGGCGGAGAATATATTGATGCAGTATTATATGTATGCGAAAAAGAAAATATAGAACCAAAAGTGGCCGCCAAATATCTGTCAAAACCCATCATAGAAAAGATTGGTATCGAAGGTAGAAGTATGAATCTTCTTCCAAAAAATTCAGCAGAATTACCACTTTAATGTTTGACACTTGTTAAATCAGTGTTATAATATACAGTGTAGTAACAGGGAGTTCCTGTTCAATATTTAAGGTACAGGGAGTTCCTGTAAGCAAAAAGGAGACTATATGTCATTTGCAGATTTTAAAAAGAGGTCGAAGAACAGTGTTGCTGATTTGGCTTCGAAAATGGAAAAGATGGACGAGAAGAAGTCCTATAAAGATGACCGATTCTGGCAACCAGAGTTAGACAAGTCAAGTAATGGATATGCAGTTATTCGTTTCTTGCCTGGTCCAGAAGAAAATCATCCAGAGTTCGCAAAGTATTTTTCTCATGGGTTTCAAGGACCAGGCGGATGGTACATTGAAAATTCATTAACTACTTTGGGCGAAAATGACCCCGTTTCAGAAATAAATACTAAATTGTGGAATAGTGGTCTTGAGAGTGATAAAGATATTGCTCGTTCCCGTAGACGAAAAACAAACTATGTTTCAAACATCTATATTGTTTCTGACCCCACGAATCCCGAAAATGAGGGAAAGGTATTTCTTTATCGATACGGTAAAAAGATTTATGATAAGATTAAAGAAGCAACTCATCCAGAATTTGACGATGAAGTTGCAATCAACCCATTTCATCCAACGGAAGGGGCAAACTTTAAACTAAAGGTAAGAAAAGTAGCAGGATATATCAATTATGATAAATCTGAATTCTCTTCACCCGAACCAATTTTTGATGATGAATCAAAAATCGAAGGAATCTGGGATAAGCAATATGCCCTCAGTGAATTTACTAACGCATCAAACTTCAAGAGTTATGATGCGTTAAAAGAAAGACTTCATAAAGTTATTGGTAATGATATTCGTTCATCTGCTCCGAACACCACCAAAACAGTTGAAGATACTAAAGTTGAAGACGAACCAAATTCGTTAAATTCAACCGCAGATGAATCTTCATCGGAGATGTCCGATGACGAAGCGAGCGATGCATTGTCATATTTTGAGAAATTGGCTTCCGAAGATTAAGTTAATTCGTAGATTCTGAATTGCGGAGCAAGAGAGAGGTTTCCTCTCTCTTGTTTTTTACTACATAAAATCATTTCCCCTTGATTCTATTCGTTCCCAATTAAAGGCTGGTTCATCCATTCGGGAGTCACCTTTATTTTTGGCTATATTATTAGTTGTATTATTAGTAGTACTACTTGTTGGAGCATTAATTGCTACTTGACCATTTTCACCGCTATTTAATACCGATTGATTATTTTTAAGTGTTGTATTGGTTTCAGATAATATCATTCCAGAAGTATTTGGCGAAGTTGCAATTCTAATTGGACCATTTGGAGTTATTATAACTTTTTTATTTCTAGATTCAGAAATTCTTGCAGTCGTCTCAGTAGCCTCAAGCGATACTCTTGATGCACTAGATTCTATATTTGAAAATGCTTTATCCAAATCTCTGAAGTGTCCTCTGTCTTCCTGTTCGAATATATTCCATTTTCCCTGTGTTCCGCCAAGATTGGCAATCTTCCTACCAATATCTGAATAATTTAAAGTATATGCTCTTTCTGCTTCTTTGAAATCATCAAATCCCATATATGCAATGATATTCCGTCTTGCTTTAATCAACTCAACAGCAGACTGCATTTTGGCATTTGCCTCCTGGTCTTCTCCAGACTTTCTTAATTCAAGTGCTTCACCTACCGCATCTGATATCATTTTTTCATTTTTCTTCAAGGAATTAAATCCTCTTGTTTGTTTTCTTAATTTCCCTGCTTTTTCTCCTTCTGGGTCAAGACCTAAATCTTTTATTCTAGAATCTAATGCAGTTTTATCATCTAATTCTAATCCTGTTTTTTTATCATATTTTTTCCCATCACGCATTTCAAATCCTTGTCCCAGAGATTCTTCTAATCCTTGTGTGTGTGCTTCTGTTTGCCGTATCCAAGATTCAACACCCACTTCTCCTGCCAGAGTAGCCCATCCAACAGGGTTAGATATTTGTGCTAAAGTTTTTGCTTTAAGAAGGTGTCTTGCTTTAAGAAGATTTTTAGATTTTGAACCCAAATTCCTTATTGCAAGGCCTGCTCGGCGTGATTTTGATAATTTTGAACCCTGTTTAGCGGCATCATCAAGAATAGCATATGGTTTTGTTTTTCCTATTCCAGTTCCTAATATGCCTGGTTTTGGTGCAACACTTATACCTTTAGGTAATTTTGATCCTATCCCAAGTCGGCTTAATCCTAGTCCAAAGAAATTTTTTGTTTTGGTTAGACCCTTTCCTACCAGATTTTTTAATTTTCCGCCACCCTTCGTTAATAATCCTACTCCAGGAATTCTCTTTGCAACGGATTTTAATATAACACTACCCAATAAAAGATTAGTGAGCGAATTACTGTTTATTGCATTTTTAGCGGTATCATATATCGGATTTCCTGTGTTTGACCCGCCATCATTTTTTCCACCACCAGCACCCATACCACCACCAGCACCCATACCACCACCAGCACCCATACCAGCACCTACACCCATACCAGCACCCACTCCTAGGCCATCCATCATTCTCTTTTGTTCATTTTTATTTTCTTTATCTAATAGTTTACTATCAGCACCTTGGTCTCTTATTATAGAAAGGGTTTCTTTTATAGTTTCTGTTAAATTTAAAAGTTTATCAAAATCATTATCCGTATCATTCATAGATTTTTCATTCATAGATTCTAAAGATTTTAATGAATTTTTGTTATCTTCATCGATTTCAAGAATTTTATAACCAGTATCAGTTTGTTCTTTTTCTATCTTATCATCTTTTTTGTCTTCTTTTTTCTTGTCTTTTTGGTTTTTTGATGATTTAACTTCTTTTGCTTCTGTAATGGCATCTCCTACTGCACCAACTCCAGGAATAGTTCCAAGCATTTTTAAATATGTCATTGGATTAAACATATCCATTAACGGTTGTATAGCATCTTTTGCTGATTTTTTTGCAGAACCAGCAAGACTTCCTGTAAATGCTCCTACTCTTGATGATTTTTTCCCAGCACCACCCTTACCCTTTTCCTTGTTTTCTTTCTTCAGTACTTTATTAATTGCTTTAAGGTTTTTATTATCTTCTGTTTTTCTTTTTCTTTCTTCTCTCTCTTCTTGCATGTCAAGTTCAAAAATACCTGTGCCAGCAATAGCAACCATTCGTTTACTACGAATAATTTTTTGTACAGGACGAATAGATTCGTCTTTGTTATATTCAAATGTATCTTTCTTTGCCATTTATCTTTGTTTTTCTAACCTTTTGTTTTCTTCTACAATCCATTTTTGCAGTTGTAACATATAAATTTCCCTTTCCCACGGTATCATGTTTTCTATTTCTAATAAACTCCAATTATGATGTTGTTTTATTTGAAAATTAAAAACATAATAAGAATATAATGAAGAGTGAGAAAGGCCTATACGAAAAAATCCTGCATACCAGACAGTGTGATTTCCCTTTCTTTCTCGTCTTTGGTTTTATACTTCAAATTATACGATAATGTTGGAGCATTTTCAAAGAAGTCGATAATTTTTGCGAAGACATCGGGAGATAAGTTTTCTAAAAAATCTATCTTCTCTTCTGTGGTGGTATTATCTCCTTTAATAATTTCCGAATCTGTCCATATTTCTTCTATACACAATGAAATTATTTTTATAGAATCTTCTATTCCCATTTCTGAAAAATCTTTTTCAAAACTATTATTAATAATAGTGTTAATACAGGGAAGTTTTAGAGTTATTCCCATTTTATCCGATATGGATATTTTGTTAGATACATCTTTATTATTTTCTAGATAAATATCCGACAAATCTATTTTAGGTTGTATTTGTTCTCCTGTATACGGACAGGTAATAACTGGTTCTACAATTTCTCCCACAGATTTAGACCTTAATTTAATAAAGATATGTTCTATTTCAATTGATGTCAATTCCCCTGCATCATCAATCCCTTCGCAACAACTTTCTATAATTCTTAACAAGGCACGGAGCATTGCTTCTTCTGTTCCTTCTTCCATTGCCATTAGCAAAATCTTTTCTTCTTTTACCTTAAATGGTCTATAGGTTATCTTCTTTTTTGTAATAGGAAGAACCATAGTATAGGAAGGGGTTTCTGATTTTAGCATTTTTGATAATTTTGTCATAGTAAATTCCTTATATTAAACATTATCACCCTCTGGTTATTTTATATTCTCTGAATGCAAATGAAACAGACTGTTTTAAATATTCGTCATTTATTCCATATCCCAACTGAACAGGACTTATAGTTTTTGGATATACTTCATCTACTTCTATTTGCCATGCTTCTGCTCCATCGGGATAATCAACAGATATTTTTATACTACCAGTATAATTTTCATATGCAGAATTTATAACATTCGTTTCTGGATTTATAATTTCATCCATCCAACTTTCTAATTTTGACCTTATTTGTTTACCACCTCCACCAATTGCAGCACTAAACATAAATGTTATATCTAAATCACCAGAATATAATCGTTCATATGGCATTTCTCTTTGAGGACCAAATGTTCGTCTTTCTTGTGTTGCAATACTTCTACCTGGAATGGTTACAGATTCAGCCCATATATCATTGATATTCAAATTATTTGAAATAATATCAACAGTATAGTGTGTGGGTTTTAAAATCTCACCATCTAACCACAGTGAAAATTCTTCAATTATATTAGTCAAAACTATAATCTCCTCATAATAATATGTATAACTTATGGAAGAATATCTTTCTCTGTTAATATAATAAATTTCCATCCTTTTTTAACACACATTGATTCTGCGGCATTCCATTTTGATTTATTAATTTCATATGTAAAACATTCGTTGATATAGTTTCTTGACTTTCTTTTGGGTTTCTTTGGTGGTTTGGTTTGTTTTAGTGGTTTAACCTCAATAACTAGTGTTTCTGCTGTTCCGTTTGAATTTTTCTTTTCTACAATAAAATCAGGATAGTATTTGTGCCACTTTTTATCTACTGGAGAATAGTATGGAATTGATATTTCCTCACTTCCCCACCTTATCACATTTTTATTGTTGTCTAAATATTTACAGACTCTTCGTTCCCACAGAGAACGACAAATGATATTTTGAGGGTTTCCCAAATATTTTGATTTGTTTGTCAGTTTGTATCTTGATTTATATGCCATTTGTTTTAAATTCTCATACATATCTATATACGAATACTTATTTCAGGAGAATATATCTGGTGTTACAGTTTCCAACATTCAAACAAGCAGAAATTGCAAATTGGTTGCAAATTAAAATTCACGAAGTTAAACCTAATCTTGAACAAGGTGAAAGTGATGAATATGGTGTCCTTGTTGACGAAATTAGAATCGTGGCACCACAAAGTGTTATAGAAAATAACACAGCAAATTATACCAGCACAGATTTTAAACTCAGTAGTGCTATTGCGGGCCTTGG
>JACKQG010008141.1_pt1 | contig 10318 bp, 6 predicted proteins | sample 8237621 | NCBI WGS metagenome assembly JACKQG01 (sample SAMN15677084, study PRJNA649215) | marine metagenome | biome: marine; feature: Black Sea; material: saline water; isolation source: suspended particulate matter (SPM) from the Black Sea western gyre | collected 2013-06-09/2013-06-10 | depth...
AGACAGTGAGGAGGTTGGCTTAGAAGCAGCCATCCTTTAAAAAGTGCGTAACAGCTTACTTATCAAGGTTGCAAGCCCTGAAGATGGACGGGGCTAAATCAGTTACCGATACTTTGGATTTTGAAAAAAATGGTAGGCAGGCGTTCTACTAGGACAGAAGCTGTTCTGTGAAGAACAGTGGACCTGGTAGGAATGAAAATCCTGGCGGTAGTAGGATCAAAGCAGTGTGAGAATCACTGTCACCGAAAGGGCAAGGGTTCCTTGACAATACAGATTAGTCAAGGGTTAGTTAATCCTAACTCAACTCATAATTCGTAGTTGGGGAAAGGGAAACAGGTTAATATTCCTGTACTATTTGTGTATGCGTGGCAACACAAGCCTGATTTTTGACGGTTCGGGCTAGGCTGACATACTTTGTCTAGTGTGTTAATAAGAGTAAATCAAGGGAGTGCTGTAATGGCGAGAATTTGATTAAATCTTAGAATAGTAGTTCGTATGAATTATTCAGCTGATGCCTGGATTCACTGAAAAGAGAATCAGGAAAGATCACAAATATTTATACCCAGAACCGGCACAGGTGCCCCTAGGTGAGAAACCTAAGGTGTGAAGGTGTAATCTAGTTAAGGGAATTCGGCAAATTGGCCCCGTAGCTTCGGTTTAAGGGGTCCCTGCGCTTGTATCTGTATAGATGCGACTGCAGGGTGCAATTACCAAGATGGTTCGACTGTTTAACAAAAACTTAACTAACTGCAAAGCCGTGAGGCCTAGTATAGTTGGTGATGTCTGCCCAGTGTCAGTACTTTAAACTCCTGTTCAAGGGAGCGAAGAGCTGGTAAACGGCGGGGGTAACTATAACTCTCTTAAGGTAGCGTAATACCTTGCCGATTAAATGTCGGCTTGCATGAATGGCATAACGAAATCGTCACTGTCCCTAACTAGAATCCTCCGAACACTCTTTACTGGTGCAAAGGCCAGTGATCTTCAGTGGGAAGTGAAGACCCCGTGAAACTTTACTGTAGCCTGTGGTTGCGGTGTGAGTTTTGTTGTATAGCGTAAGTGGGAGTCGTTAAAACTTGATCGCAAGATTAAGCGTAGACGTCCATGTAACACCACTCTTCAGAATTTACATTGCTTACTCGCATTGCGAGGACACCTATTGGTGGACAGTTTGGCTGGGGTGGCACTCTGCTGAAAAGATATCAGCAGAGCCCAAAGGTTGACTCAACCGGGTCAGAAATCCGGTGTAGAGTGCAAAGGCAAAAGTCAGCCTGATTGGAATCCCAATAAGACGGATTCCAAGAGCGAAAGCTTGGCTTAGCGAACCCCTGTACCTCCTTGATGGGGGTCAGGGATGACCGAAAAGTTACTCCGGGGATAACAGAGTTGTCGCGCCCGAGAGCTCAAATCGACGGCGCGGCTTGCTACATCGATGTCGGCTCTTCCTAACCTGGACGTGCAGAAGCGTCCAAGGGTGGGGGTGTTCACCCATTAAAAGGGATCGTGAGCTGGGTTCAGAACGTTGTGAGACAGTTTGTTTAATATCTACTGAAGATGTTTGGTGTCTGATAGGAAGGAAGCGATAGTACGAGAGGAACTTGCTTTCGGAGCCTCTGGTGTATCAGTTGTCTGACAAGGCATGCTGAGCAGCTACGCTCTAAGGGATAAGTGCTGAAAGCATCTAAGCACGAAGCCTGCCCAGAAAAGAGACACTAGGATACTCGCAAAACACGAGTTTGATAGGGTTGTGGTGTAAGTACCAAGGCAACGAGGTATTCAGCCAGCAACTACTAATAATCCGATTTAATCTTCTTATGTATGGTTTTTTTTATTTTTTAAATTTTTTTCTTTTAAAAAATGAAAACCTTAAGACGATAGTCTATTGTTTTTCTTTTTTAGAAATAAAAAATTGATTATACTATAGCCTATATTTTATTAAAAAACCAATATTATAGATGATAGTCTATTCTTTTAATAAAAATTAAACCAAAAGACTTATAAATGCCCCCCTGATAATAATAATATATTAATTTTTAGATTGTATTATAATTTTAAAAAATTATTACAAATTCTATTTAAAATATAAAGAAAATATAACATAAAGATTAGTAGGAGGTACTAGAATGAGTTATAAAAATATAAATAATGTTAAAAATGAAATTGTAGAATTAAAAAAACGAGATTTTTCAGGAACAATGTATGATCAAAATAAAACTGATGACCTATTTAAAAATATTAAAGAAACATATTCTCAAATACAAGAATCTGCTGACCATATTAAAAAAAAATATTTGAGTGAACCTAAATACTTAAATGGTGCAGGAGAAACTATTAAATGTATTATTTCAGGAGAATTAATGGAATCTGATTTAGAACTTAAATTAGATTAATTTTATTTTTTTATTTTTAATTATTTAAACCCAAAACTTAAAGGTATAATCTTATTATTAAAGAATCATTTTTCTATATTAAATGTTTTAATATAAAGGTGATCTTTTTTTGCTTTTAGAACAACTTCTTCTTTTTCACCAAATTGAGTTATATTAGTGATTATTTCTGGGAGTAATAATCTATTCCCCCTTAAATCTAAATTTGTAATAACTTGTTTCACTTCATCTTTACTTGTTTTTATTCCAACTTCTTCTAAAATTTGATTAGCTTTAGTAGATTTTTTATTTTCAATAAATTCTTTTGTTTTTAAATAAAGTGCTTTTGCAATTTTATCTGCAATATCCATATTTGTTGCTTTAGTTATTCCTTGCAATCCTGGAGAAAGATTAGCTTCAATAATTAAAGGCCCTTTATGGCTACTTAATATATCAACTGCGCAGATGTCTGCACCAAGTACTTTTGCTGTTTCAATTGTTATTTTTTTTGTTTGTGTATCTAACTCAACTTTTTCCCCTGAACCCCCTTGATGAATATTCGAACGTTTTTCTCCTGTTTCTGCTTTTCTTTCCATTGCTGCAATAACTTTCCCCTTAACAACAATCGCTCTTATATCTACTCCATCTGTTTCGATATATTCTTGAATTATGAAGGGTTGTTTTAGTGATTGTAATGCATCTAAAACAGAAGATGCTCCTGCATAAGAATCTGCAACCATCACACCTTTACCTTGTGTGCCTTGTGGAAATTTCATTATTATTGGATAATTAACTTTTTTTAATATAGCTTTAGCTGCATTTACTGTTGCACTCAAATAAGTAGTAGGCATTGGTATATCGTGTTTTTGTAAAACTAAATGTGTTAGAAGTTTATCGTGCACTACACTGAAAGAATCTTGTTCTATTGGCATATAACATTTATCATAAAGAATTGATGTTATTGAACGCAATAAAGCAGAATATCTAAAAGACCCTTTTCCAAAAATGCAATCATATTCTTCTAAATGTTCTCCTTTATAAAAAACACCATAATTTTTTGAACCAAGACTGACTTCTATCTCCCTAATATCTAGCTCATCTACTTGATCAAAATATTTCCTCATAGCTTCAGCTGTCCATTTTGAACTCGTGCTCCCTAAACTTATTAATGCTGCCTTCATTTTTGTGATGGGTCTATCAGAAATCCATTGTTTTTCATTGTGTTTGCGCCAATAAGTACTTTATATTTCATATGTTTTCTGTCTGCTAAAGTGAAATTAGTGTCCATTACTATGTCTGCTATTTTGAGTTTAGCTTTTATTATTGGTCTTAATGAATTTCCGTGTGCTGATTTTATCAACTTTGTCATGATTATTGGCCCTAATTTAAGTTCTGATGCCAATCTTGTATCTATTGAGCTTCTTGTGGCTCCTGTATCTATCTTTGCCATCAATGTTTTTTCATTACTTTTTCTCCCATAAATAGTCACTTCTTCTATTAAATGGATTATCTTTTTGTTCTTTAATTCCACCATCTTTTCTGTACAAATTAAATTGATTTATAAAACTTATTGTTTTAAAGTATTTAAGATATCTATTGTTTTTTCTTTTCCTATCTCTAATATAAAAGGCGCTAATTTTGGCCCTTTTTGTTTATTTATTAGAATTTTGTATGCTACTTGAAAAAATTCTTTAGATTCTAATTCTAATGATTTTGAGATATTGTAAAATTCTTCAAATAAACTTTTTTCATCAAATTTTTTGTTTTTTAGTGAGTTTGAGAGTTTGATTAAGGCTTGTTTTTCGTTTTCTTTTAATTGGCTGATTATTTTTTTAGATGGATTTTCTTGAAGTTTGAATTTCATATCTTCAGGTGCATATTTTTTTAGCCAGTTGATTGCGCAGTTTGCTCTTGTTGTTATTTTTTCTTTATCTTCTTTTGATTGGGGGTTGTAATAGTTAATGATTTTTTTTAAGTCATTGTTGTAAATTTGTACTATATTTGTTAAATGGCGAAAAGAGGGTTGTATGGATATTTTTTTTAGTGGTTTATTGATTGCTGAAAGTTCATATATTCTTTTTTGTTGTGCAAATTCTTTATCATTTTTTGCTTCTTGCTTTTTGTAATAAATTCTTTCGCACTTATCAAAATCTTCATAAAGTTTCAATACATCTAAATCAAAACTTATTGCAAATTCAGATCCTGGCCTTGTTCCTGCAAATAACCAACGAACTATCATAGGTTCATAAATTTCTAAACAATCTCTAAGTGTGATTACATTTCCCAAAGAAGATGATATTTTGCCCCCTGCACCTTTGATACTAATAAAATTATACATCAAGTAACTTGGAGCTGTTCCTTTGAACAATTTGACTATTTCTTTTGCTGTGCTAAAAGACCCTCCTGTGGTTGAGTGGTCTTTTCCACCTGGTTCAAAATCTACTTCTTCATAAGCCCAACGCATTGGCCAATCAATTCTCCAAGGAAGTTTTAAGAAATCTGCTTTGTTTAGGTTAATGTTTATTGTTGTATTGCAATCTTTACAATCCATTTTTAAGGTATCTTTATTATCATAATTAGAAAACTTAAGATTATCTTTTCCACATTCAGGGCAAAAACCTGTAATAGGTAACCAATCTTTTGGTAAAGGTTCTTTACGAAATTCGTTGAGTATTTCTTTTATTTTATCAGTGCTTTTTAATGCTATTTTTATTTCTTTAATATAATCCCCTTTTCTGTATTTTTTAGCCTGATAGATATATTCTGGAAAGATTCCTACTTTTGCGACATCTTGTTCAACATCTAATTCGTGGTGTCTTGCATAACTAGATTCTGTTTCAAAAGGGTCTGGAATATCAATGATTGGTTTTCTTAAGTGTTTCTTTAGCATATCTGGTTTTGGCATTCCTTTGGGAACTTTACGGAAAACATCATAATCATCCCAAGAGTAGATGAATCTTGCTCTCTTTTTTGCGTGTTTGAATGCTCTTGCTATGAGATCTACAGTCATTATTTCTCTAAAATTACCTATATGAACTACTCCTGAAGGAGTTATTCCTGCTGCAACAGTGTAAGAATTCTTATCTCCTTTATCGTGAATTACTCTTCTTACAATCTGGTCTGCCCAATGTATTGCTTCCATGTTAAGAAAGAGAGCGGATTAGTTTAAAAAAGTTATGGTTGATAGAGCCAAAGATGGTTTCCTTTATTGTTTTTAGTTTCATATAATTGATGTAGAACTAGAAGTTTAATCATGTGATTATTTCTTTATTTCGCATCCCCCAGTAGGAAGTGCTTTTATTATGTCATCCACGTGTGCTTTAAGTTTAATCTGTATGGATTTTGCGATTGCTGATTTTTTTTGTTTTCCTTGCTGAATTATTAAATAATCTTTAGAATATTTTTTTATTGCTGAAAGGGGTGCTGCCATTATTTTATTGTCTTTTAATCCAATTGCTAATTGGAGTTCTGACTTTATGTAGTTCTTTTTTCCGTATATCATAAAAGCTCCTTTTGGCATGTATTCTCCTGCTTTAGTGGTTTTGGTTACTTGATCTGGGTTCACATAGACTACATCTACAGTTGTGACTCCTAATTTCCATGCTTTTGAATAAGAAGCTGTTGCTGTTGCTGTTTCTTTTAGTGTGATTTCTTTGGGTGTTTTGTTTTCTGTTTTGATTACAAAAAATGGACTTCCAGAAATATCTGTGTGAAATACAATATCTTTTGGATTTGTGTGTTTTTTGATTACTATCTCATTTGAGGTTGCGTCTTTTCCACCAATTACTAAAAAACCTTCTGAACTGATAAACCAATGGAATTTTTCATACCATTCTTGTTTTTGGGGGATGGATTGTTGCTGTTTTTCCTGTTCTTTTGTTCTGTCTATTTTTTCTTTTTTCTTTTTGATTCTTTCTAGCGCTTTTAGTGTTTTTTCTAGTTTCTTTTTTGCTTTTTTTGAACGATTGAAATACACTTCTGCATTCTTTTCTACTGATTTTGTGATATCTAAGGTTATTCTTGTCATATTGGTTGGTATTGTTTAAAAGTATTTAAGGTTTTTTGTGTTGTTCGAAAGATTTTTATAGTGTTTATGTTTATAAAATAGTAATTATTTAAAAAATGAAAAAGGGTGTGAGCTGGATATTTGTATTTATGGTGTTAGTGAGTGTTGTTTCTGCTATAGATATACCTTGGCCTAGTGAGGTTCCTCTTGGAGAACCATTTCACACGATTCTTTATACTGATGAGATAAGACCAGCTAACAGTACTGTGATTAATATTGCGGGAGTTATATATGGAAATGGTTCTGGGATTTATGGATTGAATTTAACTAATCAATATTTTGGCGGGGATAATGTCTTTGATGGGGATATTACTACTTTTATCAATAATGTTGATGTTGGTGGGAATTTAAGTGTTAATGAAAGTTTAAATGTAAGTAATTATATTTATGTGGGCAGTTTGGTGGGTGATTATATTACTGTTGATAAAGATATTTTTACTTCTAATATGGGTGTTACGAATAACCTTAATGCAACCAATATTTATACAGAAGTCATCAATGTTACCAATATATTTAATGAAGAGTTAAATGCTGTTAATATTTATAGTCAGAATATCAGTGCTAATTATTATTGTGATAAAGATGGAACTGATTGTTATAATATAACCGAATTAGTTAGTGAAGAGGTTTCTAATCAAAACCTATCTTCTGTTTTGGAAGCTGGTGCTGATGCTTCTGGTTTTAGTGGGAACACTACTTTTGGTGGGGCGATGGATATTCTTGGTGCTGTTGATGTTAGAGGAATGTTTACTTGGTGGAATGGCAGTAGTAATTATCTTGAGATAAATTATGATGATAATGGAAATGGTTTGTTTGCTATTCAGAGTAGTAAGAGTATTAGGATAAGTGGGGCTGGCAATACTAATCTTAGTAAATTAATCTTAAAGGCAAATGAGATTGATGTTGGGTTGATTTGTGGTGATGATGAAACACTGACTGGTAAAGATGGAGTGCTAACATGCACAGAAGATTTAGTGAATGACTCTGATAATATGATTGGTAATGAATATCCTACTGCTGGAACTGGAATATTAATTAATGAATCTACAAAAGTTAATGTGAATGAAAGTTGGTTAGATGATAACTATATTGGGCAGAATGAATATCCTAACTTAGATATTAACTCTACTAATGATTTAAATGATACTACAGAATTTGGTGGTGATGTTTCTGGAACTTATGATAATCTACAAGTGAAAGATAATAGCCATAACTTAAGTTGGGATAATATAACTGGGATTCCTTTAGATATTAAGGATGGAGATGATGATACTTGGTGGGGTTTGAATGAAGGTTATATCTATAACTCTTCAAACAGTTTAGACTTTAATGAGAGTATGTTGAATGCTACTATTGATGATAGGGCAGGAGATGTAACAGATGTCTGGGTGAATGAGAGTGGAGATACTATGACTGGCCCATTAAAGATTAGTGATTCAAATCTCTTCTTTACAACTAATGATAGGGGAATATTCTGGAGTAGTACAGTAAATACTGCAGAGCCCCATATTGAAACACATAGTACTGACCCAACAATATACATAAGTGCTGGAGCAAATAATCAAGAACCTATTCCAGGATCAAAAGTTTATTTAGAAGGTGAAACAACAGAAGTTTCTGGTAATTTAACTGTTGGAGGTAATATGGGTATTGGGAACGCTAATCCTCAAGCCCTTTTAACTCTTGATGATGGTGTAGACTCACGAATGTATTTTGATTTGCCAGACTGGTCTTATGGTACAATAAATGTTCGTAATGATGCCGATTCCGCTTCCAGAGATTTAGCATTACAAAATCAAGGCGGCAACGTCGGCATTGGGACTAGTAATGTTGCTGATAATAAGTTAGTGGTTCAGGGAGGAATTACGACTTCTGATGGAACAGATCAAGGAAAGATACATTTTAGACATGATAGAGATGACACCAAAATATATGAAAATGCAGATCATAAAATACATATAGATGCCCCCTCAGGTATTGATTTAAACATAGATTCTAACGGGAATAATAATGAAAAGTTGAGGATAATGAGTGGTACAACAGAAATAGCCTATATTCAAGAACCAGGTAATATGCAATTAGATGGAGATTTAACTGTTAGTGGTGGTGAAATTTTAACTCCTGATTCGGTAATGCCTAATATTGTTTTAAATTCTGTTGGTTCTGGAGATAATTGGAATAGTCAGGGTGCATATATTTCTATTGGTGAAAGTGGTGATCTTGGAGCGGCAGCCCTTCACATGACATATCGTGGAGACGGATATGGTTGGATTGGTTCTGGAGCAGTGAGTAATGCTGTACCTGGTGCTTCTTATTTAAGGTTTGATTATAATTCAGACAATATTTATACTCCAGATAATTTAAGAGTAGATGGTGAAATTCGCCAAGGTAGTTCTGATTATGGTGGTTATGAAATACAAACTGGAGGTCAAATTTATACTAATGATTATCTAGTAGCCATGGGGGGCGTTCATATTGGCGGTACTTCTGACCCCGGTACTGATAATTTAGTTGTTGATGGAAATATTTATTTATCAGAAGATATGGACCAAATTAGATTTACATATGGAGATGATGATTGGTATTGGATGTCAAAACCTGGCAGTGGTTTAGCTTTTGCTGTTTATTCCCCTAATGAAGGTGGAAGCTATAGTGGATTCAAATTTAAAGTGGAAGAGGATGGGGATGCTATTGTTAGTGGAGATTTAAATGTTCTTAATAACCAATGGGGATCAGCCACCACAATAACTTGCACAACCCCCTCTGATGAGGCTGGTAGCTGGGATTGTAATTGTCCTGATGGTTATTTTGTTGGTGGAATAAGGACTCGTCGTTTGAATAGCCACGATAAAGATTGGGTAGATACATTATATTGTAAAAAACTCTAATCCTTGTAAACCTCTTCCCTAACTTCTTCAAATTTATCTTTCCCACAAGCCAACATAAAGGTTAGTGGTGCCTGCTGTTTTGCCAGTTGAAGCATGTTGTGTGCTGTATCTCTAATGTCCCACTGTGCATGTCCATCTTCTCTTAATCTAGAAATATGATATAGCTCTCTTGGAAGCGGTTGTCCTGAAGGAGCAGGCCCCACCACAGCCCGGTCTCGCCCAGCTCCTGCCACGGGCCGATCCCCCCGCGCTGCGAGCACCCCGCCTGGCTGGTCGGCCCAGGCCGTCCCGGAGTCCGAGAATGAGCAGTCGACCACGCGGAAGGCCCCGGGCTCCGTCAGGTAGAGCCCGGGCCCCCGATGACCGGAGAAGGAGACGCCCTCGACGTCCAGGTCGACCGAGGCCCCGTTGGTCAGCAGCCCGACGCCGCCGCCCCCGCCGACGCCGGACGGGGCTGTGTCGCTGATGACGCCGCTCCGGAGCACCAGCGCGGCCCCCGTCTGCACGACGAGGCCAGCGAACTCGTTGTCGTGCGCCACGAGCCCATCGATCTCGGCGCTGCTCTCCGGGCCATGCAGGTAGGCGCCGGGGCCGGCGTTGTCGACGAGACCCAGGTTCGACGCCCCCAGGCTCGAGTTCAGCAGGAAGATCCCCAGGCCAGGAACGTCGGAGGCCGAGGTGCTGCCGATGGTCGAGTCCGCCAGCACGACGGTGCTTCGGCGCGCCATCAAGCCGGCCCCGACGCTCCCTTCGATCGACAGGTCGGCCGCCTGGAGCGAGGCCCCTGCGTCCAGGCTCAGACCGATTCCGAAGAAGGCCTCTCCGGTTACGGCGGTGTCCCGAACCACGCCACCCCCGACGGCCAGCGCCCTCCCCCCGCCCCCGGCGCCAACACCCAACAGCCTGGCGGCGGCCCCCCCCCGGCCCACCCCCCCCCACCAGGCCCCGCCCGCGCCGCGGGCGCCCGCCCCCCCCCCCCCCCCCGGGCCCGCCCGCAACTC
>JACKQG010008142.1_pt1 | contig 10317 bp, 14 predicted proteins | sample 8237621 | NCBI WGS metagenome assembly JACKQG01 (sample SAMN15677084, study PRJNA649215) | marine metagenome | biome: marine; feature: Black Sea; material: saline water; isolation source: suspended particulate matter (SPM) from the Black Sea western gyre | collected 2013-06-09/2013-06-10 | depth...
TTTTCTTTGTCCCCTTATCACCTTGCCGTTGCCCACACCATCTTCACGTGCGTTCCTGACTGGCCCCTGGCGAGAAACTGAAGATGAGTGGCGTTTTCCCGACGCGCCTTGCTCCATCCGCCTATCCGCTGTCCCATCCGCTGCCCTGCTGCCTCTCATCGCGACCAGGCAGGTCCCCCATCGTTAGCCGGATTGTTGGTAAGGTTCACCAGCCCTGTTCCGTCGGCGTTCATCACGTAGATCTCGGAGTTGCCGTCGCGGTTGGATCGGAAGGCGATACGCTGTCCATCGGGCGACCAGGCAGGGAAGCCATCGTCAGCCGGATTTTCCGTGAGTCTCACCAGCCCTGTCCCGTCGGCGTTCATCACGTAGATCTCGGAGTTGCCGTCGCGGTTGGATTGGAAAGCGATGCGCTGCCCATCGGGCGACCGCCAGGCAGACGCCCAATCGTAAGGCGACCGCCAGACAGACCCCCAGGCGGGCCCCCAGTCGCCTGCCGTGTTGTTGGTGAGCCTCGCCTGCTCCGTCCCGTCGGCGTTCATCACGTAAACCTCATAATTGCCTTCGCGGTCAGAGATGATCACGAAGGCTCTTTCTCCTCTGTTTTCCCCGACTCCTGCAGCACCTGATACGCAGGCTGCACTGTGTACTCTTCCCAGTCGGGCGCCGGCTTAGTGATGGTCTTTTCGGTTTCGAGCTCTGGTGGGGGAAAGAGGCATTCCCAAAGGCGTTGGCGTATCTCGTCATGGGTGTCTCCTTTCACCACGCCGACTTTGGGACGTAAGCGGAAGCGATGGGCGTAGTCGCCGAACATCCTTTCTCCATCCAACAGACCTATTCCCAATTCCTTGATTCGTTTGTCGAAGTAGTGGCGGACACTTCTATGCTCATCCGGGATGGTTCTAAAGAGCACCTTACGGTCAGCGAAACCATCGCTGCAATTCTCATACAGTGCTCCCCATGGCCCCCAGCGCCTTTCTTCCTCCCACCATTTCTCGATGACTCGATATCTGACGATCATTTCAATATCCCCTTTCCAAGTGCCCGAAGACTGTCGAGCCAAGCAGCAGCTTGACGGATCTCTTTCTCTTCTGGCCAGAACAGCCTTGCGGGGAAGCCAGAGGCAGCCACAGCGTGAAAGTCGTCTGGAGAGGCATTAGCCATGATCAGAGCGCCGAGGGTAACATCTACCTGGAAGACCCCTCTGAGCTTATGGCGCAAGTATCTGTACTCAGCCACCAGGCCCTCTACGTGGGCATCCTGATTCTGTACGAAGAACTCGATGACTTCCTCATGACTTCTCTGCAACAGCTCAGAGTCACGCTGTAGCAGAATGTCCAACTCCACCACCTCGTGCAGCAAAGCACTGGTGCCGTAGTAGCCACCCACGGCGATGTCCTGTAGCGTCGGTGCATCTTTGCCCTGCAGCAACTGCACATAGCGGAGCACCCGCTTCAGCTTCCGCTCGGTGATGCGATACTGCTCGACGATCGCCGGATCGAAGTCGGCCAGGGTGATCACAGGTACTCTTCTCGCTGCTGGCGCTGCAGTTGCTCCACCACTGCTCTCACGTCCTGCGCCCGGTCGCGGGGGCAAATCAACAGCACGTCGCCGGTGTCCACGACGATCAGGTCTTCCACGCCGATGGTGACGATCAGCCGATCGCCAGCGCCGTAAACCATCGTGTCGCGGCTGCCCACGGCCAGGTGATCGCCGGAGACGATGATGTTACCGTTGCTGTCGGCGGGCAGCACCTGGTGCAGCGCGCCCCAATCGCCCACGTCGTTCCAGCCCACGTCCATGGGCACCACCGCCACCCGCTGGGCGTGCTCCATCACGCCGTAGTCAATGCTCACCCGCGGCGCCTGGGGCCAGGCGCGGGCCAGGGCGTCTGCTTCCCGCTCCGTGCCCAGCGCGGCGCCGATGTCCCGCAACACCGCGTCCAAGGCGGGAAGCTGGCGCTCGATCTCCGCCTGCATGGTTGCCAACTGGCAGACGAAGATGCCGCCGTTCCAATAATACCCGCCCTCTCTGAGGAAACGCAGCGCGGTGCGGCGATCCGGTTTTTCCAGGAACTGCTCGACGACGTACGCTGCCGCGCCATCGGCCGTGGGCAGTGGTCCCGCCCGCTGGATGTAGCCATAGCCGGTGTGCGGGCTGTCCGGCTCAATGCCCAAGGTGACCAGATAGCCCTGCGCGGCCACCTCGGCGGCCGTCTGCAGCGTGCGGCGGAAACCGTCGGCATCGGCGATGAGGTGGTCAGCGGGCAGGATGGCCATCACCGCGTGGGGGTCTCGCCGGGCCAGGTGGATGAGCGCCAGGCCAATGGCCGGGGCCGTGTTGCGCCCCGAAGGTTCCACCAGCACGTTTTCCGCCGGCAGTTGCGGCAACTGCTCGCACACCAATGGTGCATAGCGCTCGCCGGTGATGACGATGACCCGATCCTGCGGTATCAGCGGCTGCAAGCGCGCCACTGTCTCTTGCAGCATCGTGCAGCCGTGTCCGGCGATGTCGGCGAACTGCTTGGGCCTGGCCTGCCGGCTGCGGGGCCAGAGCCGTGTGCCCTGCCCGCCAGCCATGATGACGGCGTACATTGTGTCAGCACCTCCAGGCATCTTGTCTCTTTGTCACCTTGTCACCTTGTCACCTTGTCTGAACTAGTCCACCGTGTATTCCACGCCGCCTTCTCTGGCCAGCACGTAGTTCATCCCCCCCGCCTGCCGCACCATGCCTTTCAGCTCCATCAGCGCCAGGGTGCTGGAAATCTGGGCGACGGGCAGGTCTACGGCGCGGCACAGTTCGTCCACGTGCGTTGGTTCTGACGAGAGATGGTCGAGCAGGCGGGCTTCCATCTCCGTGGCCGGGACGACGGCCCGCACCTCTGCCTGCTGCTCGACCATGGTCAGGTTCAGCTCCTCCAGAATGTCGCTGACGGACAGAGCTGGCACAGCGCCCTCGCGAATGAGCTGGTTGCATCCTTCGCTGCCTCGCTCGAAGATGCTGCCGGGCACGGCGAAAACGTCGCGGCCTTGCTCGGCGGCGAAATCGGCGGTGATCAACGCCCCGCTCCTGGTGCCCGCCTGGACGACCACCACGCCCAGGGAAAGGCCGCTGATGATGCGGTTGCGGGGCGGGAAGTTGCTGGCTTCTGGCCGCGTGCCCAGACCGTATTCCGAGATCAGCGCGCCGTGCTGGATGATTTCCTCCGCCAGGCGGCGGTGCTCGGGCGGATAGATGATATCCACGCTGCTGCCGAGCACAGCGATGGTGCGTCCGCCGGCGTCCAGCGCCGCCCGGTGCGCTTGGGCGTCAATGCCCCGGGCCAGCCCGCTGACGATGGTGATACCGCTGCGGGCCAGGCCGCTGGCGAGTTGCCGCGTCGCTTCCTTGCCGTAGACCGTGGCCCGTCGCGTGCCCACAATGGCTACGGCCCAATCGTCTTCGGGCTGCAATTGGCCTCGCACGTAGAGCAGCGGCGGCGGATCGTAGATGTTGTGCAGATGGCGCGGGTAGGCCTCGTCGTCCCAGGTGAGCAGTTGCACGCCGGCCTGCTGCACCTTCTCCAGTTCCTGGTCGAGGGACAGGGTTGCCCTGGCCTTCAACAGGTTGTCCAGCGAGCGACGGTCGAGTCCTGCGTCTCGAAGCTGCGCGGACGACGCGTGCCAGGCTGTGGACAGGTCACCGAAGGTGTCCAGCAGTGCCCGCAGGCGGATGGGGCCAATACCCGCCACCAGATTGAAGCCCAGCCAATAGCGCAGATCGGTGGTCACCCTGGCAGTCCCTCGCGATTGAGATAGATCAAACGGATAATGTAACTACAGTGCGAATGACACAAGGATACTCGAACTTCACGCTTTTGTCAAGCCTGGAGCAAATACGCGCTTGGCTCACGATCCCTGGCGCAGCCCCGGCGGCAGGGCCACCAGCACGCGCTCCCCGGCACGGTCAATCTCCAGCACCACGTCCTCCAGAACGGGGATCAGCAGCTCTCCTCTGTCCCCCTGGACGACGAACACCTCGTTGGCGCCGGTGAAGATCACTTCCTGGATGTGTCCCAGAAACTCTTCGGTGACCGTTTCCACGCGCAAGCCCAGCACCTCGTACTCGTAATACTCGTCTTCATCGAGCGGCATGGCTTCCTCGATGGGGATATACAGCCATTGGCCGCGCAGCCCCTCTGCTGCTGTGCGGTCGGGACATCCTTCCAGGCGCAGCAAGAAACGTCCTTGGTGTGGACGCACCTCCTGCAGAGCCACGGGCTGCAAGTTGTCTCCCTCTCCCAGATAGACGCGCGCCATCTGGTGGAAGCGTTCGGGATAATCGGTGTGCACTTCCACCTTGACTTCGCCGTGGACGCCGAAAGCGCCTACGATGCGGCCGATGGCCAGGTAACGTGGTGATAAGGGCATTCGTTCCGCCTCACTTGATGGTGGTAGCCGGGCAACAGAAACGGGAGCACGCGCGGCCGCGCGCTCCCGCCCAGACCGTCTCTACCAGGTTCTGGGTATCCCTACACGATATCCAAGATCACTCGCTTGCCTTCACGCGCGGCCGCCACGCGTACCAGCGTGCGCATGGCATTGGCCACCCGTCCCCCCTTGCCGATCACGCGGCCCATATCCTCCTGGGCCACGCGCAACTGCAGCACGGTGACGTGGGGACGTTCGATCTGCTCCACCTGGACCTGCGAGGGATCGTCCACGAGGTTCTGGGCCATGAATGTTACGAGATCTTTCATCTTCCCCCTGTTTATCTTCCAGCCGTGACAGGCGCGGCTATGCTTCGCCGGAGCTGTTTTCCCCTTCCTCGGTTTCCACAGCCTCTGGCACTTCCGGGGCTGCCGCTTCGGCCTCGCTGACCTCTGCGGCTTCCGTTTCGGCTTCAGGCGGGGCCTCTATTCCCTTGAACTGTTGCCAGATGCCGGTCTTCTTCAGCATCCGCAGCACGGCGTCGCTGGGCTGCGCGCCTTCTTTCAACCAATGCAACGCCCGCTCAGATTCGATATTGATCGTCGGCGGGTCGGTACGTGGGTTGTAGAAACCGATGTTCTCGATGAAACGGCCGTCGCGCGGCGAACGACTGTCGGCCACGACGACGCGATACGTGGGTTGCTTCTTGGCGCCTTGGCGGCGCAATCGAATACGAACCATGTTTTGACCTCTTCCTCCTTCAACGAATGTTTGCAGTACTTCGCATTGGTGTCTTTGTTAACTTTCTTGCGCTTCTGCTTCTCTGTTTCCCTGGGCCTGCGCCAGACTATCGAGAAAGTCAGCTATTCTCTTGAGTTCAAGCAGTTCTTCCCGAATGCGGCTGGCCAGAGCCGCGTACTCTTCGTTCACAGGAGAATTCCTTCCCGCTCGATCGTTGCTTTCAAAGCCGGACGAGCGCTTTCAGCTTCCACCAGATCCACCGATACGGAGGGATCCAGGCTCAGCAGGTGCGAAACAGCGCGATAGTATAGTTGCTCGTCAAGTCCCCATACGGCCAGGTCCACATCGGAACGTTGGTGAAAGAGCCCCCCGCGAGTGAGTGAACCGAACGCGGCCACATGGGAGGCCCCAAATTGCTCTCTGAGCAGCCGCGCGGCGCGGTGCGCTACGCGCCAGGCCCGCTCCCGTCGCCAGGCCGATTCCCGTTCTTGCCGCTCCCAACGGTGCCGCGCCGTAGCTCGATACGCAGCCATCTCTTCTGCTGTTACATCCACTGCTGTCCGCGCCATGATGCGTTTTCTCTCACCCACCCATTCCGCCAAACAGCGACGGCAGTCCTGGCATGCGGCGGCGGCCGCGCTTGCCCATACCGCCTAGCTGCTTCATCATCCGTCGCATTTGCCGGAATTGGCCCAGTAGTTGATTGACCTCTTGCACGGTGCTACCAGACCCGCGGGCGATGCGTCGCTTGCGGCTGGCATTGAGGATCTCCGGATAACGCCGCTCCTGTACGGTCATGGAGTTGATGATGGCTTCCACGCGCTTCATCTGCTGGTCTGTGGCCTCGGGGGCGAGTTCATCGCCCAAGCGGGACGCGCCCGGTATCATTTCCAGGAGTTGGCTCAGCGGCCCCATCTTGCGCACCTCCTGCAACTGGCCCAGGAAGTCCTCCAGGTCGAACTCGCCTTTGATCAGCCGGCGGCCGACAGCTTCGGCTTTCTTCTGATCCATGGTGGCCTCGGCCCGCTCGATGAGGCTGAGCATGTCCCCCATGCCCAGGATGCGCGAGGCCAGCCGGTCGGGATGGTAAGGCTCCAAGGCGTCGGTCTTCTCGCCCATGCCCAGGTACTTGATGGGCACGCTGGTCACCTCCCGCATGGAGATGGCCGCACCGCCGCGGGCGTCACCATCCACTTTGGTCAAGATCAGGCCGCTCAGCCCCACCCGTTCGTGGAAGCCGCTGGCCACCCGCACGGCGTCCTGACCGGTCATGGCATCGGCCACCAACAGCACCTCGCGGGGCTTCGTCTGCTGCTTGACCTGTTCCAGTTCGGTCATCATCCGGTCGTCAATCTGCAGACGGCCTGCGGTGTCGAGAATCACGATGTCGTAGGCGCTCTCCCGCGCCCGCTTCAGGGCGTTGGCGCAGATCTTGGGCGGAGCAACCTTGGTGCCCTCGCTGTGCACCGGGATCTCCAATTGCTGGCCCAGCACTTCCAACTGGGTGATGGCCGCCGGGCGGTAGATATCGGCAGCCACCAGCAGAGGGCGATGTCCCGATTGGCGCAGGCTGAGCGCCAGCTTAGCCGCCGTGGTCGTCTTGCCCGAACCCTGCAGTCCTACCAGCATGATCACGTGGGGGGTCGGGCCAGACAGATCGAGACGGCTCGGCTCGCCCAAGGTGCGGATCAGTTCCTCGTGAACTATCTTCACCACTTGCTGCGCGGGGGTGAGGCTGCGCATGACCTCCGCGCCCACCGCCCGTTCCTTGACGCGGGCAATGAACTCCTTGGCCACCTTGTAGTTGACGTCGGCTTCCAGCAGGGCCAGCCGCACCTCGCGCAGGGCGGTTTCCACGTCCTGCTCCGTGAGCTTGCCTCGACTGGCGAGCCTGTCGAAAACGGCTTGTAGTTTGTCTGTCAGACTTTCGAACACGTTTCACACCATGCGGCGGGGAGGAATGCTCCTTCCCCGGCGGGGATCGGTTCAGCATTCTACTCGATATTGCGGTTTTCGTCAAATCGGTGTATAATTCCCTGCGATTGAACGCTGAGGAAAGAAACATGATCGAGAGAAAACCTTCCCCTGATTCCCAACACGTTCTGGTCACCTTTCGTCTGCCGGGGGCTACCTGGGCGGAACGAGTCAATCTGGTTGGCAATTTCAACGACTGGGACACCCGCGCCACGCCCATGGTGCAGAATCGCGAAGACTATAGCTGGTCTGTGACCCTGAAGCTGGAAGCGGGACGAGAGTACCAGTTTCGTTACCTGATTGACGGCAAAGAATGGCAGAATGATTGGTATGCCGACGAATACGTCCCCAATGCCCTCGGCAGCGAGAATTCGGTGATCATCCTATGATGGGGACGTTCTCCATCGTGGCCCATGACCCAGCCCAGGGCGATTGGGGGATCGCTGTGCAGTCCAAGTTTCTGGCCGTTGGCGCCGTGGTGCCCTGGGCGCGGGCGGGTGTGGGGGCCATCGCCACGCAGTCCTATGCCAATACGAGCTACGGCCCCGAAGGACTGCGGCTGTTGGCCGCGGGGGTGTCGGCTGAGGAGGCCCTGGCCCGACTCGTGGCTGCCGACGAGGGACGGGAGCATCGTCAGGTCGGCATTGTGGACGCTGCGGGAGGCGCGGCGGCTTTCACTGGTGGTGAATGCCTGGCTTGGGCGGGGCACCGCACAGGCTCCAACTACGCCTGCCAGGGTAACATCCTGGTCAGCGCGGCCACCGTGGAGGCCATGGCGGCGACCTTGGAAGCGAGCAGCGGCCCGCTGGCCGACCGGCTGCTGGCGGCCCTGGCTGCCGGACAGGCGGCTGGAGGGGACAGTCGGGGTCAACAGTCCGCCGCCCTGCTGGTCGTCCGGGAGCGGGGTGGCTACGGCAGCTTCAATGACCGCTACCTGGACCTGCGGGTTGACGATCACCCGCACAGCCTAGCCGAGTTGCAGCGGCTGCTCGATCTGTACAAGCTCTACTTCGACAGGACGCCGGAAGAGGAACTGTTGCCGCTGGAAGTGGGGTTGACGAGAGAAGTGCAGGAGATGTTGCAGGCGCTGGGGCACTACGCCGGGCCGCTGCACGCCCAGTACGATGCGGCCACGCGGGAGGCATTGGGGGTTTGGGCCGGCATTGAAAACCTGGAAGAGCGGCTGCTGCCGGATGCCCGCCTGGACCCTGTGGTGCTCGACTTCCTGCGCCAACGGCACCGAGTGCGCAGTTCAGAGGGCCAGACGAAGGCGTAGGGGAGAATCTGATGAGCGAAGAGAATGTGCGAACGGAGGAAATCCGGGTGAGTGGCGAGGGCCTCTTGACCAAGGTCAAAGAGTTGGTGCGTGAGGGCAACATTCGCCGCATTTCTGTCCGGAACGAGGAAGGCAGAACCCTCGTGGACATCCCACTCACGCTGGGCGTGGTCGGCGCTGTGGTGGCCCCACAGTTGGCCGCCATTGGCGCCCTTGCCGCCTTGGTGACGGACTGCACTATCGTCGTCGAAAAGGTAGAAAAGTAGCGAGCAGATCAGAACTCGTACACGGCCAAGTCCTCGGCCACCTCCACAGGGCCGGCGAATTCTTCCTTTGCCTGCCGCATCATCAACGGGGCATCTTCAGAGCGGGGATAGTGCACCAGCACCAGACGCCCGACCTGGGCTTGGCGGGCCACCGCTCCAGCCTGGGCGGCGCTGGAATGTCCCTGGTGCGGCCCCGTGGCCTCGTGAATCAGCAGATCTGCCCCCTGCGCCAGTCTCACCACGGCGTCGCATGGCCCCGTATCGCTGGAATAGACCGCCACGCTCCCCGTCTGCCTGGACTCCATCCGCAAAGCCAGCGTCGTCATTGCCAGGTGCTCTCCCGGGCTGCCGGTGATGCGGAACTCCGGCCCGTCGAGCACGCCGGCGCCCTCTTGCGCCGGCACGCCGTGATAGACGACAGGCAGCCAGTCCGTCCACTCATCCCACTCCATGAGTTCACTGATGGCCTGCAGTATGTGGATGCTTTTCTCCGGCCCGTAGATGTGGAAGGGCCTTTGGCGTCCGGAGAGCCACAGACTTGTGAGCAGCGTGGGCACGCCGTAGATGTGATCGGGGTGATGGTGGGTGACGATGAGGCCCTCCAGCCTGTCCAGGGCCACGCCCACCTGCCGTAGCCGTTGCACAGGGCTGCCCGCGCAGTCAATGAGATAAGACCGCGTCTTACCATCCAGGAGCAGGTAGGTATTCTCGCGGGCGTTGTGCGGCAGCGCCGCCGAGGTGCCAAGGGCGATGATTCTGGGCATAGGGTCAAAGCCTCGTGAATGGTGAACTGAACTGGAAAGGAAGGCCAGGGAGGAGCTATCCTCCCTGGCCTTGTCGTTCCTCGAGCGTCACACGGAACGGAAGGGGATGAGACGAATGGTTTCATCCCCCTCTCTTCTCCTGCACCTACTGATAAGTGACCTCCAGCACCGGATAGGTCGGCCCGCCTTCCCAGCCGAACTCCTTGGCGATGAACAGGTACTCTACCTTTTTCGCGCCATCGCCCTTGAGCTGCATGCCATAGTTGGTCATGGGGTCGTTGACCCATTGCTGCACCAGTGCGGTCACGTCCAGCACAACCCTCGTGTTAACAGCGTTCAGCGCCATCGTGGCCTCTGCAGTATCGGACGCTGCTGGTGCCGTGTTCCAGGTCACGTCGCCTTCCCACCACCACTGCTCCAGCGGGTAGACCGACAGGTACAACTGGTTGCCGTTGCTGCGGAAAGTCGGATAGAGCTTCAGTTTCGCCTCCAGCACCGTTGCCCCCTGGGAGATACCCCACAGGTCAAATTGCACCAGCCCGTTCATCACACCAGTCTGGCGCACCTTGAAGGCGAGACCCGCGCCGTAGTTGGCGTCCGGTGCCCAGGAGCTGACATAGGCGTCCTGCGCGGCCGGGAGCACCACTGTCACCGGCTCGGGCAGGGGCAGCCGTTGCACCTCTACCAGCCACGGCTCGCTGATGGCCTTGTGCCCCAGTTCATCGGTCGCCTCCACGCGGACATTGTAGACGCCCTCTCTCTCGTACACATGAACCGCTACCGGCTCAGTGGACGTCTCGAAAGGCCCCCAGTAGTCGCCGAAGTCCCAGCGGTATTCTACCGCTGCGGCGCCGACACTGGAGGTCACCGATGCTTCGAAGGTTGCC
>JACKQG010008143.1_pt1 | contig 10314 bp, 8 predicted proteins | sample 8237621 | NCBI WGS metagenome assembly JACKQG01 (sample SAMN15677084, study PRJNA649215) | marine metagenome | biome: marine; feature: Black Sea; material: saline water; isolation source: suspended particulate matter (SPM) from the Black Sea western gyre | collected 2013-06-09/2013-06-10 | depth...
GCCGGCTGGTGATATTCCCTGTGGAAGTACCGGTGAACTGCACGACCAGAGGGCTGTTGCCGCTTCTTGGTGTTGCCGTAAAGTTCGCAACCGGAGCCAGAGACGTCACTTGTATATAACCTTCCATCGTTTTGGTGTTTGAACCGCCCGGGCCTGTCACAGTTAAGCTTACTGTGTAAGAACCGGTTTTCTGGTACGTATGGGATGGACTCTGCTCGGTTGAAGTTGTTCCGTCGCCGAAGTTCCACAGCCGGCTGGTGATATTCGCTGGCCCTGTGGAAGTGCCGGTGAACTGCACAGCAAGGGGGCTGTTTCCGCTTCTTGGTGTTGCCGTAAAGTTCGCAACCGGAGTCGAAGGCCCAAATTGTATATAGCCATCCTTAATCATGGTATCTGAACCACCCGGGCCTGTTACTGTCAAGCTAACTGTGTAAGCGCGTTCGCTCGTATATGTAACAGGCGATGGAGTCCGTTCGGATGATGCTGCTCCATTACCGAAATCCCACCTCCATGTTGTAATACCTCCAAGAGATGTTGCTTCTATATTAGGATAGCTAGCAAGAGCAGCTCCACAATAGGAATCATCAATAAATTGTACTTCCATGGGATTATTGATGTTTATTGATTCTCTTGTAAAGTCCGCAATAGGACGCCTTGGTGTGTAAATTTTGATGTAGGTTCCCTGAGTTTCGGTATCAGAGCCATCCGGATCTGTTACCGTCAAGCTAACGGTGTAAGCGCCTTCGTTTGAATATGTATGAGACGGATTCTGTTCGGATGATGATCCTCCATCACCAAAATCCCATGACCAACTGGTTATATCTCCTGTGGATTGGTCGCTGAATTGCACCGTCGTATTTAGAAGACCGGTTGTAGGCCCACCTGAAAATCCTGCATCGAGAGGTTGATCTCCTAATTGTGGCTCCGCTTCGGAAGTTGTCCATTGAAGAGCGGCAAAAGCATCTACTATCCCCCAGCCGTATCCTGTGTCCCAGCCTTCTGCTCCCTTGTCTTTTGCAGTGGATTCTAATGCCTGCCTGACTTCTGCCGGTGAGCTGGCGTTTCCGTTGGCTATGAGAAGGGCCGCAACACCCGAAACATGCGCAGCAGCCATTGAAGTGCCTTCCATAAAACCATAACCCCAGGATATTGCACCGTCTCCGGCTATTTTATAAGTCTGCTGTAAAATACCGTCACCGTAAGCATCGCCGTTCTGGTCAACCTTAAGGTCTCCTCCCGGTGCTGCCAAATCCAGGCTTGCTCCGTGGCTGGAGTAATAAGCCAAAGTTTCATCGTAACGGGTGGCTCCTACAGCAATAACGTAATCATCGTAGGCAGCGGGATAACATACGCCACCGATTCCATCATTACCGGCCGCGGCTATTAGTGTTACTCCGCGGTTATAAGAGTAAGCTATTGCCTCCTCTAAGACTATTGAAGGTTCAGTTCCTCCGAATCCCAAGTTAATCACATGGGCGCCGTTCTCGGTTGCCCACATAATACCTTCGGCTATATCGGCATAAGTTCCGGCACCGCTTCTGTTCAACACTTTTATTGGCATAAGGTAGGCATCGAAGGCTACTCCGGCCGTTCCGAGATAGTTACGGGTATTTTGAGCGATGGTTCCGGCTATGTGAGTTCCGTGCCCGGAGACAGAATCATCATTAGGATGCTCATCATGGTTAACAAAGTCATAACCGGCTGCGAAAAGAGTGTTGGCTAAATCTGGTGCCTGCTGATAGCTGATGTCAGAGCCTGAACGTTTTTTTTCGCTGTAATTTTCATAGGCAATACCCGTATCAAGAACTGCCACAATTACTCCGGTGCCGGTTGAAATATTCCAGGCTGATTCGGCCTTAATGCCGCCGAAGCTGCTATTGTACAGGTGCCATTGGTGGGGATATAGTTCGTCGTTTGGCGCCTTCAGAGCATAAGCGATATAGTTCGCCTCGGCGTACTCGACTTTGGCATTTGCCTGATAAATTTCGACCATCTCGGCAACTGTCTTGCCGTTTGCTATTTTCAGTTTTCTAAATCCTGCAAACGGGCTCGTATAGATAGTATAAACACCTTGGGTTGAATTTAAGGTGTCTATGGTTTGTTCTGAGACGTTCGGTTTGAATTTTACAAGAAACTCACCCTGAACGTAGTACATTTGTCCTGCACGGGGCAGAACCTCTTCAAAGATTTGACCTACAACAACCCTCTCCTGAGTGTAAACTGAAACAAGTAAAAGCATGACCAGTGCACTCGAATATTTCTTTTTCATGACTCACACCTCACTACTAAAACAATTGTTTAGAAAAATTTACTACCTCCTTACCGTGGGGAAATCGACAATAAGTTGTTATTTGAAATGAATAAATATTCATTTCAAAGCACGAAGCTTCTTAAGCTTCAAGCCTTGAATAACAACCTCTCCTCCATTGAGAAACTAATGAAAATACACCTGTTGGGTTAGGCCAAAAAAACCGCAAATGCCCAACTTTACGGGCACAAATTGCCCAGTATAATTTATACCAAATTACCCATCTTAACGTCAAGGGAAATACTTTAATTATTTATTAGCATACCTTGTTGATAAAGTGCAACGAGAAGGCAGTTAAGTCTATTGTAGAATCTCATGTACCCCCCAAACTTCAATTTAAATCGCTTCAGAGGCTATGTATGCGACGAACTTGGCTTATCGGCAAGAGATTTATTGGGGCTTCTTTGGGAATGTTTTTTTCGGAAGTTTCTGTTCTGGTAGTTTTTCGGGAAAGAATTTGCAAAATTTCCACAAATAAGTTAGTTTACTGTATTAGGCCGAGTGGCGGAATGGCAGACGCTGGGGACTTAAAATCCCCTGCCCGTAAGGGGCGTGTGGGTTCGAATCCCACCTCGGCTATTATCGTATCTCGCCAGGCGAAGTGCGTATCTCGTAGTATATATAGATGTTAAGAGTAAAATAGTCCGTTGATATACAATTAACTGATGATGTATTGGAGTTAGATAACATTGAATAAGAACTATAAACTTGCAAATGTGGGAAAACCAAATCTTTTTCGAGAGACGTTTCCATATACCGATTTTCCCAAAGCAACCTTCGATAAGCAGAAAGTTGCCTGCGAAATACCGGAGAATATATGGATAACAGATACGACCTTCCGTGACGGCCAGCAGGCTCGCCCGCCCTATACACCTCAGCAAATACTCAGGATTTACGATTTGCTCCATGAAATAGACGGCGGGACAGGACTGATTCGTCAGTGTGAGTTCTTCTTGTATTCGAAGCGCGACCAGGAGGCGATAAAACTGTGCAGAGAGCGCCGATACGAGTATCCTGAGATAACAGGATGGATAAGGGCTGTGGCCGATGATTTTAAACTGGTCTCGAAAATGGGGCTGAGCGAAACCGGTATTCTCACCTCGGCGAGCGATTATCATATATTCCTGAAGCTGCGAAAGACGCGGGCACAGGCTATGGACGCATATCTGGATATTGTCAAAACGGCCTTAGACAGTGATGTTATTCCACGATGTCACTTCGAGGATATAACCCGGGCTGATTATAAAGGTTTTGTTCTTCCTTTTGCCGCGGAGTTGATGAAACTTTCAAAAGAATATGATAAGCCGGTCAAGATTCGGCTTTGTGATACGCTCGGGTTCGGCCTGCCGTGGGCACAAGCTTCTCTCCCGCGGGGCGTTCCGAAACTTATCCGGGGTCTTCGTCAGATAGGAGTCCCGCCCGAATGGCTCGAATGGCATGGCCATAACGATTTCCATAAGGTTCAGGTGAATGCCGCGGCGGCGTGGCTCTACGGATGTTGTGCCGCAAACACTGCGATATTCGGCTGTGGTGAGCGAACCGGCAATCCCCCTCTTGAAGCGATGGTTGTAGAGCACGCCCAGTTGAAAGGGATGACCAAAGGCGTAAACTATGCGGCAATAACCGAGTTGGCTGAGTACGCTGGAAAGGAGCTGGGTTTTGAGATTCCCCGGAACTACCCGTTGGTCGGAATGGATTTCAATGTTACTCGGGCCGGTATTCATGCGGACGGCTTGTTAAAAAACGAGGAAATATACAACTGCTTCGATACCAACGAATTGCTTAATCGTCCTGTAAGTGTCGCGATAACCGACAAGACCGGTGCCGCCGGTATCAAACACTGGGTCGAAACCATGTACGATATTCAAATTCCCAAGCATGACCCGCGGATAATCCAAATCAAAGACAGAATTGATGCAGAATACGCCGCCGACAGGGTCTCGATGATTTCTGATGAGGAAATGTTTGCCTGGACGAGGGAAGCTTTTAGTGGTAATCTGCCCCCGTTAAGGTTGTAGGGGCAACCCCATGTGGTTGCCCTAATCTCTGCGTCCCGAAAGGGCAGACACTGATTATGCCGGATAAAAAAATCAAGGCGGTATTGTTCGACCTCGGAGAGACCCTCCTGGACTTTGGCAAGGTCCAGCCGGGCCAGATTTTTTGTCAGGGAGCCAGATTGTCCTATGATTTTCTCAAAAGCTGTGGCCAGCCCGTCGGCAATTTCAAATATTACTGCCTGTGTAACATGGTGGCACTTCAATTTAGACGCTTGATTTCCGGTATAACCAGAAATGATTTTAATTCCCTGGCTCTGTTAAGATGGATTGGTGTTAAAAAAGGTATTCGTCTTGACGGACAGCAATGGCGGCATTTTGCATGGCTTTGGTACGAACCTTTATATAAAGTCGCCACGGTCGAGCCGGACTTAAAAGAGACTCTGACAAAACTGAAAAATTCCGGCCTCAAGCTCGGCATCGTTTCAAATACCTTTGTAAGCGGCGATTCCCTCGAAAAACATATGGAGCAGGTGGGAATATTGGATTTCTTCGAGCCCAGGATGTATTCGTACGAGTTTAATTTTCGAAAGCCCGACCCACGGATTTTCATGATTGCCGCCGAGAGGATTGGCGAAGCCACGGAGAAAATAATGTTCGTGGGAGACCGTATTAATATGGACATTGAGCCTGCGCTAAAAGCCGGTATGCGGGCCGTGCTGAAAACCGCTTATACAAATAACGGTAAGAAAATCCCTGCCGGCGCCTGGAAAATAAATCACATTTCAGAACTCCCCGCCCTCATAGAAAAAATCAACTCCCAGGCAGTATCAAACTGACCCGTCAATCCTGCGAAAGCTGTCCTGAGAGAGATGTTTAATCGTTCTACAATGGCAAAACTCAAGACGAAGGGTATCTGAGAGAGCCTTGGGAAATTACACCTGCTCTATTCTCCTTTTGTTCTTCAGCCTCTTTGAATCATCACAGTTTTTAACCATTCCTGGGCCATCAATTGTGCTCCTGCCATACTTGGGTGAACACCGTCTCCTGCCCAATGGCTGGGAGAAGCCTGTTTTACGGCATCGTCAAACATAGACTGGAATGGGACGAACAGAGCATGAAACTCTTTTGACATTTTCCTGGCAACGGCACGATACTTATCGAACTCAGGAAACCATTTATCGTTAACAGCGCCGCAGCGAAGCACAAACGGTTCACATATGACCAGTTTCAGATTTGGTAATGCCTTAAATGTCCCTTCGAGTAATGCCCTGTAGTCTTTTTCGTATTTCTCGACAGTGCCGTCGTAATTACCATTAAGTGCATGCCATATATCATTGACCCCGATCAAAATACTCAAAATATCAGGCTTAAGATCCAGACAATCCTTGTCCCACCGATCTGCCAACTGAAATACTTTATTTCCGCTTATGCCTCGACTGTAGATTTTCAATCCGTCACCTGGTCGATTGGCTAATAGTTGAGCGGCAATTGAATAGACATAGCCCCTTCCTAATGCATCTTTGTCGTTGGCATTATTTTCTCTTTTTTTGTCCCGTCCGGCATCGGTTATGGAATCACCCTGGAATACGATTACGCTGCCTTTTTTGATAATAGATTTTCTTTTATTAGGGGCGGAACTGGAGGCAATGTTATTGCAGCCGGAGACTATCAGCGTCGAACCTCCTATTGCAGTTGCCGTCAATGATTTAATAAAATTACGTCGTGAGTTCAAATTACTACTTGTCATTGTTTGTCTCCAATATTCAGCAATAAGTTAATAACCAGTATCTTCTCGGCATTACATTTACCCTTCATTCCTTGATGATGTCACGTCTGTCAAAATGCCTCACTGCTTAATACAATTGTGTGTCTGTAAAATCAAGAAAAATATACGTCCGGCCCAGGATTTTATGTAAAACGAAGTATGACAGCCGCTGAGAAAATGCAGTGAGCAAAGTGGATAGTATTTTCGTTCATTGCTTGCCCACAGGGTCAGGTATTGTCTATTCCATTCCGTCTTTTTTTGAAATGTTCATAGGCAATCATTGCAACATTAAATGGCAAAATACTCACCAGACCGAGTTCGGCTTTTTCTGCCATATTTGCAGGATCAATTAACTTGTAATCATCCGGGATATTTGGGTCAAAAATACTTTCGTCAATTTCCACATCATATTCGATACTGTGCATAACTTCTTTATATCTGAATTCCTTAAACCCGGTCAGAAGCCCTTTGCCGACAAAACCCTCACCCTCGATTCTCTCAGGCAGCAAAGTCTCCTCGTTCACCCACACACGTATGTTAATATCTTCAGGGTGAAGAAGATATCGTGGAAGCTGCGAGAAAAGCTTCACGTCTTTCACTTCAAATCCTTCGGTTCTCACTCCATCAATCACCCTGCTACCCAATCTTGTGCACCTTTCAGAACCAAACAGCTTCATTATTCCTTCTTTATTCGCAGGATTTATGTATTTGACTACTGACAGCAATTCCTCATTCAAATCAAAACGCCAATACATTTTGTTCTGTGGAAAAACGACTATGGCTTTCTTTTCCGAAATCGAACAGTAAGCAAGCATGGTTAATTCGCCGTCAACATACGACTTTTCGATAGATCCATGATTCGGTGAGAAGTATCGCTTGATTTCACATTCAAAAAAAGGTTCCTCCTGGCCCGTTTCAGTAAGAGCACGGTCCGCCTTGGCCGTATAAGAACTCACTTTTTCTAATCTCTCGGCCACATCAGCCCAAACTACACTTGTGCCGTTAATTGAATTACTAAATTGATGTAAGCCGATTATTACTAAAATTATCACCGCCGCGGCTATTTTTGTAACTGGACTTCTCATAATTATTCTCCAAATGTTAAACGCCCAAACAGAGCGTGAAGTTTGCTCGTCGGACATTTGTGATTTGCAGATTCGAATTTCTTTTTCATGGATAGATTTCCATTTATCAAAATCGAACTTTAAGTTTTCTCGGCCGACTGCACGAGAGATAAGTTCACCCAATGATTTTTTGTTATTTTCCTGATTCATAATTCGATCTCGGCAAAGCCATTGTTTTTCAGATGCTTTGCAATTTTTTTCCTTGATCGGACCAGTCGGTTATTAATAGCGCCTTTTGATAACCCTAAGACTGATGACATTTGCTCGTGCGACATATTGTTGTAATATCGCAAGACAATCAACTCTCTTTCGGAAAGAGACAATCTTCCAATAGCCTGCTTAACTGCTTGATTTTCCTGCTCATTATTGCCGACATCTGCTAAAGGCAGCACATTCTCAGTGTCTATGCCTCTAAGCTTCTTTTTGACCATGTCTTTGGCAACATTTCTACAGATTTGAGCGAGCCAGGGGCCGAACTTTTCTTTACTTTTCAATTTCTTCAGATTTTTAAGAGCTCTTAGAAACGTTTCCTGTGCGGCATCTTCGGCTAAATGGTGGTCTGTTAGCACAGAATATGCGATTGCTGCGATAGAGTTGTAGTATCTATCGCATAGCTTACCGAAGCTGCCGATATCGCCGCTTAAAACCAAATCCAACAATTCTGTTTCTAACGCCTTTGTCACTCTATATGCTAACTTTCTTACACGCTGATCAGCGTCCATTATATAGTCTGTCTTAAGGTGCAAAAAAAACCGCAAAAATCAGTTTTTTTCGGATTGTTGGTAATTTTACTGATTTTTCGGTTGAAAAGCGCATAAAAAAGGGCCGAGCCAAACCAGCCCGGCCTTTATAATAAATATTGTTCGGCAGCTTTATTTCGGTAGGTTTTCAGGCGCGACGTCCTTTACACTCAAATCGCCATAGATAACGCGGTAAGTATCTGAGCCATCCGGGCGGTACCAACAAACTGGAGATTCCGCATCGCCAAGTTTGACATTCTCGCCCGCGTAGTGCCAGTCGTTTTCGGCCTTTAGGAGTTTAAAGAATATGAATCCACGAATCATCTTCAGCCCATACTCCTGGTTTTGTTCTTGTGAATGTTGCGAGGCTAGTTTGCGTATCTTTGGGACGTCATCCATATATGCCTGGGAACTAAAATCATTCGGAAAGACACCATCCAGTATAATCTCTGCCCAGATACGAAGGGTTTCGATCAGGTCCTGTTCGGTTGACCCTGTAAGGGAAAGCGCAGCTTTGGGCATTGTCGAGTAGCCTTCAGGTATCTCCATACTGAATAATGATTCGTCCATTTCGATATCGAATTGGAAATCCGTATAATAAAAATGCATCTGACGCCATTTCTGTTCCATTCGTATCGGCAGGGCGCTTTGTGGGTCAGCCCAGACCGTAAACTCTACATCAGGGCCGGTAGCCCGAAAACCTTTTGCAATCTGGCCATCTATTTCCTTCTCGCCGAGTGGCTCGACCGAAACATCAGGATCATTCTGTATTTCCGTAACCACGTTTCTCAATACTTCCAGGACGTTTTCGGGTTTCTCCGGCAAATCTTTCAGATCGATTAATGCCGATATTTTCTGTTTCGGAGTCAATGTAAGCATCTGTAAAGTATCGTAATCAACGATTACTATCACCTGTACAGTCTTCCCGTCCGGCGATAACACTTCACTTCTGACCCGTTGCGTACCCATGTTCATAACCCTGGTGACGGGAATATTTTCTCCCTCGACCGGAATAACATTAAATACCACAGTACGGGCGGTTAAGATGGGCCGGACAACATCAGCCCACGCGACACTTTCAGTTGGAACACCAAGAAAATATATGCCCGCGACTACTAAGGCAATTATCACCGCCGCCGCGGCTATTTTTCCTGTTCTGCTTTTCATGATTATTCTCCATAGGATCGGTTTTGAAGAGACCGATCCAATTACTTTTTTATGAGCTGCAAGCGCATCGTCGAGATTTCTTTTGGACATCTCGGCTCGAGGCTCAACTCGTAGCTTGTTTATTAATTTTTCTATATTCTCTGCAGGTCTCATCATGTCGCCTCACCATTTACTATTGACCTCAGTTTATCGATTCCATATCGGTATCGGCTCTGCACGGTGTTGACGCTGACCTTCTGCAAACCGGCGATTTGCTTGAACATCAGGCCGGCTTTAAGATGCAGCACCACAACCTCTCGCTGTTCATAAGGCAGCAACGCAATTGCGCTGGCAACCATTTCGAGCCGCTCGTTGCAAACGGCCGCCGGCTCGGGACCTTTTTCGTCGCAGGTAAACATAGCGGCCTTATTAAGAGATTCGGAATTTCTGCTTCGCTTTCGCATCAGGTCGCGGCAGCGGTTTGCAACACAGGTTGCAAGAAAACTTCGCAGGTTGCCTTCGGGCCTGATTTTATGTGCCGATTCGGCGAAGGCGACGAACGAATCGTGCAATACATCCTCAGCAGCACCCATATCATTTAAAAGAGCCGTCGCGACCGTAAGGAGATAGACCTCGTACTTTTCGTAGATTCGGCGTAAGGCATCAGCATCCCCGCGTTTGAATCTATACAGTAGCAGTCTATCCTCTATCATTTTGCCGTTTCAAAGCTCCGGAACTTTCGGTTCTCACTATTATCACGTTTTACATGCAGACCATAGTCTAAAAAACTTTAGATTTTTCCATTTTTATTTTTACACAGGCGCATAAAAAAAGGCCGGGCTAAGAATAAGCCCGGCCCGAGAATAGACATGCCATTCCACTCTTTATCGTTGTTTGTCAACGATATAAACGGTCATGGGGCGCGTTTGTTCGGTGAAGGTAATCCCAAACTGCTCCTTGAACCATTTTCTGGCGATTGCGATCGATTCGTCACCGCGCCAATATGGGGACACGCTGCTGATGGCAACGCTTCCGGAAGATTCCCCTTCTTCGGGTTCGCAAGGCAATCCGGTTTCGTCGATGATGATGATCTTGTCGGCAGACAGATGATAATCCTGATAATAAGCGAAGCCTTCAAAAAGCTCTCTGACCGATGTCCGGCCACGACCGGAAGCCATGCCGGGCATCGTATGCCGGGCATCGCCCCGAGAAACAGGGGCCTTTACTTCTTGCC
>JACKQG010008144.1_pt1 | contig 10314 bp, 12 predicted proteins | sample 8237621 | NCBI WGS metagenome assembly JACKQG01 (sample SAMN15677084, study PRJNA649215) | marine metagenome | biome: marine; feature: Black Sea; material: saline water; isolation source: suspended particulate matter (SPM) from the Black Sea western gyre | collected 2013-06-09/2013-06-10 | depth...
TTTGGCCGTTCCTTATAATGAAGGACTATTGATTTTTGGTTTTGCCCCCCAGCCCGGTAAAATTTACGAAATCTATGATCGTATTGCCCTCGGCGGGCTGGGTCACCCCGCAGATGTAGAAAGACTGCGAATGAATCTGCTGGACATGGCACATCTCGAAGGGTTCAACCGATCTGCACAAGATGTCACATCGGCCCGCTTGCTGCAATTCGGTATCGCCCCGGCACTCAAACAAAATTTTGAGGAAATCCAGCGTGCTCCCTATATCATTCGTATGCTGCTGGTAGAGTTGACTGAACAGGGCCGCCCTAATTTTTTCCGCATGAATTATGATGGGCATTGGGAAACTTTCAAAAATGGTACCGCTATCGCCGGAGATGAAAAGGTGATGGACTGGTTGCAACGTGAAATTCAAAAGCAACCTTTTGCGACCTATTCTCTTGACCAGGCTCTACAGGAAGGTATTAAACTCTGGGATGAGAGCCGGAAAATGAACTCTGACGATGAAGAAAAAGAAAATGACCTCCCAAAAACCTTGCAGGAAGCTTTTGACCAATGGTATCTCGAGGGAGCTGTTCTATCTGAAAAGTCGCCAAGCAAGGCTATTTATCGTTCGCTGAGCGAAGATGAAATAAACAGATTGAAGTCTTCTACTGGCTGATCATTCTATATATAATAAAGACATAATGTAAATAAGGAGCCACAAAATGGAGATGAACGATCCATTAAGAAAAGAAGAGAAAAAAGAGTCCAGCCCAGATCAGGATAAGTCAGGGCCGTCCAGCCCGGATTCTTCAAGACCTGGACGAGACAATCTACTCAAGCGAATGAAAAAAGTTGACCCAAAACAATCTGAAAAATATAAACAGCGAACCGGCCAATGAAATTTCAATCTGAATCCAGCACCTCCGCAGGGGAGTTTTTTGAGCTACTGGAAAATTCCGGTTACCGTTGGCCCGCAAAGCTTGAAGGCACTGTAAAGCAAAATGCCTTCACCGTGCCACAGGGAACCACCGTCCTCGCATTCCATTTTAAAGGCGGAGTTATTGTTGCGGGTGACCGTCGCGCAACCGCAGGCAACAGCATCATGTATGAGTTATGCGATAAGGTCATTCCCATTGACCACTACACCCTGATGGCCATTGCCGGAGTTCCAGCAACCGCGTTTGAAATGGCGCGTGTACTTTCTCATAACTTTGAGTATTATCGACGCTCGCAACTACAATCGATGAGTGTCGAAGGCAAAATTCGCGCCCTATCCAAACTATTAAAAGAAAATGTTGGCATGGCAGTACAAGGCCTGGGAGTTGTCAGCCCCATCTTCGCCACCTACGACCCAGTCCTGAAAAAAGCCAACATCCATTTCTACGATATGTTGGGTGCCGATTTCAAAATTCGGACCCACACAGCAACTGGCTCAGGGTCTCAAATCATTCGTGGCATTCTTGAACATGAAGATTTATGGGGAGAAAAACCGCTGGTAGAAAGAACCCGCGAAGAAGCCATGAGATTGGCTATCCGGCTTCTCCAAACCGCAGCATTGTTCGACTCCGCCACCGGCCAAGCTCGACCTGAGGATGATATCTACCCTACCCTCGCCATTCTCACCGAAGAAGGATATCGGTTTCTGGAGGAAGACGAAACCGCAAAAGTTTTTAAAACCTCCATGGAACGTGGTTGAAACAATCCATGAAAAAAAGAATTTTTGGAATTGAGACAGAATATGGGTTGTTGGTCAAAGACAACAATGACGGCGACTTTCGTCTCGACCCCATGGAAATTGCGAATAAAATAAAGAATCATGTATTTTCTAAAAATCTAGGTGTCCTTGATCTTCATTACCGTGCCAACGATGAACCACCTGGTAACGGCGGGTTCCTGCTCAATGGAGGAAGACTCTATTTGGATATGGGGCATCTGGAGTATGCATCCCCCGAATGTTCTAATCTCGTCGACCTCATTACCTTTGACCGTGCAGGAGATACTCTCGTTCAAGAAGCAGTCGAAGAGTTGGGTTGGGCTGACAACATTTCTATCATAAAAAATAATGTCGACCTGGAAACCAATGCAACCTTTGGGTGTCACGAGAATTATCTCGTTGGGCGAAACTTCCCCTTCGATGAACGCGATAACCTGAAACTCCTTTCCTCATTTTTAACAACACGACAGATATATTGTGGGGCCGGACGCATTGGCTCTTGCGATCCACATCCATTTCGCGATTGGGATGGAGTCTCGCCACAGGAAATACCAGACGATCAAGTCGACTTCCAGATTTCACAACGTGCAGATCATATCCCTAACGAATTTTATCGCTGGGTACAGTACAACCGCGCCATCGTCAACACCCGCGACGAGCCCTTGTCCGACCCCAGCAAATACCGACGCATACATCTTCTTGTTGGCGACTCGACCATGAGTGAGTTTGCAACCGCTATGAAAATGGGAACCACCACATTGATGCTGGAAATCATGCAGCTGGGAGTGGCTAAAAGAGGATGGATTCTTGCCGATTCCGTTCAGGCCATGCGTTCCATTTCAAGGGATCAGGAATTCAAATGGAATGTAACACTGGCTTCCGGTGCTCCTTCCACAGCCTTGGAACTACAAGGGGATATTCTGGATACCTGCAAAAAACATCTTGCAGGAAAAAATCAGGAAACCGACTGGATTCTAGAAAACTGGGAATCGGTTTTGGCCGACCTGCCAAAAGGACCCGAAGCCGTTTTGGGTCGCGTGGATTGGGCCAGCAAATATTGGATGCTGACGGAATTTAAAAATGAAGAAAACCTCGATTGGCATGACCCCTGGCTAAAAAGTCTGGATCTGGAATACCATAATTTGAACAAAAAAAACGGCTTGTTTTGGGGATTGGAAGCCAGCGGCGATGGTTATCGTAAAACCACAGACCCTGCCGTAGAGCATGCAAAGAGAAATCCACCAAGAGGAACTCGTGCGCACGGTCGTGGTGAGCTGATCAAAATGTTGATTGAGCAACACTCACATATGGGTTATCTCATAGACTGGATAGGATTTCGCCTCAGCAAAACGGATGATCCCTTTCTAATGCTGGATCCATTTATCTCCTACAAAGAAGATATCCTCGAACATTTAAAACAATTTGATACCGGATATTTTCCTCCTGATGATTCAGAAAAGGAAGGCGATGATTCCTTCCGCAAAACTCGGAAAAAATAATCATGAGCGACGATTGTCTATTTTGTAAAATCAGTACAGGAGCTATTCCTTCAGAAAAGATATATGAATCTGAAACATTGTTTGCCATCAACGATATCAACCCGCAGGCCCCCACTCATATTCTAATTATCCCAAAAGCACACCACTCCAGCCTGCTGGATGTGAAGGAAGCCGATCATGAAATGATGGGATCTATCATTAATGTCGCCAATCAATTAGCAAAAGAACGCGGACTCGATAAATCAGGCTACCGCCTTGTGGTAAACTGTGGAGAAGGTGCAGGTCAATCCGTTATGCACATTCATTATCATATTTTAGGCGGCCGCTCTTTGAAATGGCCACCCGGCTGAAAAAATGGTCAGCGCAGAACAACTCTACGAAAAACTCAAAGATATTCATGTTGGCAACCCGGTCTGCCAGTTTACGAAAGAAAACTGCGAACTGTTGCTACCTACCATCGAGCGCATTGAAAAACTCAAGCGCGAAAAGAACGCTATCATCCTTGTCCACAATTATGTCGCGCCGCAAATTTTTTATAGCGTGGCCGATTACACTGGAGATTCCTATGGTCTTTCGAAAAATGCCAAGGAATCGGATGCAGATATCATAGTATTCGCAGCCGTCCGTTTCATGGCAGAAACGGCAAAGATACTCAATCCCCAAAAAATGGTTCTCGACCCGAATCCGAATGGAGGTTGTTCTCTGGCAGATGGCATCACCGAATCCGATGTCATTCAATTGCGCAAACAGTTTCCCGACCACACCTTTGTCTGCTATATCAACACAACGGCTGCAGTGAAGGCTCAATGTGATGTTTGCGTTACCTCCTCCAATGTTTATAAAATCATCGAAAAAATACCAAACGATAAAATATATTTTCTCCCTGACAAACTGATGGGTGAAAACGTAATTCAAAATCTCAAAGAAAAAGGCGTGAACAAAGATATCCAACTATGGGAGGGAACCTGCTACGTTCACGAGGAATATCAGCCAGAAAGTATCGATCAAGTCAGGAAAAACTTTGACGGCGTAGAAGTTCTGGTTCACCCCGAATGTAGTTCAGCGGTGGTCAACAAAGCCGACTATGTAGGCAGCACCAGCCAGATGCTCAACCATGTGCGCGAATCTGACCGGGACTCCTTCTTCCTACTCACCGAATGCGGGCTGACAGGCGTATTGCAATCCGAATTTCCGCAAAAGACCTTCGCCGGGGGTTGTACCATGTGCAAATATATGAAATCCAATTCTCTCGAAGACATTTTGAATGTCCTTGAAAATCCCAGTCCCCAAAGCATCATCGAAATCGACCCCGAAACGCAAAAACGTGCTCTCCAATGCGTTAATCGTATGTTTGACTACTCGGCGTAGGGCCGACAGATCAATACCAGTAATACAAACGGAGGTTCTTTAGCCTATTTATAGGTTTACCAACAGGACCTCAAGGCGGCAGCCTTGCCACAAACCCCTTGTTTTTTGGGACTCTATAATGCCTTTCAAATAAAGGCTTAAGTCATTTTTTTCAGCCGCCGATAAGATAATACAGGGCATGGATAGCCCAAATTAATACATCTTTTCGGTGGAGGATGATTCAATGGTTGATGGAACAGGTAGCATAGGACAAAACGCTTTAAACGCACTTCTACAACGATCCCAACAAAATTTTAAGCTGGCGGATACCGATAAGTCCGGCGGACTTAGTAAAGAAGAAGTCCAAATTCGTGCAGACCAAACGGGAAAAGATCAAAAGATCCTCGATAATTTTGGAGCCATTGACAGAGACGGAAGTGGTGAAGTTTCCCAAGATGAAATTCAGGCTTTTCGTATTGCAGAAGGTGGTAACCGAAATCCAGAACAATTATTGAGCCAACTAAAAAGCATTTTTGAACAATCCGGAATTAATACAGGCAGCATCGTAGATTTTTTGAGCGATCAGCAGTCTAAAGACAACAACTTGACTTCACTTTTGCGTGACAGCACCAACCTTGATGCTTTGATTGAGTCTCGAGTGAATGAAATTTTCACATCAGCAGGCGAAATACCAGAAAATTTGAACTCTAAAATCTCCACGATTATTTAGTTCATCACTTCTACCTCCTTGTGATGATGTTGAAAGGGGTCAGCGAAAATTTTCGCTGACCCCTTTTTCTACCCCTAGTGGGGGGAGGCAACAAGGCTACGCCTCGATGAAACATTAACCAATCTATAGTAAAAAGCTCAAAGATTACTTGATCCGCTACTAGAGACCGACCCATTACCAGCGGCGGTTCGCCGCCTAGAAGAGACCTTTAACGGCGTTGCCAATGTCTTCTGCTTTTCCGTCCAGAAGTTTTTCAGGATCGCCAATACCCTTTTCGAGTTTTCCCTTTAGGTCTTTGGCAACCCCTTCAATTACTTCCTTCGCTTGACCAAGATCAAGCGTTCCCACAGCCTTGTTGATGTTCTGCCGGAGGGCCGTAATAATTTTATTGGTGATTTCACCCGGAGATGCCCCACCCTTATCTTTTCCAATATCGTTCAAGGTCAAACCTGGCAGACTCACCGACATGGACTTGCCATTCAAGAACGAAGCGCTGACATTGATCTTGCCATCACGGACAATGAGCTTCTCGATAATGAGTTTTTTCTGACTTTTTTCGGAGGATTCCGCTTCCTTCTTTTCATAAGGGTCCGGTTTTGAAGGCGTGGAATAAGAATCAACATTCTTTTTGATCGCATCAATATTGCTGCCGTTGGCACCCATCTCGTAAGTAATTTCGGGACCGGCGATGACAATCTCTTTAATAATGACTGTATCTTTTGTAACGCTCCCTATATCAAGCTCGAGGCTTACTTCTGAAAACTCAAATGCACTGGGAGTTTTAAAAGGTTTCGGGTTGGTCACCTTCAGCCCGTGCAATGCACCTTTTCCTGTCGTTGCAGAGATAACTGTTTTATCCAGGCTGACTTCTGTCTGGGTAATTTCTGAACCGAAATGCTCAACGGCTTCGGTGATGATGGAATCAAGCGATGAGAAGAGAAGGAATGCTAACATAACTCCCACAACTCCTAAAACACCGCCCACAATAATAAATTTTTTCATTAAAGAAACCTCTTTTAAAGTTAATTTTGCTAATTTTAAATTAAGGAAATATTAAATCATCCGACCTTTTCACAAAGTTTCGTCTTGAAGCGTAAAACTCTTTTTTCATTGGGCTCAATACATCTTTTTGAAAATGATTGGGAGAATGATTGCCAGCATGACGACCATCCCTATGAAGTGTTCAAAACTAAACATGGAAACCTCCTGAGTTTGCCACCCATTTTTATACAGCCCTTATTTGGGCCCGGTCATTTGTTCCGGTCGCACTTTTTCATCAAACTCTTTAGATGTCAGCAAGCCCAAAGTAGCGGCAGATTCTTTAAGAGTAATATTCTCCTGATACGCTTTTTTAGCTACTTTTGCAGCGTTGTCGTATCCGATATGTGGGTTGAGTGCCGTGACCAACATGAGGGAGCCATTAAGATGTTTTTCAATTTGCGTTTTGTTTGGTTCGATTCCAACGACACAATGGTCGTTAAACGACCTGCATGAATCGGCAAGCAAACGAATGGATTGCAACAAATTATAAATCATCACCGGTTTGAACACGTTCAGTTCAAAGTTTCCTGACGAACCACCCACATTGATCGCCGTATCATTGCCTATCACCTGCGCGGCCACCATGGTCATAGCTTCTGACTGAGTGGGGTTTACCTTACCGGGCATAATGGAACTTCCCGGCTCGTTGGCGGGTAATATGATCTCCCCGATACCGCATCGGGGTCCGGACCCCAACCAACGTATGTCGTTGGCGATTTTCATGAGCGAACAGGCGATTGTTTTAAGTATGCCACTGGTTTCAACAATCGCATCGTGAGCCGCAAGCGATTCAAACTTATTTGGAGCCGTCACAAAGGGACATCCGGTAATTTCTGCAATTTGTTTAGCGACCTTTTCAGGGAAGTCGCGATGCGAGTTGAGTCCGGTGCCCACTGCAGTTCCCCCCAACGCAATCTGATACATACGCGGCATACAGCCATTGATTCGATCCAGCGAGTATTCCAATTGAGTGGTATATCCACTGAACTCCTGACCCAACGTTAGTGGGGTGGCATCCATTAAATGGGTACGCCCGATTTTTATGATGTCTTTAAACTCTGTGGTCTTTTTTCGAAACGAATCGGCCAGAGTTGTCAATGAAGGGATCAGCGCATCGCGAATACGCTCTACCGCCGCAATGTGCATCGCGGTGGGAAACGTATCGTTGGAGGACTGCCCCATGTTCACATGATCGTTGGGATGGACCGGCTCTTTAGAGCCTATCACCCCCCCAGCCAATTCAATGCCACGGTTAGCAATGACTTCATTACTATTCATATTGGATTGGGTGCCGCTTCCCGTTTGCCAAACTCTTAGAGGAAAATGGTCATCCAGCTTCCCTTCGATGACTTCATCGGCGGCTTTCGAGATCAGGTCTTTAATGTTCTCCGGCATCAAACCCAGCTCGGCATTGACCATGGCAGATGCTTTCTTAAGGATACCCATACCGCGGATGAGCTCACGAGGCATGGTTTCTGTTCCAATATCAAAATGGATCAGCGACCGCGCAGTTTGTGCACCGTAATATCGATTTGTGGGAACTTCTATTTCCCCCATGCTGTCCGTTTCCGTCCGGGTCTCCATTTCTTTCCTCCTCAATTTTTAAAATAGTCCGCCGCTTCCGGCATTTTTTCTTCGATAAATATCTTGAATTTTTTTAGCACCCGCTGTTCCGATTGACGCACTGCTTCGCGTGTCACCCCTCTTTGATCACCAATTTCCTGTAGGGATTGAGGAGACTCAGAAAGCACTCTCTTTTCTAAAATTTCAATTTCATTTGGCTTCAAATCAGATTTGAATTCCTCAATTTTTTGCTGAAGAATTCCCCGAAACTGGTCGATTTCGGCTCTTTTTTCAAGAGACTTTCCATCACTCAAAGACTGTGCCGGAGTCATGGGACTGTCCGCATGGGAAGGCGTATCCATAGAGACATCGACGGCACCAATACTGGCTTCTACATCGATAATTTCTCCCTCATCCACCCCGAAGTGCTCTGCCAGCAATTTAGTAGAAGGATCAAATCCCTCCCTCTCCAAACGTTCCTTTTCTTTTTTCAAGTTAAACAGTAATTTGCGTCTGGAGTTTGTCGTACCCACACGAACCAACCGCCAGTTATCCAAAATATATTTTAAAATATAAGACTTAATCCACCATGTAGCATAGGCCGAAAGACGAACTCCTCGGAAAGGATCAAAGTTTTTAACCGCCTTCATCAAGCCGACATTACCCTCTTGAACCAGATCCATAACATTTTGCCATTCCCGTTTAAACATCATGGCAATTTTCACAACCAGCATCAAATTTGCGGTTGTCAGCTTGTAAGCTGCATCTACATCCCCCGTTTCCTGCAACCGAATTGCCAGTTCCTTTTCTTCTTCCTCAGAAAGTATGGAATATTTTTTTGCCTCCTGAATATAGGCCGAAAAAGGGTCAAGAGGAGCCAGTGTACCTTTTTGCCGGATTGCCGGCACAAGTGACTTTTTCTTTCTTTTAACTTTTTTTGGCTTATCGTTCATGGAGGGAACAGATTTCCTTTTAAATTTATCAAATTATCCCAGGTTGAATCCAGGACTCTTTATCTTTACAATAAGAGCATGGCCCGTTTAGCATTGTTTGGAATTGCAGTTATTTTTGTCATTATTGTTGCTCGCCTGATTTTTCCGTCGAGTTCTAAAGAACCTGATCCAACAGAGATGGTTCAGGATCCCAATAACGGCGTGTACATCCCCAAAAAAGAGGCGGTCAAAAAAACGATCAACGGCAAAGAGTTATATTTTTCAACCGAACAAAGCGCCGAAGAATACATTAAAAAAAATCAAACAAAAACAGACTAAAATCAGCCGGACCTTTTTCAGGTTCCGACTCTAATTTCCCGTCTGATTAATTTGAATTTGGCCTTTTCTATTATAGCAAAGGATTTCACTTAAACCGGAGAAACAGGACACATTGAAAATGCGTAATAAAAATACAGTAAATTGGACTTTAGGTGGAAGCTTCGTAAAGCAGATTGTTTGCGCATCGGTGATGCTGGGCTTGTTTTTAGGTGGTCCCGCGCAGGCGCAGGAAAAATGCCAACCTTTGGATAAAAAGAAAATTAAAATTGAAGGCTATATTTCAAAAAAATTCCGCAAACAGCGAAAAGCAGTTTTTAAAGAATTTACAGAATTGGGAAATTCCCGGGCCGCCCTCAGAGTCTACCCCATGGGGGAGACTTCCAAGGTAATCGCTATCGGGAAATGCGTTCCGGTACATATTGCTCAGCATGTTATTAAAAAAGCCATGGAATACAGTACCGGAGTCGAAAGTCTTGTTCAGCAACAGTTTGTCCACGGACACTGGATGGGAGTGGGAGTTACGATATTTGACGAACCTTCTCAACAACTTGTATCTGCAGAACAGGTTCAACAATTGTTGAATGCGGAACTTTCCAATGAAGACTTTCACCTGCTCTACCGCAAACTATCAGTTCCTAACGAACTGACTCCCTTTTTCGGCTTGCAAGTTCCGAATGTTAAGACTGCACACCCGCCCTCTGGCGAGGGAGGCCACTAGCAATAGTTTTTTTAACCGCGATTCGATAAGATACGGAAATGAAAAATATATTATTTTTTTCGCTGTTGTTGTTTTTATTAGGAACGAATATCGGGCACGCAAAGGAAGAGTGTCTCTCGATCAGCCGAAAGCCCGTAAAAGTAGAAGCATGGGTTTCCAAAAAACATGAAAAAGATTATCGAAATATTCGCTGGGAATTCGCAGAAATGGGAGATACAAAGGTGGGCCTGTTTATCTACCCGGCAGAAAATCCTTCCCGGGTCGTTGCGATCGGTCGCTGCGTTCCCGCATATATGGCACAACACTTTTTGAAAAAAGCCTGGAAATATTCTCTGGGTACCACCCATCTGGTGCATCAGGGGTTCGTCTCATCGCATTGGGCGGGAGTGGGGACTTCTCTATTTTCAGAAAACTCAATGAATGCCATTACCCCCTAACAACTCAAT
>JACKQG010008146.1_pt1 | contig 10312 bp, 6 predicted proteins | sample 8237621 | NCBI WGS metagenome assembly JACKQG01 (sample SAMN15677084, study PRJNA649215) | marine metagenome | biome: marine; feature: Black Sea; material: saline water; isolation source: suspended particulate matter (SPM) from the Black Sea western gyre | collected 2013-06-09/2013-06-10 | depth...
GCGGATACCCGCCCATGAACCCCACCCAATCATTGAGATCATCAATGGCGATGAAAAGCACGTTGGGCTTGGTAGTCGCCCAACCTGAGGCGGCAAAACAAACGCAAAAAATAGCGGTCAGAATTCTCATGGCGGCGACGGATCATCCTCCCACAGCAGCGACCCCGCAAGAAAAAGCATTCCATCCGCCGCGATTGGCGATCCAGACAAGGGCCTAGCTAAAGCCCGAAAGTCTACGGAAAACGGGAGATTCGATGTTGGTTGGGTTCAATTCCCAAAACACATCCCACTCTTTTCCGCGCTATCCCAGTTGGGGTTTGAGAAATATTCGCAGGAACAGTTGGACTCTATAATTTTGCCTCAACTGCATTCCAAAATGAATTGCGCGATTCAAGAGCCTGAGCCGCTATATCCAGAATTTCTCTTTCTCGCTGTGCACTTCCTGAACAAAGTAACTCCAACATCTCTAATGCCATTGGCCAATGCTCTTCCTCATCCAATTCAATATGGCGCTTTAGATAATAATGAAACATAGGCGCGGTTTTTTCGTCGATTTTCATTTCACGGAGTAAAGAACGGAACATTCGTGGGACGACATTTTCACGGCCTAGAGAAAAAGCCGATGCCACGAGATGCGGCTTTCGGGTTTCAATAATCTCAAATGTGTTCGCAACAAATATTCGAGCAGGGATTGGAACTGTTTCTGTAAGTAACGCGCTCTTAACCCCTTTCTCTTTCATCTCATCAAGAAAGGTTTTCACCGGCAAGGTGTTCGCTCCGACTTCTTCCATTGCTTGGATGTACATTTCAAAATGACTCATGAAACTCCGCTTATCCCCTGAATCCGGTGCAACATCAGATTCTTCTGCTAACACGATTTCATTAATTAACCGGCGCCCTTCTGCTTCATCCGGAAACCAGGGAGCTCCCGATGGTGCCAGCTCCCGCTGCAACGCCTTTAGTAAGCACATGAAGTCCCAAACGCAAAAAACGTGGTGTTCCATAAAGGTACGCAAGCCCTCTAAATCTTTAACTGCTTGATAAACGGAATGGTGCTCCAGCTTATCTTGAAGCGGTTTGAGTCTACTTAAATCCATACAACATCAGTTTTTAATTTCGAAGAACCCACCACACGCATCCCCAGCGTCGTTTTGGCATTTTTTAGTTCATTGTTTTGCCGCAGGATTGAGCTTGGGCATTTTGGCACCGACGGACTTTAGATGAGCAAGAAGTCGTCTCTCCATTTCTTTCACTTTCTCAGGCATTGCGGCGGCGAGATTTCTGGTTTCACCAATATCTTTTTTCAAATCAAAAAGCTCCATTGGCCCCTCGTAAAATTTAATCAACTTCCAGTCCCCTTCACGAATAATACTGTAAGGGCCGGGGTTATGGCGATAGTGAGGGAAGTGCCAATAAATCGCATCCCGACCCAACTTCTGTTTGCCTTGGGAACTCAAGTGTTGGGCCAGAGAAAGTCCATCGATATCGCGGCCTTCAGGTAAACCCAGTCCTGCAACTTCAGCAATGGTGGGAAAGTAATCAACACTGGTCACCGGCTCAGCACTCGTGGTTCCGGGTTTCACAACACCCGGCCACTTAATTAAAAGCGGCACACGAATCCCGCCTTCATAGGCGTACCCTTTTCCTGACCTAAGAGGCGCATTATGGGTTGGCCCCATGAGCCCTCCATTATCAGAGGTAAAAATAATCATCGTACGATCTGCAATGCCATGCTGCTCAAGGGCAGCCATAATTCTACCTGCACAATCGTCGACTGACTCCACCATGGCAGCATACTTGGCGTTTTTCTGCCGGGTCTTGGTTTTATTTTCGTACTTCGCGGTCACCTTTGCTTTGGCTTGGATTGGGGTATGAACCGCGTAGTTATCCATATTCAGGAAGAAGGGTTTATCCTTATGTTTTTCGATGAAGGCCACAGCCTCGTCAGCTTCGCGGTCAGAAAGATATTGGCCTGGCTTACGCCCGGGTAAATGAGGGATGCCGGCCCGGATCATGGCGTGCCGGTGCGTGGGTTTATTGTAAGGATCGAAATAACTTGGAGGCTGGCCATAATCACATCCGCCATAATTAAAATCATAACCCTGCTTCTGCGGATACCAATCATCTGCTCCCAAATGCCATTTACCAATATGGCAAGAGACATAGCCGGCTGGCTTTAACAATTCTGCAAGGGTGATCTCTGCTGACTCCATCCAAAGAGCATTCTTAGGGACAAGAAACTTCCGATTACCGCCAGTGAAGCCACTTGGATTCTTTTTGTCTGATGGAATGTCTCCGCCCTGAAAGCGTGAGCGAATCCAGTCAGTTACTCCAAGTCGCGCCGGATAACGGCCGGTTTGGATAGCAGCCCGAGTTGGCGAACAAACTGCACACGCCGCGTAAGCATTGGTGAAACGCATGCCTTGGGCCGCCAACCGATCGAGATTCGGCGTCTCATAGAAGCGACTTCCCTGACAGGAAAGATCCATCCAACCGAGGTCATCGACCAGAATCAGGATGATGTTCATTGGTTTTTCGGCCTGAGCACTGAGGCTCAGGAAAAGGAAGAGGGTTATGGAAAAGATTTTTTTCATGGGATAATTAAATTCGATTTAGCGGCGCTCGTCCGGGCGGTAGGCGGGTAATTTCTCAGTCAACGCACGTAACTCGGCCACGATCTTCGGATGCTTCTTGGCGAGGTTGTTGGTCTCTCCGGGGTCCTTCTCCAAGTCGTATAGTTCTTCCTCCACCGGGCGATCGTCTTCCTTTGCGTACCCGTAGAAGTGAGCCTTCGCCTTGAGGTATTTCCATTTGCCACGGCGAATCCCCGCCCGGTCAAAATAAAAAGTTTCCCGGCCCTTTTCTGATTTCCCCAGCAGCAAGTCAGTCTGATCGACCCCGTCGATCACACGGTCGGCGGGCACCTTGAAGCCACACAGGTTGGCAAAGGTAGGCATAAAATCGATGGTCGCGAAAACGGCGTCCGACTCCCGGCCCGCCGGAACCTTGCCCGGCCAACGGACGATACAGGGCAAACGATATCCACCCTCGTAGCAGGAACCTTTCCCGTTTCGCAGGGGACCGGAGGCCCCCCAGAAGATCGCCCCCTTAGGATGCCCCTTTTTGTTTTTGGTGTACTTGTCCTGGTTCCAAGGCCCGTTGTCCGAGGTATAAATGACCAAGGTATTTTTGCTCAGTCCGAGCTCGTCCAAAGCATCGAGGAGGCGGCCCGTCTCGTAGTCGAATTCCTCCACCACGTCCCCGTAGAGCCCCCCCTTCGACTTGCCCCGGAAACGGTCGGATGCATCGATAATTGTGTGCATCATAGTATGGGCCAGATAGAGAACAAAAGGCTTCTTGGGATCCCGCTTCTTTTTGAGATATTCGATCGATTTATCCGTGTAAAGCGTGGTCAGTCCCCCCATGTCCCGGCTGGAGCCAGCCTTTTTATTGTTCTCGTGAAACCCCACTCCTCCCCCATCGTTGGCACCGAGGGTGCCAAAGTAATAATCGAAACCTTGGGCATTGGGCATCCGGCCGATGATGGCCTTGCGGTTGGAAACGTCCCATTTCCCGATGCAAGCAGTCTGGTAACCGGACTTTCGCATGAGTTCCCCGAAAGTCACTTCACTTGCCGGCATGCCCCACCCCATGCTCCGGCACGGGTAACGCCCGGTTAGTAGAGCCGAACGCGATGGCCCGCAAACGGTTTGTGAATAGAATGAAGTAAAACGTGTGCCTTCCTTGGCCAATTGATCCAAGCGCGGAGTCTTGTTCTTTTGATTCCCATAACAAGCGAGGTCCGCGTAACCTTGATCATCAGTAAAGATAATCAAGATATTGGGTTTTAAAGGGTTATCAGCTGCCTGAATGGATAAGGCGATTAACGCGAATAAGCTTAAAATTATTTTCATGTTCGTTCTCTTTTTTCTGGTCTTGCTCAATTCCGATTCCAATCGCCCGGCACTGTCATAGCTGAGAGAATGATACCCCACCATTCTGTTTCAGGAAAGTTCAGAGGATCATCAGCTCAATCCCGTTATTTCCACACTATCCTATTTGAGTTCAGGGGTGGACAGAGGAGTTGTCTTGGATACAACTGTTTCATCTGTGCCGAGTAAAGTCGGCAAACCTGATTTGTTGCAGAGGTTGGCACAGGAAGCTTGGTTTGCAAATGGTGTGAGCAACCTCAAAAAACTGACGCAGTTTAACCAAGAAAGAACTTCACGAATCCGTTTGTGGTTCCCTAGTTCTGCAGGAAGCTCTCGCTGGCGACGATGGCTTGGATGAGATCCCGAAGGCCTTTGTCGGTGCCGGCCATTTCCTTGGTGATCTGGTCGATGCCCGGGCGATCGCTGCTGTTCAGTTGGCGGCCGATGGCGTAGGTGAGCATTTTTTTGGTGAGACAGCGGGTGAAAATATCGTCCTGCGCGGCAACCCATTTCCTGTACTCGGCATTAGATTCGAAGCGCTTTCCATCGGGGAGCCTTCCGGAGGAGTCTACTTTCAATTTGTCGGTGTATTGATCGCGCCAAGCGCCGATGGCATCGTAGTTCTCCAGGGCGAATCCAGCCGGGTCGATCTTGTTGTGGCACTGGGCGCAAGTGGCGTCCGCACGGTGCTTGATCAGTTGTTCCCTCAGGGTGATCGCACCGCGAACGTCCGGCTCGATGGCCGGCACGTCGTCGGGCGGTGGCGGTGGGGTGTAGTCCAGAAGTTTGTTCATCACGTAAATTCCCCGCACAACCGGCGAGGTGTCCACGCCATTGGCCGAGGCGGTCAGGAAGCTCCCGTGCCCCAGAATCCCGCCGCGCGACGCTTTCGGCAGGCTGACCTTGCGGAAATGATTCCCCTTGAGCCCGGGCATTCCGTAATGCTCTGCCAGCTCGCGGTTGAGGAAACTATAGTCAGCCGCGAGAAATTCACGGAGCGGCAGGTTCTCTTTGAGGATGTGCCCGAAGAATTGCTTGGTCTCCTTGCGCATGGCGCTCTCCAGGTTATCCCGGTAGTAGGCCAGAAAATCCTTGGTGGGCGGCATCTTGCCGATATTATCGAGTTCAAGCCAGATCCGCGTGAAGTTGCTAATGAAGCGTTGCCCCTTCGGGTCGGCAAGCATGCGTTCCACCTGCTTGCGCCGGGTCGCAGATTCACCGAGTGTGCCGGCGTCGGCGAGCTTAAGTAGTTCGTCGTCGGGCATGGACGACCACAGGAAATAGGAGAGGCGGGAGGCCAGCGCGTAGCCGTTGAGTTTCCCTTCCCCCTCGTGCTGATAAAGAAAACCGGGCGCGCACAGAATGGTTTGGAATCCAAGTTGCAATGCGTCCAGTGGCTTTAACCCGGCGTCCAGCTTGGCTGCGACCAGGGCGCGGATTGGCTTGAGCTCGCCCTCGGTCGGTGGCCGACGGAAGGCGCTGCGGGCGAAGGCGCTCAGGCGTTCGTTAATTGTTTCCGGGTTCAGGTCGCCCGGCCTGAGATCGCCGTAGAGAGTATCATGTCCGGCGGGTGGCCATTGTTCAACGTGTGGACCCTTCACCTGAATTTCCCACACTCGGAGTTTGGGCCCTCGGTAGGCCTTAAGCACACCATGCCACCTTTCGAGACCACCGGTATTCGTTTCCCGCATTTTGGCATACGGTTTGAATTCAGGAAATTCATCAGCCTTGTTAAGTAATATTCGAGTCAACCGCTTGGTTGCAGTCGTACCATTGCGAAAACGAACCTCCGGTTCGTAGCCTTTTTCAAGGTAACCGGTCCACTCAAACCACTGAGGCTTTGCATCGGTGAGCTCGTAGGTGGACAGGGACACCATCTTGCTGACGTTGCCGGCAGAGGTGACGCTGCCGCGGCGGTCTACGGAGGCGATCTCCAGTACTAGCGGGTCTCCATTGCGGAAGTCGCTGATGGTCTTCCCGTAATCGTGCGTACGATCCACGGCCGCGGCACGCACGCGGATGGTGTAGTGCCCGCTGTGCAATACGCCACCCTGCCGTTGAAGCGGAAGAAAGCCGATGTGCCCGCCACGGTAGTGCCGGCCGTAGAGGTCAGTGTATGGCGTCTCGGGAACAAATCGGAACCGGTCTACCTGAAAGAGCTTGGGCAACGCACCGGCTCCTTTTCCTTCAAAATAAAACGGTGATTTTTGAGCGTAAGCTTTTATTTCAGGCTTGGGTCCAAAGTGAGTGGCGCGGGTAACCGCCGTCTCGGCTGCGGGGAGATATTTTTGCAACAGCAGGCCGGAGGTCACGAGTTGGGCGCCGTCGTTGTCGAAGCCCTCGGCCGTGACTTCTGCAGGAAAATCCTCGGCCGGGTTCCAGGCGTCAATGTTTAGACCGAGCAGGTCGCTGATGGTTTTTTGATACTCCACTTTGTTCAGGCGCCGGAGAGTCGTGTGTCGGCCGGCACCGGCGAATTTCTCGCGTGCTCCGGCGATGGCCTCAGTCATACTCTTAATTGCAGCAAGCCGCTCTTCCTGAGTGGGTTGCGCCTCGTCTTCGGGCGGCATCTCCCCCAAGTTGAGCTGATCGACGATCTCCTGCCATTGCTCCTGCTCCCGAAAATCTTTGATGGTATCGGGCAAGGTGTCGAAGCGGCGTTTGGCCTTTTGCTTGTCCGGTCCGTGGCACTTGTAGCAGTACTGATTGAGGAAAGTTTCGGGCAACTCGGCCTGCAGCACATTTGCTGAGAAGAGCCCAAGGAGAGTAATCGCGATGAGATGGGAGCGATTCATGATTTAGGAAAAGTCCATCTGTGAAAAAGTGCCGTGGCTCTTGCCAAATCTCTCTCGCTCGACACCAAACCATTGCAGGGATGACAACCAGAGGTTCGACAAGGGCACGCGCTTGTGTTTGTCCGCGGGACAGACCACATGGCCCTGATGCTTGAGTCCGCCGCCAGCCAGAAGCACGGGCAGATCTTTATTACTGTGCTGGGAACCGTCGCTCATGCCGCTGCCTATGACCACCAGAGTGTCGTTGAAGATCCTTGCCTCCTGCAGACCGTCGAAGAGCCGGTTGACTTGGGTGAAAATGTAGTCCTCCACCACCTTGAGCTGTTCCAGCTTGTTCTCGCCCTTGCTATGGTGTGACAGGCCGTGGTAGCCAAAAGAAACGTTGTCCAGATCGGAGGTCGTAAACCCCATGGGAATCTCGAAGGTCGCGACCCGGGTGGAGTCGGTCTGCAGCGCCAGTGTCAGCAGATCGAAGAAAAGCGGCATCTCCTCGATGTGCATGCGTTCTTCATCGGCTATCGGGTCGATGTCCGGCTTGGGCTTCGGCTTGTCGAGCCAGGCCCTGGACATCTGCAGCCGGCGCTCCACGTCGCGCACCGATGTCAGGTACTGATCGAGCTTGTTGCGATCGGCGTTGTTCAGGTTGCCGTGCAGTGATTTCGCGGAGTCACGAAGCGCATCGAGAACACTTCCCCGATGGCCCAACCGCGTACGCTCTAAGTCGCGCTCGGCCTTTGAACTTTGAACGAACAGGGCCTCAAACAGACGGGCGGGATTATTCACCGGCGGAATGCGCACGCCCGTGCGAGTCCAGCACATATCCGTGCCCCCCGCCAGTCCGGCATTGATCGAGGGGAAACGGGCGGTGCTGCCGCTGTGTTCGGCGGCGACTTGATCCAGGGATATATTTTTCTCGGGGAAACCTCCTGATTCCTCTTTGCGGATGCCACCACTTAAGAAAGCATGCACCCCTGAATGACCTCCATGGGCCCCATCATCCAGATTCGAGAACACAGTGAAATTTTTGCGGTGCTTCTCAATGTTCTTCAGCGTCTGGCTACTAACGTAATCCGCGCCGGCCTCCTTCGGGAAGAACGCCTCTGGATAAAAGCCCAGGTGATTACCGATGGTCAGAATCCGTCGAGGCCGTTTTGCAGGGGTGGCGGCGAAGGCCCGTGGAGCTCCACTTTTCAGGAAAGGCAGGGCCAAAGACAATCCGGCGCCCTTAAGAAAGCAGCGGCGGTTGATGGGGTGAGGCTCTTGAGTGCTCAGAGGCGACAGGGATTTTAACATATGAAGTGTAATTCGAAGGGCCTGATCAACGTTCCGTGGCCACGGTTTCACTCGAGCCCGGACAGCCCACTTTTCCTATTTGGCAGCCAGCTCCTTTATCTTGTCAGGATAATTTTTTGCCAAATCATTTTGTTCGGAGCAATCATTTTCTATGTCGTAAAATTGCCAAGGATACAGCTTGACCGCATCGGTTTGTATGCCGCTTAGATAACAAAGCGCCGCGATAAAAACAGAAACGTGTCGCAAAACGGTGTCGCAAAACGAAAGTTTCCCGATTTACCCTCGATCGGTCAATCTCAATACAGGAAAATTGGGCTTGTGTTGAGTCGGGCCAGTTTCATCGTTTCCACTTGACCGTGGTGAAAGTCAGCCCGGGGAGGCCGTCCTTGTTATAGAAGTTTGCGTAACTCGGTTTGTTGCTGAAGGCATACTGAACATTCAGCGGCTTGGGCACCTCAGGATGACTGAGAACGACCGAGTCGCCATCAATGGCTGCCTCGGCCCACTGCCACTTGCCGTCTGCTCCCGCAATTTCGAAGCCTTGCAAATCCTTGGCATGCCGAAAGGCGAGTCCTTTGCCGACGTGATCAAAGAATACGCGCACCCCCTTTCCCTCCACTTTGTGCGACTTGTAGACGGGACCCGAAATAGCGATGTTGCGCCCATACACCGAGCCGAGGGCCACTCGACTGGCCCGCTTGCCATAGCCTGACTTGTTGGATGGATGCACCCCGGTTCCCAAATCGAGGGCGGTGACCAACGGAGCATTTTTGAGCGTGCCCATCCGGACGTGATCCAAGTGATAGGCCAAGGAGTTGGGCTTATCAAAATGGTTGCCCGGCAATTTAGGGCTGAAAGCTATCGCTCCCCGGTTGACCGGATTCTCGGGATCCCACGGGCACACCCCGCCACTCGGCTTTTGCACATGCAGAAAATGAAAATCCCCTTGGCCCCAGACCTTGCGCCAACCGGTTATCAGAGCATTCATCACCACGTATTGGTCGTCCACGCCGGGTATCTGCGTCTTGGATTCTCCCTGATCCCAAAGAACACCCCGTATCCCGTAGGGCACCATGTATTCAATGTGACGGGCATAGAGATCACCGATCTTGGCGGGACCTCGCGGAGGGCGCTTCCCCTCCGCCTTGGCTTTCGCCACCTTGGCCTGCCACTCCTTTATGTAGGCGTCCCGGTCGTTGATGAATTCGGACAACGCATAACCATTCGCAGCCTTGAAAGTCTTCGACAGCTCAGCATCAGCAGCCGCCATTTCCTCAGACAACCAACGTCCCGACGGCGTGCCGCCCACCGCACCGACCATCAATCCAACGGGCACCTTCAGTTCTTGTTGTAAGGCATAGCCAAAGGACAAGTGAATGGCCGAAAACCCCGGCATGGATGCCTTGTCGGCAACCTTCCAAGCGGAACCGGCGTAGAGGCGTATTTCCGGATAGGGTCCACCGGCAATGATCTTGGCTAAATCCGCATCTCCCTTAGCGTAGCGCCCTGCCCCTCCGGCCATGTTCGACTGACCCGAACCGACCCAGACTTCGCCGACCAGAACGCCCTCGAATTCAACTTTGTGGGTTTTACCCAAAACAGTCAGTTTACCTGCTGGGCCGACCTTTAAGGCATCCAACTTAACCCACCATTTGCCTTCCTTGTCGGCAGTCGCCTTCTTGGATTGATCACGGAAAGACACCGTGACCGATTCACCCGCATCAGCGGTTCCCCATAGGGGAACCGACTGTTCGCGCTGGAGCACCATGCCGTCGCTGAACATACGGTCAACCGTTATGGCTGCATTCATCCAGGTCGCACCAAAGGCACACACCAGAAAAATAGGTAAAAATGAGAATTTCAGGTTCATAGTTTATGGATATGGTTAAAAGGGTTGAGTTTTAAAAAAATGCTCACCGGTGGGCAGAAAAGTAAACCGGTTATCAAATCAGAACACGCAAAAAAGTTATTTCTTCAATCATTCATTTCAGAATGCATCTGTGCAGGAATTCGTTATTTTCCTGACCGTAAACCGCGTTGCATATTTTCATCGTCAGACGGGTGGGTTGGACTCTTTGATTCGCGTTTGCGGAGTATTGGCAGCCCCTTTGCCAGAATGGCCGCCTTTAAACGCGGGTGTCGTACAATGGTAGTACGTGAGCTTCCCAAGCTTGAGACGTGGGTTCGATTCCCAAAACACATCCCTCTCTTTTCCACACTATCTCAATTGGAATCTTTGGGTTTGGTGGATTTCTCTGATTGAGTTCAGAGGGTGGTCACATGAGTGTGGGT
>JACKQG010008147.1_pt1 | contig 10312 bp, 5 predicted proteins | sample 8237621 | NCBI WGS metagenome assembly JACKQG01 (sample SAMN15677084, study PRJNA649215) | marine metagenome | biome: marine; feature: Black Sea; material: saline water; isolation source: suspended particulate matter (SPM) from the Black Sea western gyre | collected 2013-06-09/2013-06-10 | depth...
CTTCGAACCGTATACTTTGAGCCAGACCGGCGGCGTCATCCTCCGGGGAAGTAATCTTTGAACCCGAGGATAAACGGGCCAACGATTTGGAGAGAAGACGGGTGGATTCTGCTAAATTCCGGGCTGCGGAATTAGCCGTGATATTGGTATTGATTACCATGAGACAAGTCCTTTCGTCTGAGGGTTAAACGGCATCCATGCCGCTGGAAAACCTTTGAGGCGTTTCCCGTGTTCCTGCGGCCTCTCGACCGCGCTGCACGGTGTCACAATCGGCAAGCCAACGAATTACTTTAGGAGTTTTTTCAAACTGGACAAACTCCCACCGCAACACTTGTCACGCCTTCCGCCTGCGGGCATGGTCAGCGGCTGACTCATGACGTTTTGCAGGCTCATATCCCGCCCGCTTGGCCAAGCGATCCCCGCCTCCTTTCTTCTGCTGGCTGCGCTTGGCCAAGCCCTCCCCGATTCCCCGGCCAACCGCCTAGGATACCTTGACGGGGAAGACCCCTTCCATGTCGGGCTTGGCTTCCCGAGACTGGCTACGCCGCAGTGGGTGGGCGAAAACGGCGTCGAGGCGGTCGTCACGCTGGGCATCGACGACATGCGCGACCCCCGAATTTACGAGTCGTTCTGCCGGCCCATCCTTGAGCGCCTCAAGCAGATCGACGGCCGCGCCCCGGTGAGCATCTTCTGCAACACCATCACGCCCACCGAGCCGCTCCTGCAGCAGTGGCTCGAGGAAGGGTTGAGCGTGGAGGTGCACACCCTCACGCATCCCTGCCCCATCCTGGCCAAGGGCAATTTCACGGCGGCGGCCAACACCTACCACGGCGGTGTCGATTTGCTGAATAACATCACCAACAATCTCCCGGTGGCCTTTCGGACGCCGTGTTGCGACTCGCAAAACACCCCAAGCCCCCGCGTCTTCTCCGAGCTGTTGATGCGCCGCAATCCCGCCGGGCAGTTTCTCGAGATGGACAGCTCCGTGTTCAACATCTTCACCCGCGACGATCCCGCTCTGCCAGCCGCCCTCGTCACCGACCCCGACGGCAAGGACAAGTTTGAGAAATACGTCCCGTTCGACTCGTACGTCGTCACCATCGAGAATTATCCCTACCCATACGCCATCGGCAGCCGGATCTGGGAGATGCCGTGCATGGTGCCGAGCGACTGGGAAGCGCAGCACCTCCACGGCTCAAGCAACCCGCTAACGGTCCGGGACTGGAAGGCCGCCATCGACGCCACCGTCCTGAAGCAGGGCACGTTCAACTTCGTCTTTCATCCGCACGGCTGGGTGAAGAACACACAGTTGATCGAGTGGATCGACCACATCACCGCCAAGCATGGCAACAAGGTGAAATTCCTGACCTTCCGCGAGGCACGCGAACGCCTGTCGAAAAACCTCCTCGGCGGCCAATCGCTGCGCGCCGCCAACGGCCAGGACAACGGCGTGCGGCTGCTCGACGTGAATAATGACGGGTTTATGGATGTCGTCATCGGCAACGAAAAACTTCAGCAAACCCGACTATGGGACCCCAAGGCCAAGCGGTGGAACACCTCATCGTTCCCCTTCCGCTTGGTTGTTATCGATGATGGGGGAAACCGTTCAGACGCTGGAGCGCGGTTCGGCGTATTCCAACCAAGCGGCAACGCCTCGGTATTTATCAGCAACGAAAACACGAGAGGCATTTGGCATTTCGATGGCAACGCTTGGCATCAAGATCAAGCGCTTGGCCAAGGGCTCGAAGTTAACAACCAAGCGCTTCGAACCGCGATCGACGGGCGGGACAACGGCGTGCGCCTGCGCGACACAGACAACGACGGCCTGTGCGAAATCATTGTTGGCAACCCAATAAACCAAGCGGTCTTCAAATGGCACAAAGGCCAACGACGCTGGCAATCAGCCAATTTTAATCTTCCCGAAAACGTCCAAATCGTCCGTGCGGATGGCAGCGACAATGGCGTTCGGTTCGTCGATATCAACGAGGATGACCATCTCGACCTCATCCACTCAAACGAAGAGCGATACTCGTTTCACCTCTACGTGCCACGCCCCATCCTCGGGTGGGGTGTGGGCTGGACGCGCGAAGTCATGTCTGGCCTTCGGAGCGATGCCAACGCGATCCCGATGATTGTTCGCGGCGGCGAACACAACAACAACGGCGCCTGGTTTCACTCGCGCCATCTCTGGGTGCAGAACGAAGACACGGCACATCTCCCCAACCTCGTCGATCGTCGATCGTTTGACGAACTCCTTCGCGGCGTAATGCCATTGCCCAAGTCACCTGAAGAATCGGCCAAGGCCATGGAAATTCTACCCGGCCATAAACTCGAACTCATGGTCAGCGAGCCGCTCGTGATGGATCCTGTAGCATTTGAGTGGGACGAGCACGGTCGACTATGGGTCGCCGAAATGGCCGACTATCCGCTTGGCTTAGACGACAAAGGCAAAGCAGGCGGACGCATTCGACGGGTTGAAGACCGCGACGGCGACGGCCGCTACGATCACTCCACCATTTTTCTCGACGCACTACCGTACCCCAGCGGCGTGATGCCGTGGCGCGATGGCGTCCTCGTCAGCGCCGCGCCAAACATTTTGTTCGCTCGCGATACCAACAACGACGGCCGCGCCGATGAAACCAAAGTGCTTTTCACCGGCTTTGGCGAAGGCAATCAACAGCACCGGATGAACGGTTTCGAATACGGACTGGACAACTGGGTATACGCCGCGAACGGAGACAGCGGAGGCGTCATCACTTCGCCCGGAAAAAAACGGTCGGTGAACATTCGCGGCCGCGACTTTCGGTTTCACCCCGACACACTTGCGTTCGACACACAAGCAGGGCAAACGCAATTCGGCCGGCGGCGCGATGACTGGGGCAACTGGTTCGGCAACAACAACCCGAGTCTCGGCTGGCATTACCCCTTCCCTGAGCACTACATCCGCCGCAACCCACAACTCGCCTCCCCGCGCAATCGGAAGTCTCTCGGCAACTACAACCGCTCACACATCATTCGAAGCATCAGCCGACAGGTGCAACGCTTCAATGTCGTCGGCGCCGCAAACCAAATCACCGCCGCCAACAGCCCCGCACCTTATCGCGACGAATTGTTCAACGACCCAAGCGGACAACTCCTCTTTGTCAGCGCGCCGGCCTACAACGTCGTTCGCCGCGAAATCCTCGAGCCTGACGGACTGAGTTTTCGCAGCAGCCGACCGGAAGGCGCAGACGGTCAGGAATTCATCGCGTCGCGGGACGCCTGGTTTCGACCGACCATGCTCAAGACCGGCCCGGATGGAGCCCTTTGGATCGCCGATTTTTACCGGCTCGTCCTCGAACATCCGGAATGGATCCCCGACGATGTTGAACGCAAATTGCAACTCCGCGCCGGCTCTGATCGGGGCCGCCTTTATCGCATCTATCCGGAAAACAAAACACCCCGCGCCATTCCCAATCTGGCCAATCACAACACCGCAGAACTCGTCGCCGCACTCGACAGCCCAAGCGGGTGGCAACGGGACACGGCCCAACGACTGCTGGTCGACAAAGGCGACACCGCCGCTGTGCCGCACTTGACCAAGTTGCTCAAAAACAGCGAACGGGCCACGACCCGGTTGCACGTACATTGCACGCTCGAAGGTCTTGGCCAAATCAAACCGGAACACATTCAGCTTGGCTTGGCTGACCCGCATCCCGGCGTCCGGGAAAATGCCATTCGGGTTGCCGAGCCGTTGTTCCGCACGAACCAAGCGGACGAACTTGGCCAAGCGCTTGGCCAAGCCGCTACCGACCCCAACCTTCGCGTTCGCGCCCAACTGGCTTACTCGCTCGGCGAGTGGAAATCCCCCAAGGCCGCGACCCTACTCGGCCGCTTGGCCAAGCGTTCCCCCGATGAACCCGACCTCCAAACCGCCATCGCTTCATCGGCTACCGGCCGTTCCGTGAACATACTCGACGAACTGTTTGACAGCGGCGAAGTGGGTTCGTTCGGCAGGCTCACCGGAAATCTGCTCGCCTTGGCCGGCACCGAGGCCTCCGCCGGTGAAATCAAAAAACTACTCGCCAAACTCACCATCAACACAAAACGGTTCGAGTCTTGGCGGCTTGAGGCCCTGTCTGCACTAATCGAAAACGCACGCAAACGAAAACTCCCATTGACTGAAGCCGGCCTCGGCAACGACCTGCTCAACTCGCTGAATCTCATCGTCGAAAACAAAGCGGCTGAAACCGGAGATCGCGTCGCCGCTCTGCGATTACTCGCGAACGTATCGGAAAACTCAAAACGGGTCAGGATGATCCTCCACACACAACTCAACGCGACTTCCCCCACCCCACTCTTCGACTTCGCGTTGGACGAGTTGAACAAACGGGACTCCTCCACCGCGGCACTGTTGACGAATTGGAAAAGCTATTCGCCCAACCGCAAAAACCGCGTACTGCAGCACATTCTCAATGACGAAAACAAAACCCTCGGCCTACTGTTCGCGATCGACAACAGATTGGTATTACCGGGAGAAATTAGCGCGGCGTTTCGTCAGTTGCTCAAGCAACATTCCAACGCTGAAGTGCGCAAACAAGCAGCCAAGTTTTTCGGCCAACAAAACACCCAACGCGACAAACTGGTTGCCGAGCGACTTACGACAGTCAACCCGCTCACGGGTGATTCCGCAGCAGGCGAACTGCTTTTCACCACCCACTGTGCTGTCTGCCACAAACTCGGAAACATCGGCAACGCCGCCGGCACGGACTTGGCAGCCGTCGCCGACAAAACCCCGCGCGCCATGCTCACCGCCATCCTCAACCCAAACCAAGCAGTCGAGGATCGCTTCAGCGTCTACGCACTGACCACGAATGAAGACACTCAACTCGCCGGCATGATCACCAGCGAAGGTGCCAACAGCGTGACGTTGATGGACCTGAACGGGCAGCAACGCCAAGTCCTTCGCGCTGACATCAAGTCCCTCACCGGCCTCGGGCGTTCGCTCATGCCAGAAGGGTTCGAGCAGGTTTTCAACAACCAAAATCTGGCTGACCTCATCGCATACATCGGTGCCTCATCGCACCCGCCAAAGTCGTTCGAGGACAACAAACCGACTCTCGTCACCGAAGACGAGAACGGCACGTTGATCCTGTCTGCGTCCAGCGCCGAAATTTACGGCGACTCGCTGATGTTCGAGGAAAAGCACCGCAACCTCGGCTTTTGGCGGGCCCAGAATGATCGAGCCACTTGGTCACTCAAAACCGAACAGTCCGCCGCTTATGAAGTTTACTTGAACTGGGCTCTCGACGGAAAAGCAAACACGAACCGAATTCGGTTGCGGATTGGGGAAGACGAGATCATCCATGCCGTCGATAGCACCGGCACTTGGGATCAGTACAAAACGACCCGCATTGGCACACTCGAACTCGATGAAGGCGAGCACCGGGCTACCGTCCGCGCCGTCACCCCGATAACCGGATTTGTCATCGATTTAAAATCCCTGAAACTGGTTCCAAAAAAGGATTAACTCGCCTTGGCCAAGCGCTTGGCCAAGCGGATTCACGGCTTGTTTTTTAGGGAAGCGAATGGAACCCTCCCCTCCCCCGATGACAAGTGACGCAATCGTCCTGTGCCCAAAATGAAAAAAACGTTACTGCCAATCGCTATGCTTGCCTGCGGGTTGATCCTCTCTGCTGATCTATTCGCCCAAGACTCCCGCTCGCGGAGATCGAGCATCCCACGCCCCTTCCTCTACGCCTTCCCGGAAAACCCCGGTGACGCTCCGTTCGCCGCCACTCGAAAGGCGATGCTCGAAAAATTCGATGCTGATAAGGATGGCTTCCTCAACAAAACCGAACGCAACGCCATGCGCTTGGCCACGAAGAAATTCTCGGATGAACGACACGCCGAAATCCGCCGCGCTAGGGAACGCCGAGGAGGGCGTGAAAACAGTTCGCCCAAGCCGCCAGAACGGTGGCTGACGCTCTACGACAAAAACAAAAACGGACAGTTCGACGGCGACGAATGGGAAAACGCACGCGGCAGTGAACTCAAGCGAGTTACCGCACGATACGACGCGAACAAAAACGGTAAGATCGACGATGAGGAAAAACAACGCGTCCGGGATAACCTCAAGAAAAACAACTACAGCCCGTACGACAATTACATCCGTACGATCATTGCAGGACTTCGGGGTGAACGCTCCGGCAGCGAAGGGGAACAACGCTCACGCTGGAAACAGTTCGACGGCAACGGGGACGGCAAAGCGAGTCGTGAAGAACTTGCCGCGATTCGCAAAAACGAAAGCCAAGCGCAGGAGAAGCCATGATCACCCGTTTTTTCGCTCTCGGCTTTCTACTGTCGACCACGTTCGCGCTTGGCCAAGCGGCTGAGCAAACAGTCGTCATTAATGAATTCACCGCCATCAACGACTCCGGGTTGCAGGATGAGGATGGCGATTTTTCGGACTGGGTTGAACTTCATAATTTCGGAACAGAAACCGTCGACCTCACCGGGGCTGCGCTGACTGACAACCGCAAGCGCTTGGCCAAGTGGGTCCTCCCAGAGACCAAGCTGGAGGCGGGACAATTCCTGCTCGTATTCATGTCCGGCAAAGATCGCCGTGCAGCAGAGAAACCGCTGCACTCGAACTTCGCACTTCGCGGCAAGGGCGATTACCTTGGCTTAATAGCCGCCGACGGCAAGTCGGTCATTCACGAATTCACCCCGAATTATCCGGATCAAAAACAGGACATTTCCTTCGGTTACCTGCCCGAACAAAATCTCGCCCAAGCGGAAGATCGATCGGTGGGATTCATCACCCCCACCCCCGGGCAAACCAACGCACGACCACTTCAAGGTTCGGCTAAAACGGTCAAGTTCAGTGAAAAACGCGGTTGGCATGAGCAGCCATTCAAACTTGGTCTCTCGACAAAAACCAAGGGAGCAACCATCCGCTACACGCTCGACGGAACTCGCCCCAACACAAAAAACAGCCTCGTCTACGAAAGCCCAATTGAAATCACCAAGACGACCACCCTGCGTGCGGCTGCATTTAAAAAAGGACACAAACCCTCCACACCGACCACACGTACGTTTTTGTTTTTGAATGACATCGTTCGGCAATCACCCGACGGTCTGCCCCCTGAAAATTTTCCGTTCACTTGGGGCGAAAACAAAGTCGACTACGGGATGGATCAGCGAATCGTGAACGACCCTCGCTTCGCGAAAGATTTGATCAAAGGGTTCAACTCGTTGCCTACATTTTCTCTGGTCATGAATCTGGACGACCTATTCGACGGTAAGCGCGGCATTTACGCCAACGCCGAACGGGACGGCCGCGAAGCCGAGCGACCCTGCTCGATCGAATTGATCAATCCGGACGGCAAAAAGGGGTTCCAAATAGACTGCGGTATTCGAATTCGCGGTGGGTTCAGTCGGCGCAGCTCAAACCCGAAACATTCGTTCCGCCTGTTTTTCCGGGACACCTACGGCCCGTCGAAACTAACCTACCCGCTTTTCGGAGACGAAGGGGCGAAGAAATTCGATAACATCGATCTGCGCACGTTCCAAAACTACTCGTGGCACATCGGCGACAAGGAACGAACCATCTTTTTACGTGATCAATTCAATCGCGACCTGCAACTCGCCATGGGGCAACCGGCCGCGCGGGGTGAGTTTTACCACCTGTTCATCAACGGACATTACTGGGGCGTGTTCAACACCTGCGAACGCATAAAGGCTTCCTACGGCGCATCCTATCTCGGTGGCAAAAAAGAAAACTACGACGCCATCAAAAAAGGACGCACCTACCTTGAGGATCGTAAAATGTCGGTTGGCGTGATGGCCAACGACGGCAACCTCGACGCTTGGGGGCGGTTGTGCGACATCGCTCACGAAGGACTCGGATCAAACGAGGCATATTTCAAAATTCTCGGCAAAAACCCGGACGGCTCAGAAAACCCTGAATACGAACGACTGCTCGAGGTGGACAATCTGATCGACTACATGCTGGTGATTTTTTACGGCGGCAACTACGACGCTCCGGTCAGCGCTTGGGGGCAAAACTTCGGCTCGAACAATTGGTACGGCTTGCGCCATCGCAAACGTCGTGAAGGTTTCCGGTTTTTTGTGTGGGACGCAGAGCACACCTTTCGCGATGTACGGGAAGACCGCACCGGTCCGTTCCCGGCGGGGAATCACTACTCCACCAGCAACCCCCAGTGGATATGGCAACAATGCCTCGACAACGAGGAGTTCCGCGTTCGTGTCGGTGACCGTATCCAAAAACATTTTCGCAACGGCGGTGTCCTGACTCCGGAAATGGTGTTGAAACGGTTCCGTGAGCGCACTCAGGAAATCGAAATGTCGGTCGTCTGCGAATCCGCGCGCTGGGGGGACTCCGGTTACACGCCCTCCGGTGGCCGAGCCTCGACCGCGCGGCCAGCCCGCAACCGGGACGACGACTGGATTCACGAGATCAATCGCCTGTTTAACGAATACTTCCCCGCGCGCAGCGAGATCGTTCTGTCTCAGCTCTATCGGCACGGGGTGATTTCTGACGTAGCCGCACCCACCTATCAACTCGACAAGGCTAAGTCGGAGGTTTCGATTCAAGGCTCGAACGGCGAAATATTCATCACCACGGATGGCAGCGACCCCCGGCAGATCGGCGGTAAGCCTTCTGCCTCAGCTAAACTGGTGAAGTCGAACAGCACGACGATGCCGGTCGGCAAATCGCTCCACGCCCGTTCTTTTTACAAGGGAGAATGGAGTGCTCTGGTGGAGATCACGAATTAACCAAACGCTTGGCCAAGCGGAGCTTCAGCTCCCCTCGTCGATGCCCTTGAACCGCACCGTCCGCGTGTCCATCTCGCGGCCGGTCGGCTTGGCCAAGCTCTCGTAAAGGTCGGGACGCCGGGATTGAATCCAGCGCATCCCGATGTTCATTCTCAGTTGGTCAGCCTCCAAATCCGCAACGATCATTTTGTCGGAGGCTGCCCAAGTTTCTGCAAGAATTTCTCCGTAAGGATTCAGGATCATCGCATTGCCCGTGCGAACCTCGTCCCCGTCGATCCCGACGCCGTTACTGAAAATCAGAAACATCCCGTTGTCGTGCGCCCGCGACGGCAACCAGCGAAGCAGCCACTCGCGGCCTTTTGATCCATAAAACTCGGCCTCGATGGCCTCCCGGTTTTCGCGGCGGGCGTGCCACAGCGCCTGATCGATCACGCCCATGCAGCGCGGGCTCGGCGTACGACAACCGCCGGTCTGGTGCGGCGCGATCAAAATCTCCGCCCCCTGCAACGCCACGATGCGCGTGTTCTCAAACAGGTTGTTGTCGTAGCAGATCAGGATCGCCGCACGGTTGCCGTTGGGCAGGTCGAACACCGTGAACTCGCTGCCGCTGGCAATGTGTTCGTTGACAAAGGCGTGCAATTTCCGGTGGCACACCGTCCGCCCGTCCGGCATCGCCACGACGTAGCTGTTGAACAGTTCACCCGCGTCGCTGATCTCGAGCAGGCCGGCCCCGAGGCTCAGGTTGTGCCGCTTGGCCAAGCGCAGCAGCTCTTGGCTCGTCGCTCCGCTTGGCACCGGCTCCGACAGTTTCAGCAATTCGTCGCGGGTCAGGTCTCGCAGAAACCAGTAGCCGGTGACGCACATCTCCGGGAACACCACCAACTCGACGCCCTGCTCCGCCGCCTCGGCGGTGAAGCGCCGCACCTTGTCGAGATTCGCCTGCTTGTCGCCGGGCGCGTGCTCGAATTGTACGGTGGCAACCTTGGTATCCTTCATCGAAGCTTAGCCAACCTCGTTCAAGGCGGACGGGAACGGGTTGACCCCGTAGGCGACCTCGCGCCGCGCCACGGTAAACTCGGGCTGGCCGTAGTCGGCGAACGGCTGGGTGGCGAGACGCCCGCTCGCTTGACCAAGCGACGCCCCAGCCAAGGGCGAGGTCACGTTGGGGGCATTGCCGAACCGGGTGTCGATTGCTGCCGGGCGGGCGCTCGCCTGCTCGCTGCCGGGAAACCGGATCGCCCGGTACCGCATCGACTGGTATCGCTGATGCAGCGACAGGCCGTTATCGACCTGGATCGGCTTCACCTCTCGTTCCAGAAAATAATTCATGGCGGGAGCGTTATCGGCCGCCCGAATTACCAGCCGGGTTTACCCCCCGAAAGCCCCGGTTCCCGCACAACACTCCGTCCTGGGTGCGGGCGGGGGGGTCTCGCCCGAGGCAATTGAAAGCGCCCAAGACCTGCCCCACCCTTTCCTCGGGGCCCCCGCCCCCGCCCGCCCGGTCCTGCCTCGCCGCCTCGAACCCCCGCGC
>JACKQG010008148.1_pt1 | contig 10311 bp, 7 predicted proteins | sample 8237621 | NCBI WGS metagenome assembly JACKQG01 (sample SAMN15677084, study PRJNA649215) | marine metagenome | biome: marine; feature: Black Sea; material: saline water; isolation source: suspended particulate matter (SPM) from the Black Sea western gyre | collected 2013-06-09/2013-06-10 | depth...
CAAAGGTGAGGAACCGTACCTTCAAGCAAACTCCCTAAGCCGGAAAAGCAGGATTTCAGGCTGCTGAGTATTCTAGCACAAGACTTATGCAAAGCCCAGGCCGATTGCGTCAAGCTCTTTCCCTGGAGGGGATTCCAGACTTTCCTGCTTTGAATTGAGACAGAAAAGCCCGACTCGTATTGAGCCGGGCTAACTGGTAACTGGTATCTCATGAATTATTTCAACAGTATCAATTTTCTTTCGGCTCTGTATTTTTCCCCCGTGATTTGAAGTAGATAGAGTCCCGATCCCATTTCCTCACCCTGGCCATTTCGCCCATCCCATGTGACTCTGTGCTGCCCTGGAGCCCAATAGCCGTCTGCTAAAACATGGATGCTTCGACCCTGGACGTCGAAGATTTCCGCGCGCACATTTCCACCGACAGCAAGTTCAAATATAATTTGAGTCGCCGGATTGAAGGGATTGGGGTGGACTCCCAAGAGAGTGAAATTAGGTATCGTAGTTTCTTCCACGCCCGTAGGGTCGTTGGGCTCGGTGACTTCGATTATCTGATCCCCGCTCAAATTCCTTAGTAAGGAAACCGCCCCTGAGGGCCATATTACCTCCAGCGAATCGACCAAATTGCTGCCTGCCAATCCAAATTCCACTCTCAGGCTCCCCTGGGACATGTAGGCCGTGTCACTTCCCACTTCGCGAATCTGACGCTGGCCGCCACTGGTTAGGTGGACTTTGCTTCCCAGTCCAGAGCGATTGGAAATTGTTCCGACGAGATCAACGTGGAGCCAGTTGTTTCCCGAGTTGTTCTCGTTGCGAATCAGGCGGTTGGGTGAACCATAGTTGACCATGTACAGGTCGAGTCGGCCGTCCAGGTCGAAATCGCCCCAGGCGGCGCCACGTGTGTCGGATCCATCACCCAATAGCGCGTCGGTTGTCTCTGAGAAACTGCCATCGCCGTTGTTATTGTAAAGTCGATTGGCTCCGTCGCATGAAAGGAAGAGATCCAAATTGCCGTCGTTGTCGGTATCGGCCCAGGCAGCTCCACGACCCGCTCCCGAATCGGCCAGGAGAGTAGAAATCACCTCGCTGTAAACGCCGCCACCCTCGTTGCGGAAGAGTTTATTGTCCCCCCCATTGACGAGATAACAGTCGAGATGCCCATCATTGTCATAGTCACCCCAAGCGGCGCCGTAACCATCACCCGCATCGGCAAGGATGCTGGACGTCATGCGGGTAAAGCTGCCGTCTCCGTTGTTGCGATAGAGGCGATTGCTGGAATAGCGAACCAGGTAGAGGTCCAGGTCGCCGTCCTCGTCGTAATCGGTCCAGTTGGCGGAGCGCCCATATCCTGCGTCTCCCATGGGCGCAGCGGTGGCTTCACTAAAGATGCCATCGCCTTCATTGTGAAAGAGACGATCGGCGGCATAAACGTTGGCCACGTACAGGTCAACTAGGCCATCATTGTCATAATCGCCCCAGGCCATGCCGGAGCTATAGGAGGATCCACCCAGAAGAGCCGTGCTCAAATCGGTGAACCCACCTCCGTCATTACGGAAGAGGAGGTTGGTCTCGCCGCTGGTTCGAGTTAGGAAGATATCCAGATCGCCGTCGTTGTCCATGTCGGCCCAGGCAGAAGCTTGACAATCGCCCACGGCGTTCAGCGGATCTGCGGCCATGTCCTCGAAGCTGCCCCCACCCAAATTCTGGAAGAGGCAATTGTCTTCGTACTTATTGGCCAGGTAGATATCCACCATGCCGTCGCCGTCATAATCGCCCCAGGCAGCAGATTGCCCATTCCCACTATTGTCTACGGGAGGCAAACCGGCGTCTGACCATTCCGCAGGACCGTAGATGGAGAAATAGTCGCTCCATCCAAACTTGTCGTTTTCGTCTATCACCTTGATGCGGAAGTCGGCGCCCGTTCCCCATTCGAGCGGAACAAGGCCTTCAGGAATTTCAGAGTTATCGTTGGGACTGTTCTCGAACAAACGAGTGAGGCGCGTGAGACCATAGTAGAGGTCTGCACTGACGGTACTTCCCTCGCTGTCGGACCAGGCGACTAGGCTCATGGCCTCGCCATGAATCCATACAACACCGTCGTCGGGTTGATTGACTCCGAAGTGTCCCTTAGGCTCGATACCGATGGTCATATTTTCAACCAAGAAGTCGCAGCCATCCCAGGGACAGTACACATCATCCAGTGCGTACCAGGCATTGGCCGAGCCACCCCAACCATAGTTCATATGATAGAATTGCCCGCCGTCTTCCATGTAGCCGTCGCAGACGATGGCGTGACTGTGAATACCGTAGGAAATGGGACGCGGAGGAATGGCGCTCAGTTCGGTCTTGATGATGTCCCACCACTCCGTCGCCGTGTAGAGATTGCGCCTTACATACTGAAGATCATCGGAGTAGTCGTAGTAGTTGGGATAAACCTCGAGCCCCCTCTGCAGATAAGCGCCCGATGCACAGGCTCCATAGTCCATGTCGAAGGCCACGCCCATCTCATAGTTCAGTTCGGCCGCGGCCGCAGCCTGCTCGGCATCGTATCCGCCACCATAGCTGTCGAGTATGCTATCCCAATTGTATGAATCCCAAAATTGCACTTCCAAAAAACCCCCTCCCACATTGCCGCCGCAAGATTCATCGCCGTCCCAGGTGTACCCGTATGACCCCAGGCCGAATTCCGGATACTCCCAGTACTTGAGAATCTGCGCGGCCGCCGTGGCCACGCAACCCACAACGCAGAGACCGCCGTCGCCCTCGGGACAATCGTTGTTGAAAGGACCACCCTGGTGCCAATCGGATGACAGTAGTGGCCCCACGGTGATCCGATCGCGACTCGCAGGAGCGCCGGCCAAAAGCCGATCCCAGCTTTCGCGGTTTCTTGCGGGAGCTACGTTTGAAGGAAGAGTCTCAAGGTCGCCATAATTCGTTTCCAAAAAATCCAAGGTGAGTTCGAAAACGTCCTGGATCAGTGTCGCATAACCCTCGGCGTCGGGATCAAAATTGTCGGTGTCGGAAAAGGCCTTCACCGCCGGTAGCTCGCGCAAGGGAGAGAGGATGATGTGCCCTATTGGGTGGACGGACATCCAATAGCAAAGAAGCCGTCCATCGCGGGTCAGGACTTGTAACTCGCCGGCCGAGGCGGCGGAACGTCCGTTCCAACCCCCTTCCAAGGAAAGTCTTTGATTCAAGAAATTTTCACCCACTCGCTGGGCATCGTCCATATTGACGCGTTCGGCCTGGACGGAAATGGTACAGAGCAGCAGAAATATCGCCAGAAGGGCGTTGGAAATGCGCATGGATTTCGACCTCAAAGGAGTAGGTTGCCTGGAATTATAGCAGACTTAGTCCATCTCCCAAAGCGACTTGCTTTCAAGGGTTTCAGAGGATCTTATCTTCTCTGTCTCGAATCGCCAGGCAGCGAAGCCAGAAGTCAGGGAGCGATGGCCGATACCCGCTTTGCGTTTCAGGTTATCCAGAAAATCCCGGGGCGAGGGGAGACTGTCCCAAACCGAAGGGAGGAAGAGGGCCTTGGCTCCCTTGTCCTCAATGATAAGGCCGTCTCTGCCGGGGCGAAGCAGGCTTAGAAGATGCTCTTCATTGGGCGCGATTATGGGCTTGGGGTGGGTCAGAATGGACAATTCCATTTCCAGATCTTCCAACTCCTTTTCGACGAGTCGGGGGAAACGCATATCGTTGAATGCTGCACTGAAAGCGTTCCGTAGAAGATCTTCACCCAGTGAACGATAGGCTTCGGCCGAACCGATGCAGCCTCGAAGTTGCCCACGATGTTCCAGAGTGACGAAGCAAGCGCCGGGCGCTCGCAGTTCATTGTCGAACTTGATGTCCTCCAGGCTAATATTGCGACGGGTTTTGAGCCCGTGCAAAATGGACATGGCCGCCAAGCTCAGCATCCGTTCTTCGCGTGTAAGTGTCATCAAGCCGAATCTTCACTTTCATGGAAGGCCCAGGCACCATAACCCACAACCCTCTCCCGACCACCTGCCGTGTCCCCCGAATTGCGGAGGTCCAGCGTTTCCACCTTCATATTCAAGCGTCGGGCCAATCTGAGCAATCCGAGGATAGGAATGCGTCCGCAAGCACTTTTCCAGGTCCATCCCTCCGTGTCTAGGGACTCGATGGCCTTGCGGGTCGCTTCGTCGAGTTTGCGGGCCTCATCGTAATTCAGGAAGTGACTCAGGTCCGAGCTGACGACGATGAGCGTCTCTTCACCTCTGCCGAACTCGTGAAGAAGCGCTTCCACCATAGACGGATCCGCATCCCCAACCAGCACTGGCAACAGAGTGAAATCGTGAAGGAGCGTTTGCAGAAAGGGAAGCTGGACTTCGATGCTATGTTCGTTTTCATGTACGAGCTTGGATATCTGCATTTCCGGGCGTCCGGTCATGCGGGCGATGGAGCTCATGTCCAGAGGAATATCACCCAAGGGAGTCTGGAAAGCCTTCACGGAAGGCAGAGCCATGCCCGCCACGGCTTGGTGATGAGTGGGTCCCAAAAGCAGGACACGCGAGATGCCTGCGGCATACTTTCGAACTCGAGCATAGGCCCGCGCAGCCACCGGCCCGGAGTAGACGTATCCGGCGTGAGGAACAATGAGTGCTTTGGGACGCGGACCCTCGGCGGCTTCCTTATCCATGAGACTTGCAATTTCAGCGCTCAAGGCTTCGGGATCTTCCATGTAGAAAGCACCGGCCACGGCAGCTCTGCGAACGTCGGTCATAGCTTCCCCCTCGCGATTTCCGCCAGATTAAGCTAGGCTTTCCTAGCTGCGCTAATGAGAGCATGCCCCTAGGAGAACAATGACGCAAGTGCCTTACAGCGGAGTTCCCGCACGATATTGGCACTCACTGGAGGACGGACGCATCCAGTGCGACCTCTGTCCGCGTTACTGTCGTCTTGCAGAAGGGCAACAGGGTTTCTGCTTCGTAAGATCCCATCGTGGCGGCCAAATGTGGCTCGACGCCTACGGCCGCTCAACAGGGTTCGCCGTAGATCCTATTGAGAAGAAGCCCCTAAATCATTTTCTACCGGGATCCCGCATCCTTTCCTTTGGAACCGCTGGATGCAATTTGGGCTGTCGATATTGTCAAAACTGGCACATGAGCAAATCCAGGGAGACCGAACGGCTGTCCGAGACGGCAAGCCCAGAAGAAATCGCCCAAGCGGCGAAGCGTTTGGATTGCCACTCGGTTGCATTCACCTATAACGATCCCGTGATATTCCTGGAGTACGCCGTGGACACGGCCCGGGCCTGCCACGAATTGGGACTCCGCACGGTCGCTGTCACCGCAGCTTACATTTGCGATGAACCTCGCCGTGAATTCTTCGATCACATGGATGCCGTGAACGTCGACTTGAAAGCTTTCGACGATCATTTCTACCGGCGACTCTGTTCAGGGCGATTGGATCCAGTACTCGACAATCTACGCTATCTTGTGAAAGAGACAGAAGTCTGGACGGAAATCACCACCTTGCTTATTCCAGACATCAATGACTCCGACGAAGAACTCAGCGCCCTCGTCTCCTGGATCCTCAAAGAATTAGGGACGCAGGTGCCCTTGCATTTCACAGCCTTCCATCCGGACTTTCGCATGACCGATCACGCCGCGACACCGCTAAGGACATTGCACCGTGCACGGGACATTGCTCTAGATGCAGGGATGCAATACGTCTACACCGGCAATCGAGTGGATCCGGCAGGCGCCGGCACCCGCTGCCCCAGTTGTAAAACAACGCTGATCGAACGCTCGGGGTTTCGCGTGCTGAACGACCACCTTGGCGAACAAAACCACTGCCCCAATTGCGGGCAATCGATTCCCGGCGTCTTCGCTTAGAGCCCCAACACCTGCACGGCTTCATCAAAATCTTGAGGACGCAGATAGATCACGTAGCCGTAGGCGCTGTTCCCATCGGTCACGCCATTGGACGCGTAGACGTTGATGTTGGCGTCGCTGAGTTTTTCGTGGACCTCCACCAAGGCGCCTAATTCGTCATCGCCTTGAATAAGAAATGCGTTTTGAGGACCTGTGAGCACAAGGCCCAACGATTCGGCCACACGAGCCAGAGCACTCTCCTCCTGTGGGAAAATTACCAACTGCGTGTGGGCCGGTCCTTGGGGCACGGCATTGAAGGCCAGAAGATTCACTTCCTCTCTGGCCAGTCGCGCCAAGAGGCGATAGGCCTCTCCCGGACGATCCTTGACGGTGGCGTAGAAATATCCAACGGGTCGGATTGTTGCAGGCATGGTCCCCTCCTGGCTACGGGCCTCTGGCCCCACCCTTCACACGAATTAATAGCAGTATAGCCTAGCTTGGACGCCGGCGATAATTTTCTTGTTCTACTTGTACAATGGCAGATCGGCGCGCCGCCACCCTTCAACGCCGTCTCGATACCAGAGCAGGTTGTGAAAGCCTTGGCGCGCTGCCATGCTGGCGCCGTTGCGACTGCGAATACAATCTGGACCATAGCAATATAAAACCAAGGGCAACTTACCTCGATCTTCGTCCCGCCAATGCTCATCGCCAAGAGTAGACAGAGAATCGCGGAAGAGGTGAATGGGTAAGCTGAGGGATCCTGGAAGATGTCGGCGATTGAAATCGAGATTTCCGCGCAAGTCCAGGAGCACGAGAGTTTCATAGGAAACTTGGTCACTCAAGTTCGGATTCTCCGGACGAAGCATGCCTTCCAATTTCTCCGTGGGAAGAATTCGCACCACCGGGCTGTCCGCTGAGTTTGCCCAATCCGTCCAACCGCCAAGGTAGACCCTTGTATCCACATCCATTAAACGTAGCAGAAGGTATGCGAGACCAAGCCGGGAGTCGGCCGGGTCATGTCCGTAGAGAATGAAGGTCGCATTTGAGTTCACCTGATCGCCCTCGCGTGGCCCAAGCTTCAGGAACTTTGCCCGAGCGGCTGCAGGGTCGGGCCAGCGGCGACCAAGGAGAAGATCAGTGAAGTCGTAGGGAAGGCTATGAGGGATGTGACCCGCGCGAAGGCCGTCGACATCTTCGTAGCTCATCCAGGCGTCTCGCCCACGCAGGTCGATGATCTCGAATTCCTCGCGAGCGAAGGCCTCGTAGACCTCCGCCCACTCTACGTATTGCTTGACGGATTCATCTATCAGCCCCGCTTTTCTATTTCGTTTGGGATCTCCAGCCACGAGCAGCCCACCCGCAGCACGCCAGGCTTCGACGCCCCCTCTCAGAATTCGTGGTGCAGGATCCCCGTCCAAAAGCAGGAAGCTGCTTCCAATGGCTTCGAAATCATCCGCGTAGAGAAGCAATGCTTGTGAAGGATTTGGTTCCGTAATCTGTTTCCAAACCGCGCCGGGAATATGACCCGCCGAAAAGTCGTCGATGCCCCGAAGGTCGATGGGAAGCAGATCACCCTTGGCCACCGCTGCGATGGCCTCGGCCGCATCCATGAGTATCTCCGGATAAACCGGCTCGGAAACCGGTCGATTTCCGGGGATCCAAGGATAGGGCTCCACGGAGAGCGAGCTGCTCGCAAACAGCAGCAGCAAAGTCGATATGTTCAGCAGTTTCATAAGAAGTCTCCCAAGACACTGATCATAGCCTTCCTTGGCCGCTCATGCAGTTATCTTCCTTACAGTTTCAACTTTCAATCCAACAACTCCTTTGCTAGCCTTGGTGAAACATTACAAGGAGGCTCTATGGTCTTGAAAGCTAAAACCTTACTCGGCTTCGGCTTCTGCCTGATTTTGGCATTGGGGGCCCTTGCGCTTGAACAAACTCCCGGCCCTGATTTCGTGCCTGTGGAATTCGGGACGAGCAATACCAGCAACGGGGACCGAATTGGCCTCATCAATGACGGCAGTTTCGAAAATGGAATCTGCGACGACGGCTCCAGCGACTGGACCTGTTCCAGCAGCACCTTCTGTTTTTGGATCGTCGATCCATCTGGGGTATGGGGATTTCCGGCCTATGATGGCGTTCAAGTTGCCTGGTTGGGTGGGTATTGCGGTGAACCGAGTCAAAACAGTTTCTGTCAGGACATTTATTTTGATGCCGCATATCTAGATTGGTGGTGGATGGGTCATGACGCGGGCGATGGCTTGGGGGGATCGACAATGTATGTGGAAATCGGTGGCAATCTGGCACTCAGTTACGACTTTCAGTCCCCCGCAGACCATACCTACGGAACCTGGAATACCGCCAGCGGCTGGATCCTGCCACCGGCAGGCTTGGATGTCTCGGCCTACTATGGAGGAACCCACGAACTCTGTTTCGGCTGGATCGTGCCAGGTGATGGAACCAACGACAATATGCTCATTGATTACGTTACTTTAACTGGCGCACCAGACCCCACGGAAATCACCGTCAACCCCGATGGTAGTGGCGATGTATCCACCATCCAAAATGCCATCAACGACATTGCCGACGGTGGAACCATCTACCTGGGCAATGGCGTCTTCACGGGATCGGGGAACATCAATCTGGATTGCCTCGGCAAAGATTTCAATCTTCGATCCCTCAGCCTAAATCCTGAAAGCTGTATCATCAACTGTGAAGGCACACCCATTTCCAATGCCAATAAGGGTCGGCAGCAGGACATCCACACTCCCAGGCCCAGGAATCGAGATGGGCGAATCCCCCCTGAACATGTGGCCATCTATATCGATAGTGGGCAGACTGCGGCTACAGTGATCGAGGGCATCACTTTCGCAAACGCATACAATCCAAACGACTATGGTGGAGCGCTCTTGATCGATGGATCGAGCCCGCAGATTCAGAATTGTCGATTCATCAACAACCACTCTGATCTGGGCGGCGGTGCGATTGTCGGAAGGAACAGTTCGGCCAGCATCGTGAACTGCTTCTTCCAATGGAATCAGGCCAATTGGGGCGGAGCGATTGAGTTCATGGGAATCGGCAGCTCAGGCTTCATATCCGATTGTACTTTCCTGGAGAACCACTCTTCCTACGATGGTGGCGCACTCAATGTTTACGATGGTGCGAGCGTCGACGTTCGACATAGTCAATTTCTTCATAACGAGAGCACTAGTGGTGGAGCCATCAGCCTGTACATAGGTATCAGCGTTCCTGCGGCTATCCCTGAATTGGATGTTCGCTATTCCACTTTCAGCGAAAACATCGCCAGCTATGGTGGCACCTTTTGGGTGGATACCTTTTTCAGAAGCTGGTTCAACATTATCAGCTACGGATATGACGGTGGCACTTTGAGCTGGGTCGGTGGCATCGATTATCCGGAATTTGCCTGCTGTGATATCTTTGGGAACGTGGGTGGAGACTGGACCGGTGTGATCGCCCCCCAGTTGGGAATCGATGGAAATGTTTCAGTAGATCCCCAGTATTGCGGCGCACTCGGCACGTGGATCATGACCTTGCAAGCCGACTCACCTTGCTTGCCGGCTCACAATGATTGTGGGCAACTTCTCGGCGCTCTGGGTGAAGGCTGTGGAGCTCCCGTAGAATCAACCAGTTGGAGTCGCCTCAAACAACTCTACTGAGTCTCAGAACTAAAAAACGAAAACCGGCGGGAATACTCGCCGGTTTTTCTATTCGAGCAAGTTACGTTTACGATCACCTTCATATTTGAAAGTAGAAGTCCGTTTTTCCTTACACTATTCGTTTTCTATTTCCATTACTGATTTCAGTTGCTAAGGTGAAATGGGTCCACCACTGGAGGAGAAGCTATGGGTTACTGGGAAAGAAAAGTCACGGGTGTCCTCGTCATCCTTGTATTGGCGATGGTAGGGACTGCAATTGCAAACGAATTGAAAATCCCCAACGACAATGGGAGCTCCGGCCCGCGAGTCACATGCGATGTAGCCGGTTGGGACTACCAAAATCGTACAGAAAACGCACAATTTGATGATACAGGCGGCTTCCTGGACTTTGGCCCATTACATGTCGGAAGCAGTGGAACCATCGCCGATGTGGTTCTCGAATTGAACATCGAGCAAACCTGGATAGGAGACCTTATCGTCTACCTGTCCTACGATGAAGATGGCAATGGATCCGTTGATCACGGCCCCGTGATGGCCCTGTGCCGTCCAGCCCTGGATGGCTGTGCCTTTGACGGATGTTGTGGATGTAGCGGAAATATCAACGGTCTCTACACTTTTGGTGATGATGCCGCAGATCCTCTGGGCGAGTTTGATTGCCCAACTGATGTCCCGCCAGGTTGTTTCACCGTCGCTGTCGAGTCGCCAATGGGTTTCGCCGACACCTTCGGTGGAGCTGCTGTACAGCAAGATGAGCCTGAAAGTAAGAGTCATGCTGCTAATATTTTATCAAATAATTT
>JACKQG010008149.1_pt1 | contig 10310 bp, 9 predicted proteins | sample 8237621 | NCBI WGS metagenome assembly JACKQG01 (sample SAMN15677084, study PRJNA649215) | marine metagenome | biome: marine; feature: Black Sea; material: saline water; isolation source: suspended particulate matter (SPM) from the Black Sea western gyre | collected 2013-06-09/2013-06-10 | depth...
GTTGTCGATTTACCTGCACCCGATGGTCCGAGAAATCCGAAAATTTCACCTTCAGCTACTTTAAAACTTGCGTCCTTGACTGCAAAATTGTCATTTTTTGAATAAGAATAATACAGCCCTTCCACTTTAATCATTGTCATTACCTCCATTTTTTTGTGTTCCGATACTATATTTTATAAAATCTATCAATAAATCAACCGTTCCAATTATACTTTCATCAAATTTTAGCATATCTGTTTCTTTTTCTCTTATATTTTGAAAGTAGTATTCCATCATACTTGCATTCATAGAAGAAATAGTATGGCTCACAAAGTTTAAATTAATATCATTTCTAATCTCGCTCCTTTAAATTGCCAGTTCTAAAAGTTCAGTATATACATTTTGTGTGTTTTGTAATCCTATGCCCATAGCTTCGATAGATATTGGATGACCCTTGTTTTTGAACACCCGATTCCACATAAGGTTAATCTCAGGATTAATTGGTGAAGAGCCTGTTTTAAACTGGTGGGCCCACCAGGACTCGAACCTGGGACCTCCGCATTATGAGTGCGCTGCTCTAACCAACTGAGCTATGGGCCCAAAAAATCTTAAATCAGACAATTGCATATATTATAAAAAAATGGACAATAAGTCAATTTTTTAAGTTGCTTTTTAAACTATCAAATAGAATACAAAATCAATATCCATAACTCAAGGCCATTTCCAGTGCTGGTATTAAAATGTGATCAAGCTTTTCTGAATATGCAATGTCATTTGGATGCAGTCCATCACCTGAATCATACCTTGGATCAAGTGTCCTATCGTCATCACTTAGCCTTAAAGCTTCTTCAAGATCCAGTATAGATATGTTTTCACCTTCGCAGTACTGGCGTACCCAATCATTAAAATTAAGTATTGATTCAAGCATACCTTCCCAATTGCTTGGATTATCAGGATCAATAGGCACAACTGTTGTAAGAACAGGTATTACACCTTCTCCCCTGCAAAGATTAATCCAATCTCTTATTAAATTCTCGTAAGCATTCATACTTGTGCCCATGTTTTCAGGTGGGAAATATGCTGCGCACTCTTTAATAATCATTATATCTTGTTTATCACTACTTAAAATTTCACCAATCACATAGCCTTTGTCAAATTGATATTCATCATGAACTGTAATATCTAGATCAGGAAAATGATCATTTATATTCCAGGCAGAACCTACAGAAGCACATACAAATGCAATTTTTTGTTCAGTTAGCTCTCCTGAATGAGTAACCGGCTGAAAATCTTCTTCATCACTCTCGGTAGTTTCTACCCCATCTTCCACAACTTCTTCAGTACATTGTTCACTTGCAACAGATCCTGACTTTGCTTCCAAATCTATACACCCGTTGATATATTCACTATCAGAATCCTTGTATAAATAAACAATTAAATAATAATTACTGTTTTCAGCTTCAATATAAAATTCTGCCCAGTCATCATAATCTCCTGCTGATTGAGTAACTACATTCCAATTTTCTCCAAATGAATTCTCATACCAGCTGGACAGGTGATCAAGGCTGCCCCCAAAGTCAAATTCAATATGATACGTCCATACTTCATCTTTAGTGCTCTCACTTGAGCTTGTAATACTTGCATCAGGATGTAAAGGAACTAAATCAAGCACATCTGGCCCTGATACAGAACCTGAAGTTTCATTACTCCCTTTGCTTTCAGCCTCTCCTTCAGATAATTTTTCTTCAACTTTTTCTGATATCTTCCCACCAATTTTCCTGCATCCACCAGCAGAAAATATAAAAAACATTAAAAATAAAATAATAGATATGCTAAATACTATACTAATTGCCCTTCTCATTTTTCACCTCCAAATAAGTATCGGGTGATAAATCTTCTACAATTATAACATTCATTTATAATAAATTATGTTAAGTAATTAATTTATTGCCAATAATTTATAATTTAGTTACTGCATTTTCAAATAAATCATTCAACTTCAACTGTAATAGCGGTAGTTATTTCTTCGTTAATACCATCACTAACATATACTCTTATAATACATGAAAGCGGACTATCAGGAGCCTCCCATGATGAAGGATTGGCATTTTCATCAATAATTCTGCCTCTACCAGCCCACCACCTATATGTTAGAGGATCCCCATCAACATCTGTAGCATTAACACTAATCCTATAATGTATTCCACAATTATAAGGACCACCTTCAGGTGAATCTGAGCCAGACAGATTTTCTATGATTATAGCCCCATGAATTTCGGGAGGACTGTTCACCACTTCACCAAAATCAACTGGGTCTTCGTCTGCACCTTCATCAGGTTCACTAAAAGTCATATTTACTAATTGTGAATCTGTTCCGCCTCTACCATCTGATACTTCTATAGTTAGGGTATAGGGACCTGGCTCCTCTGATAACTCCCAGTAGAATTCTGCATTGTTGTTATCAATTTTGGTAACATCAAATTCAGCACCCAGGCTATCATATACCCTGTATCGCAGCTCGTCGCCATCTTCATCATATGCCTCTATGGAAAACATAGTTCCTTCCATATCTGGATCAGCAGGCAGGTCCTCAAACATGCCTTCTGCTTCTGCATATTCGACATCCACTCCCATCGTTTCTATCTCCTCTATGGCTGGAGGGTGGTTATCTTCGTATGGTGGTTCATCTCCTGATGGAGTTTCACCTGGCTCGGTACTTGAGGGCTGCTTTACTCCTGGTTCTGTGCCTGGTGGTTCTTCATCTACACTGCCTCCAAGATCTCCTACGGCTTTGTCTATATTAGCACCACACTGAGTACATATTGCAGCTGTTCCAAAAAGGAAGGTAATGGTTAAGATAGAAAGGAATATATATAATTTGTTTTTTCCCATAATACCTCCTGATATCTATTTTACAACAATCTTATTAAAGTTTGTCACAATTATAACATTTTATTGCTATTAATTAAGATAGATTCTGAAAATAAGTTCAAGATCTTTAACAGCTTCACACAATAAGTAAGTTGGTATAAATAAAAAAGTAATAAATCAGTAATTCTAAATCATATCTTTCTGCTTAAAACTAAAGTATCCGTTTTCAGCTACAATTATATGATCTAATATATTTATACCAATAATAGAAAAAGATTTACGTAGCCTATTTGTAATTTCAATATCATCTACTGAAGGCTCGGGGTCTCCACTGGGATGATTATGGATAAATATTACTGAAGCAGCTGATTCCTTAATCGCCGGTTTTACTACTTCCCTCGGATGCACAATTGAGGCTGTAAGAGAGCCCTGGGATATCAATACTTCTTTTATTACCTTGTTTTTTATGTTTAAAAGTACTACTCGAAACTGCTCTTTTTTTAAATCTTTAAGGAGCGGGATATAATAATTTGCAACATCTTTGCTACACCTAAAAACAGTAAGGTTTCCACTCTTTTCAGAAATAAATCTTTTACCAAGTTCAAGTGAAGCAATTATTTGAGCTGCTTTTGCTTTTCCTATTCCATCAATTTTTAAAAATTCAGCCAATGATACTTCTAACAAATTTTTTAAATTCCTATACTTTGTAAGAATCCCTTTAGAAATATCTAATGCGGTAAGTCTCTGATTATTATTTCCTATACCATTCCTTATTATAATAGCAAGAAGTTCACTATTAGACAGGTAATCTGCTCCTAACTTTAAAAGTTTTTCTCTAGGTCTATCCTGCTCAGGCCATTTATTTATAGGTATCTTATACAATTTTTTAAGACTGGTGCTTTGTTAATATTATTAATACTTCAAAGCATATTAGCACATATAAACCTTTATGTAAATATACAATCTATAATATGGTAGAAGATATAATTTTTTATAATTATGGAATGGTATGATGCTCCCTTTTTCATTAAGACTACATACATACTATAGAATTACATTTATCAGTTATCTATAACAACCGGATAGTCTTCTGCCTGCCAATCTTTAATCCCGCCCATATCATATACATTGCCAAATCCATTTTCTATAAGGATGCTTGCAGCACTCCTGCTTCTACCGCCACTTCTGCAGTAAACAATAATTGGTTTGTCATCTGGCAGCTCATCCAGTCTATCTCCAAGCTCTGATACTGGAATTAGTTTTGCTGACTCTATATGACCCTCTACGTATTCTTCAGCACTTCTTACATCAATTATCAGATAATCTTCATTATTTTTAATAATTTTATAAACTTCTTCTGGAGTAATAGATAAAATTTCAGCTGCTGCCTGTTCCCCTCCTGGTTCCGTGCCTGACAGTACTTCCTCTGCTTTTAGACCACACTGAGTACAAACTGCAGCAGTACTCAATAATAAAATTGCTGTTACAATAGCTAGGAAAATATAAAATTTACTCTTTCTCATGATTGTCTCCTTTAAAGTCTATTAAACCCTGAATTATTTTCAGCTAATAAATAAACATTTAATGTCTTACTATTTTAATTTAGAATATAATTAAATACAAAAATACAATATAAAAAAGCTTTTTAGTAATTTTATAATAAATACAGCATTAATCCAGCAAAGTAATATCTAAAATGTCACGATTATTAATTACTTAGATTATATCTTTTTGATTATAAAACTGAAATACCAAACAAATATATAGATACGCAGGGAAATAAAAGTAAATAGGAATTTTTAATTTAATAAAAATGAAAATAGGACAACTGGCAAATTCACTTGATAAAATACTGACCAAATGTGTTATCTGCCCCCATAAATGCAGAGTAAATAGGAAAAAAGGAGAAAAGGGATTTTGTGATGCAGGATACGATACAGTGATATCATCTGCCATGCCCCACCACGGGGAAGAGCCACCAATTTCTGGCACAAAGGGTTCAGGAACAATATTTTTCTCACATTGTAATATGAAATGCATCTACTGCCAGAACTATCAGATAAGTCAGGAACATGAAGGTAGAAAAACAAGTATCGCAAATCTAGCAGCCAGTATGTTGGAACTGCAAAATCTTGGATGTCATAATATTAATTTAGTCTCTCCAACTATATGGATCCCACAAATAATTAAGGCACTGGAGATAGCAAAGAGTAGTGGATTAGACATACCTTTAGTTTTTAATACAGGTGGATACGAAAGCCCTCAAATAATTAAAATGCTTGATGGAATAGTAGACATCTATATGCCAGATATGAGATACAGCAATAGTAGCTATGCTGAAAAATATTCAAAAGTCAAAGATTACGTAAAATATAATAGATTATCACTAAAAGAAATGTTCAGTCAGGTCGGACCGCTTAAAGTCGATGCAAATGGTACTGCCATTAAAGGTGTCCTTATCAGGCTGCTCGTAATGCCTGAAAATATTGGTGGGATAAAGGAAACCCTAGACTTTATTAAAAAAGAACTGTCAACTGATGTTTATCTTTCTATTATGGCTCAATATCATCCAACTTACAAAGCATACAACTACCCCAAATTAAACCGAAGGATTTCTGCAAGAGAATATTTAGAAGTAACAAATTATTCAAAAGAGTTAGGTTTTAATTCAGGATGGACTCAGGACCATGTTTCATTAAGCATTAAAGAGGATTTATTTATTCCCAATTTCAAGGATAAAAAAATCTTTAAATTCTATAAGAAAAACAAATAAATTTTACCTTGTTTTTTTCCACTCCATAAGTTCTTTCAAGGTAAATGTATTTAGAACATCCTTCTTTTCGAGTCCAGCTCTTCTTGCAATATTCACTCCATATTTAATCATATCCATATTATTTATACGATGTGAATCAGTATTAATAGCAAGCCTTACACCATTTTTTTTCGCTTTTCTTGCACTTTCCTCATTTAGATCAAGCCTTAAAAAATATGAATTTATTTCCAGTGCTTTGTTGTTCTCCCCTGCAGATTTAATTACGCTATCTATATCAATAGAATAAGGAGCCCTGTTTTGAAAGACAACACCAGTTGGATGAGCAATTATGTCTACATACCGGTTTATAAGCGCACTAATTACTTTCCGGGTGTTTTTTTCGCCACTGCTTGCGAAATTTGAATGCATTGAGCCAATGACTATATCCATTTTCTGCAGAATATCATCTGAATAATCAAGTTTTCTGACACCCTTTATATCTACTTCAGCACCCATCAATATATTAACTTCTTTTATACGTGAGTTTAACTTTTCTATATATTTTATTTTCTCCAGTGCTCTTCTTTCATCCATTCCATTTCCATATACATTACTTTGAGAATGGTCAGAAAATGCTATATATTCATATCCATACTTTTTAGCTTTCTCTACAACTTCTTCAATCTTGATAATCCCATCACTCCAGTGAGAATGAATATGTAAATCACCTTTTATATCTTCCAGCATGACAAGTTCAGGCAGACAAAACCTTTTTGCAAGTTCAACCTCTCCAGTGTCTTCTCTTAATTCAGGAGGTATATACTGAAGATCCAGTAGTTTGTAAATACTATCCTCGTAAATATCAAAATCTCTACTACTGTTACTGGGTCCATTACTGCTATATTCTGGCATAGATAAATCATCTTTATATAAATTATCAATTCTCATTCTTCCATTCCTAAAAAGACTTTTACCTTTTGCTGCAGACTCTAATCTTTTAATATGATTACTGCTCCCAGTTGTATACAAGAGATCAATTCCCCAATCCCTGTAACTTGTAATAATTAATTCAATATCAACTCCAAATATAGTTTCGAATTTGGCACTCATATTATTAGACCTTATATCCCTGCTCTTAATTCCCTGCATAAAATCTAAAACATTAAGGCTTTTTATAAAATTACTACTTTTCCCTAAATCAAACGCTGAAACATTAAAACAAGGTAAAATCAAAATATCAATATCTCTTATAAAAGACTTCTTCCTTCTTATTGAACCTACAAATTTTATTTCCCTTATTTCTGGCATCATTATTAATTTACTCTTTATATTTTCCAGCAAATTCTCCACATAACCTCTTGGAATCAGTTCCTTTGTTTCTTCATAATACTTAATTGTTTTATACAGTCTCTTAATGTAGAGCTCATTTATAATATCCCTGTCTATTTCATTATTATTTAATATATCCCTGCAGATATCTTCATCAAATAATTTATCTTTCAGCTGCTCAACATTTCTTACATTTAAAATCTTATAAATTTCAAACATTCTCCTCTGGCCAAGTCCGCTCATCCTTATAATCTGTATCATTTCCTCAGAATATATTGATTTAATCTCCTCATATCTTTTTATTTTCCCGGAATCTAAATATTCTTTTATAAGCTTGTATGCTTCCTGGCTTATACCTGGCAAATTTTTAAGTTTTCCTGATGAATAATCCTCAATCAAATCGCCTTCATAATCCCTCAATGTCCTGGCAGCTAAATTCATGCTTATTACAATATTTTTATCTGCAGGTTTTAGCTTATAAATTTCTGCAAGATTTGTAAGTACTGTAGCAAGTTTAAAATTAATCATATCCTGATCCTAAAAAATTAATCCTTATAACCAAGTAAGCCTTTTTGGCAATACAAGAAGAATAAAATATCATAAAGGACAATATTAGACATTTTAGCATTAAACATATAAAGATTTCCAGAAAAGAACTTTTTTTAAAATTGTCATACAATAATATTTAGTAGATAATGTATATAATCTATAATAAATAGAAATTAAAATTTCTAGAATTCAGGTTGACTTAGCAATACTTTTTAAACTATTTTTTACAGAAGTGAAAAACAATAATTATATAAATACTGAAAGATTTAAAAATTTACGGAAAATGATGGTTAAAGAGCAAATCATATCCCGAGGTATAAAAGATAAGAAAGTCCTTGATGCTTTCTGTAAAGTCCCCCGCCATGAATTTGTAGGTGAAAGTAATAAAAATATTGCTTATACTGACAGACCCCTTCCTATCGGTATGGGACAGACTATCTCTCAACCATATATAGTAGCCCTAATGACAGAAAGCTTAGAGCTTTCCGGGAATGAAAAAGTTTTAGAAATAGGAACAGGCTCAGGCTACCAGACTGCAATACTTGCTGAAATAGTCAGAAAAGTCTACAGTATTGAAATAATCCCATCTTTATCTGAAATGGCAAAAAAATCCTTGTTTAAATATTCAAATATCATACTAGGCATACATGACGGTCACTCGGGCTGGAAGAAGTACTCGCCATACGATAGAATAATTGTTACCGCAGCACCTGATTATATTCCCAAACCTTTAATTAATCAGCTGGCGGACGGTGGAATTATGGTTCTGCCAGAAGGGCCAACAGGCTGGAACCAGGTTCTATGGAAAGTTGTAAGGCATGGGGCAAAGACCAAAAAAATAAGAATATGTGATGTAGCCTTTGTGCCATTAACTAGAAACCTAAATAGAAATGAATTTTAGTTTAAATAGAATTTGTAAACAGATTAAATAAAATCAGTCTAATAAACTCCTTTATACAATACACCTATTAGATACGACAGTGTCACTCCTATATTAACCAGGATATTTAATCCACACATAATTACAAGGATCTTTGGTACAAGATATTTCTTTAAACCCATCAGTATTACCAGGACTATAGAAATTATAAAAAATGGGATAGAAAATAAACAAGCTATTACTGGCAGCCCAACAACTATAGATACTGCAAACATTATCCAGACGGCAATTGCTGCTATTATATACAATATTGAACCTTTGCCCTTGCCAATTCTAACTAAAAGAGTTCTTTTACCTGACATCTTATCAGCCTTATAGTCAGGAAATTCATTCAGCAATATTACATTAAATATTGTCAGCCCGACAGGTATTGACATCCAGTTAATGAGATTATTTATCTCCCCAGTCTGAAGATAATAAGAAACTGCTATTGGCAGCCAACCATAACAAAATCCAATAAATACCTCTCCGACTCCTCTTGTCACCCATCTGAATGGAGGAGTTGAATAAAAAAATCCCATAAATACTCCAACTGCTCCAAGAGGTATTGTTAGAACACCCGTTTTATAATAGAACTGCAAAATAAAACCAATAACTACTGCAAAAAATATTGAAATATATGATCCAATTCTTGCATATTTTCTGGGAAGCATTTTTTTTATAATTGCCCGACTTCCGCCTGCAAAAATATTTTTATGCATCTCGGAAGAAAGTCTATCTTCGGCAATATCATAATACTCTCCATTATAATAAGTCGAAAGCATTATAAAAATTACAGCTAAAACACTTAACAGAAAAACTGCAAGATTAAAATTCCCTGTAACCTTGTATGCCAGAACAGTTCCCAGTGCAAATGGCGCTATCCCAACTATATGAAAAGGCAGTCTTGACATTGTAACCCAGCCTTTAATAGATGACTTAAATTGATTATTCAAATTAACACCTCTCTTTGTCTACCAAAAGTTATATTAAAAGCTATTATATTCAAAACACTTTCTTTTACAATGTTTTTTTCTAAAAAATCTTTAATCTCTCATAATCACCAGAAGTACCTTTATAACTCCTCCTCAAAATCCTCCTTATATTACCCTGATGACAATTTTTTTAATCCATAAAACATAAAGGATCCTCAGCTAGATAATCTCCGCTGTAAGCCATCGCCCGCCCTCTGCAACCCCCGCATATTTCTATGTAATTACATTTGCCACATTTACCTTTTAATGTATTTTCTCTATCTCTTAAATTAATAAGCACCTCGCTATTTCTCCAGATTGATCCAAAATCTTTATCCCTGATATTGCCGGCACTTATCTCTATAAACGGGCATGGCCATATATCCCCATTGGATTTAATATAAACGAGACCTCTGCCAGCAGTACAGCCATGAAATACTTTTCTGGCCAGTTTCATCCAGACACCCTTTATTTTGTTTCCTTTTTCCATTAAATAAGGCCAGTATTGAGGATCATCTACAGGTTCTATAACAACAGAAACATTTCTTTGCTTCTCAGCTAAAAACTCCAATAGTTTTTTATTTTCATTAACCTTGGGTGCCTTATCTTCTATTAAATATCCACGCCCTATAGGAATTAGCTGATATATTAACATAATGCCTGCCCCCGCGCGCAACGCCATGTGGATTTCCGCGTCGTCGAGGGCCACGCCGTGGATCAGCATCGTGTTGCTGGCCAGGCAATCGTCCGCGACGAGCCGCGCGAACTCCCCTCTTGCCTCGGCATTGGTGCCTTCCCCGAGGTGGACCATCCAGGGAAGCTCGGGAGAGGTCTCGCGCCGGCTTTCGGCGATGCGAGGACCGTACCGCCCTGCGAAGCCGTAAGAGTGTGCCCAGCCGCAAGGCGCGACCCGAACGGGGAAATCGGGATCGGAGTG
>JACKQG010008150.1_pt1 | contig 10310 bp, 10 predicted proteins | sample 8237621 | NCBI WGS metagenome assembly JACKQG01 (sample SAMN15677084, study PRJNA649215) | marine metagenome | biome: marine; feature: Black Sea; material: saline water; isolation source: suspended particulate matter (SPM) from the Black Sea western gyre | collected 2013-06-09/2013-06-10 | depth...
ATACTTTCATAGGAGACTTTACATCTTTCTTTTTTACAATAGGGTTATTGTCTTGCATAGGTGCTTATAAAAAAAAACATGAATGGCTTTATGGGCCTATTTCTTTATTGGCATTTGCAGCATTATTTAGAATTTATGCTGGGTTATTCCATGAAACAGATTTTTTAACAAGCGCTATTGTCGCAGAGATTTTAATGACATCCATGCTGGCAATCAGTATTTATTTATTTAAGAAGCAATAGTATTCATATGACCCTTTCCACACCTGATATTTCTGATAACCATCCTGATCTTGATTTTCTTCCTTATCAATTTGAATCTTATGGCGCTAAAAGAAGTTTCTTTGGCCAAGTAGAAACTATAAAAGCACCGGATGATAATTCTAAAGTTAAGGGCATATTGGCAACCCCTGGTGAGGGAAGAGTACTGATAGTCGATGGAGGAGAAAGTAGAAAAGTTGCCCTACTTGGCGATCAAATAGCAGCCAATGCTTATGAGAATCAATGGGCTGGAATCATTATCATTGGATGCGTGAGAGACGTGGAAATACTCAATTCTATAGATATTGGCATTCTTGCATTGGGTGCAGTGCCAAAAAAAAGTTCAAAGTTAGACAGAGGGGTTATTGGAGAAGCACTTGTTCTCAATGGCATTGATGTGAAACAGGGCGATTGGGTATATTGCGATAGTAATGGTGCAATAATCTCCCAAGAAGAAATTAAATAATAAAAAAACGGAGTAAGAAAATGAAAAAATTAATAATAATGTTTGTCCTTATGACAACTTCTTTTGCAGCCAATAGTCTGGATATCAGAGGGGATGCAAATTTATTTTCAGGTAAGATTACCTCAGTGACTCTCACCGATCAGGGAGGTGTTATCAATGTAGTTGGTAATACTGGTGAGTATGGAAAAGTATGGCTGACTTATAATTTAGCTTTGGATAATCCAAATCATCCAACCCAAGGATCTTTCTCAGGAAGAGCAACAGCTATCAATGATGAAGGTTCAAGAAATGCTGCTAGTAGGCAAGGTGTCTGGGAAAGAAAAGGCAATATTATTTCTTTTTATTCTTTGGACGATGTGACCGATGGAAACTTTTATCTTTGTTTAACTGATATAAATTTAAGCACAGATACTGTGGACATGAAGTTTTATTCAGTTAAATAATTCTTAGCTAAGGAAAAATGATAGGAATAAATGTATGAGAAGAATAGTAACCGGACACAACAAAGAAGGTAAATCAGTGATCACTATGGATGGACCACCCGCTAAATCGATTGGTGAGGAAGTGGGTGGTTTATTTGAAGTATGGAATACGGATGGAGAAGTTATAGATTCGAAAGATTCCAATGATAGAGCCGATATAGACATTACTCTTTCCCCATCAGTCAATGGCACAAAATTTAGGTATTTTGCAATCAATCCCAACCCTGATGGAGTTCCAGCCGATATTATGGAGCAAATTGCTCATGATGCATTTGAAAAAGTAGGTGCGGCCCATCATCGAGTTGATACCACGAGGCATCCGGCAATGCATCAAACAGAAACCATTGATTACATTATTCTATTGAAAGGTGAGGTCACCTTATTATTGGACCAAGATGAGGTTGAACTTCAACCTTTTGATGTTGTTGTACAAAGAGGCACCAATCATGCATGGGTGAATCATGGTTCTGAACCAGCACTTTTAATTGCTGTTTTGATAGATAGTGAGATTAATTGATGAGGAAGTCTTATTGGTCAGTAGTGATTATTACTGTCTTAGTTCTAGGCTACTTAGCTGGTGATTATTTTCTCACATCACCATTCATCACAGAGGAAGATATTCTAGAAATGAAAGCTGATGTTAAGAATCAAAATGAATCTGCTTTTAAACAGCCAAAATCTCAGAAAGCAGTTTATCCTGATAAAAATCCATTGAAAAACGTTTATTTTGGAGACCTTCATGGGCATTCTGATCTATCATTTGATGCCTATATTTTCGGTAATCGTCTGTCTCTTGATCAATCCTATAGGATTGCAAAAGGGGAATCAGTTAAAAATAGCATTGGAGAGCTGATGCAATTGACAAGGCCATTAGACTTTGCTGCGATGACAGATCACGCAGAAACATTTGGTATGCATGAGGGCTGTGCAGACCCTGAAATCACATCAGGGACAAAAGATTTATGCAGAAGACTAGAGAATCCTGATCTTAAATTCTTTTTTGAGTTAAGAGAGCAAGCCGAAGTGCGACCTCCAGTTTCTGATATTGAAGAGGCGATGAAAAATAAAACAAAAGCACATCATTTTGCTGATAACACCTGGAAAGAGATTGTCGAGATCGCAGAGCAACATAATGAGCCAGGAAAATTTACTACGTTTGCTGCGTATGAGTATTCACCGCCATTGCCTGATTCAGGGAAATTACATCGCAATGTAATATTCAAAAATAATCAAGTACCCAAACATGCGGTATCCATGTTTGATGCTCTTACTGAAATCGATCTTTGGGCAGAGTTAACATCACATTGTCAAGCGCCATGCAAATTCCTAACAATTCCACACAACCCCAATAGATCATGGGGTCTAGCATTTGCTGGCCAAACAATAGATGAGGATTTATACACCATCGATGACTGGAGTCAAAGGGATAAGGTGGAACCTTTGGTTGAAATGTTTCAAATCAAAGGAAACTCTGAATGCAGTGTGGGTTTTGGCACAACTGATGAGGAGTGCAATTTTGAACAGTTTTTACCACTCTGTGAAAAAGGAGAGACAACGGGATGTATTCATCCAACGTCAATGGCTCGAGATGGTTTAAAGAAGGGCATTAAATTAGAAAATAATATTGGATTCAATCCATTAGACTTTGGAATGATCGGAAGTACAGATACTCATAATTCAAACCCTGGCGATACAGAAGAATGGGATTTTAGGGGTCCCTCAGGTGTAATTTCTGCACCAGCAAAAAAAAGATTGAAGGAAAATCGCATTATGCAGTATAACCCTGGAGGACTTGCTGCTATCTGGGCTATAGAAAATACCCGGGATGCTCTTTTTGATGCAATGTTGAGAAAAGAGGTTTATGCCACCAGTGGTACTAGGATAAAGTTACGATTCTTCGGCAGCTTTGAATTTGACCAAGATCTATTGAAAACTGAAAAAGTATTGCAAATTGCATATTCAAAAGGAGTCCCTATGGGGAGTAAACTTGAGTCCAATAATAATATACCTAGTTTTTTTATATGGGCAAAGCGTGATCCTATAGATGCACCCTTGGAAAAAGTACAAATCATAAAGGGTTGGACTGAGAATGGTGAGACATATGAAAAGGTAATGGAGATCGCATGCAGTAATGGCCCAGTGGATGAAGAAACAGGTTTTTGTAAAAAAACAGAAGCGATGGTTGATTTACGTAATTGTTCAACTTCTGAAAGTATAGGCAGTGAAGAAATTAAAGTTCAATGGTCTGATGTGAATTACAACCCAAATCAAAATGCATTTTATTATGTTCGTGTTATTCAAAATCCAACTTGTCGATGGTCCACTTATGACAGTCTGAGAATAGGAAAGCAAATACCGAAAGACTTTCCTCCTACGGTGAATGAAATGGCATGGTCATCACCCATTTGGATTAGTAAAAAATTGCCATGAAGTATTTACATACCATGATTAGAGTTAGTGATATTGAGACCTCGCTCAACTTTTACTGCAATCAATTAGGGTTGAAACAGATAAAGCGATACGAGAATGATCATGGGAGATTTACACTTATATTCTTAGCCGCTCCTGATGATGATTCTGCTCAGATTGAATTGACTTATAATTGGGATGGAGACAATTTGGATGAAGAGGCAAGAAATTTTGGACATTTGGCTTATTCGGTTGAAAATATTTATGAAACTTGTACTGAGTTATTGAATTGTGGAGTGATAATAAATCGACCACCTAGAGATGGCTACATGGCATTCATTCGCTCACCAGACAATATTTCAATTGAGTTACTGCAACAAGGCAATGCTCTTGCACCTCAGGAACCTTGGGTATCTATGAAAAATATAGGCCACTGGTAAGTAAAAAAACTTATGACGAAAGTGATAAATATTTCCAATGAGGAATACGATATAGTTGTTCTTGGAGCTGGAGCTGCAGGTCTGATGGCTGCAATTACAGCGGCTAAAAATAACAAACGTATTTTAGTGTTAGAGAAATCCAATAAAGTGGGTAAAAAAATATTAATGTCGGGAGGTGGTCGATGCAACTTCACCAATCGGTATGTTGAATCGCATCATTTTATTTCAAGGAATCCTCATTTTTGTAAAAGTGCTTTAACAAATTATACACCGCAAGATTTTATAACTCTTGTTGAGCAACATGCAATTGAATATGAAGAAAGAAAACACCATCAATTATTTTGCAAGCATTCAGCTAAAGAGATAGTCAATATGTTGCTACAAGAATGCAACGATTTGGGTGTCATAATCATGACTGACTGCGATATAAAAGGGGTGGAATCCATTGATGATAGAGTCTTTAAGGACAAAATAAAATTGAATAATACAAATTATCGTTATTCAGTCAATGCAAAAATTAGTGATAAACAAGGAACCAAAGAACTAAAAATTCTTTGTGAATCACTGATAATAGCGACTGGAGCATTGTCCATTCCTACACTTGGTGGAAGTGATTATGGTTATCGCTTGGCAGAACAATTTAACTTATCAGTCACAGAGAGAAGAGCAGGATTGGTTCCCTTTATGTTTAATGATGATTTAAAAAACCTATGTGAAAAATTATCTGGGTTATCCCTACCTGTAATCATTGAGTGCAATGGAACTGAGTTTGAGGAATCTTTGCTCTTCACTCACAAAGGAATCAGTGGCCCAGTTGTTTTGCAAACCTCTAATTACTGGAAACCTGGAGACAGCATTGCAGTTAATTTGCTCCCTAAGTTTGATGCAATGGAAAATATTCTTATGGAGAAAGGAAATAATAACAATATAACTATTGGTAAATATTTAAATGGACTGATGCCTAAATCTTTGATCATTGAATTGCAAAAAATTTGGTGGCCTGAATACAAAAATCATTCCATTTGTGAGATCAGTAATAAAGAATTAAGGGTTATTGGAGCTCTTTTTAATGAGTGGATTCTATGGCCGACCTCTACGGAGGGATATAGAACTGCTGAGGTCACACTAGGGGGTATTGATACGGATGAGATTGATTCCAAAACCATGGAAGTTAAAAACCAGAAAGGACTTTATTGTATTGGTGAAGTGGTTGATGTAACTGGGCATCTAGGAGGTTTTAATTTTCAGTGGGCCTGGGCTTCTGGCTATACTGCTGGTCTTTTTGCATGAGAAACACATGGGACCTAATACAGATTGTTAAATAGAGGCTTGCTTAAAGAATAAACATAGAGTATTTATTACCCTATGAAAAAAACAAGCATACTTCTTTTGTTTACGGTATTTTGTTCTACTCAGAACATACAAACCTATGCAGAAATGAACCCATTTTTTAGTGAATTTAAAACCCCATACAATATTCCTCCTTTTGAATTGATCAAGGATGAGCATTACAGGCCTGCTTTTTATCGTGCAATGGAGAGTCATTTGAAGGAGGTTGATGCTATTACAAGCAATATTGAATCTCCATCTTTTGCTAATACGATTATCGCTTTGGAGAGATCTGGCAAAGATTTGGATGTTGTATCAAGTACTTTTTTCAATTTACAAAGCTCAAATACTAACGATCTCATGGATGAGATTGCAGCAGAAATAGGGCCTCAATTATCAGGGCATTACGATTCCATTTATTTAAATAAAGAATTATTTAATCGTGTTAAAAGTGTTCGTGAGGTTAGTAATGAGCTAGATCTAAGTATTGAACAGTTGAGATTGATTAGTGAGATATATAAAGATTTTATAAGATCAGGGGCTCAATTGAGTGAAGAATCGATGAGTCTCTTGACAGAAATAAATCAAGAATTATCGTCATTGACCATAGAATTTGATCAAAATTTATTAAAAGAAACCAATGAAGGGTATCAATTAGTGATTGCTGATGTAGAACAACTTGATGGTCTGCCAAAAGACATTGTAAATCAAGCAAAGAAATTGGCTCAAGCAGAAGGCTATGAAGGCCAATGGCTTTTCAAGCCTACTCGTGTAAGCATGTATCCTTTCTTGACTTATTCCACACAACGAGACCTTAGAGAGAAACTTTATACTTCATACACCAAAAGAGGCGATAACAACAATAAGTATGACAACAAAGCGATTGCTATTAATATTGCAACGCTTCGATTAAAAAGAGCCAAGATTCTTGGTTATGATAGCCATGCTGATTTTGTACTAGACAATACCATGGCGCAGACCACAGATCGGGTTAAGGACTTGCTGGATCGAGTTTGGTTACCGGGTTTAGAAACGGCAAAAAAAGAAGCTGCTGAAATGCAGAAAATGATTGAAGATGAGGGCGATACATTTGAGTTAGCTGCTTGGGATTGGTGGTATTATTCTGAGAAAATTAGACAGCTCAAATATGATTTTTCAGAAGAAGAGGTCAAGCCTTACTTCAGTCAGGCTAAAGTACTTCAAGGTGCATTTGATGTTGCTACAAAACTTTTTGACATTACTTTTAAAGAACGTTTTGATTTACCTAAATACAGAGAAAACATAAGAACATTTGAAGTAAAAGATCTTGATGGAAGCCAAATTGGAGTTTTTTATACGGACTACACGCTGAGATCTAACAAGGGGGGCGGTGCCTGGATGAATAGTTTTGTAGATCAAAGTAAATTCGATGGTATTGAACTACCTGTAGTGATGAATACTTGTAATTTTCCACCTCCAAATGATGATGGAATCTCATTATTGTCGTTTGAGCAAGTGGAAACACTTTTTCATGAATTTGGTCATGCACTCCATGGGCTTTTATCGGATGTGAACTATCCAAGTTTATCGGGAACAAGTGTGAAGAGAGATTATGTAGAATTTCCATCTCAAATGATGGAAAACTGGGCCATACAACCCGAGGTACTTGCATCCTATGCTAAGCATTATGAGACCAATGAAGTCATCCCTCAAGAATTGAGCACTAAGATTACTAATGCAGCAAAATTTAACCAAGGATTTGCAGCTACAGAATATGTAGCAGCTTCATATTTAGACATGGCTTGGCATATGGAAGAAGAACAAATCGAGGATGCCAATCGCTTTGAGCAAGAGACATTGAATGATTTAGGGTTGATATCACAAATAGCCACTCGTTATAGAAGTACTTATTTTTCTCATATTTTTGCCGGTGGTTACTCCATGGGATACTACAGCTATTTATGGACAGAGGTTCTTGAGGCTGATGCTTTTGTTCCTTTTAACGAAAAAGGAATCTTTCATAAAGAAACAGCAGACAAGCTTAAAAAACATATCTATTCAGCAGGAAACTCGGATGATTTGATGACTCAATATATACGATACAGAGGTTCCGAACCCAAAATTGATGCTTTATTGAAAAAAAGGGGTTTTGATGAATAACCTGCTAAAGAGGTGGTAACCTCTTTTTTATATTTGGCAGATCATTGCTTTAAAATTTAGCAACTGCATCTGGACATTCAGTATTTATAAAAAACAGAAATATTAACAGAGTCAGGATAGTGATAAATATTTTTTATGTATAATTTTTGGACAGTTAAAGTAATCCGTTTTATTCCATTGGTGTTTATTTTTGGTGTTGTTATTGCCATGCTCTTTTATCCGGGAGGTAATATTCATAACCCCGAGCAAATAGGCTATTCATTGACCAATAACTTTCTCAGTGACTTGGGAGGAATAAATTCACGTTCTGATGAAACCAATATAATTTCTTTTTTATTCTTTAATGCATCAATGTTAGTTTTCGCATTGGGTGGGGTCGGGTTTTTATTCGTTCCAAGATTATTTAAAGCAGATAAGATTAATTATTATTTAGCATTAATTGGATCTGCTTTTTTCTTTTTTGGTTCTTTCTTTTTTGCTGCTGTGGGTTTGACACCTCATGATCTTTACCTCAATGAACATGTTTTTTTTGCAATCAATGGTTTTAGGCTTCTGGTACCTGCAGCCATATTCTACTTTATTGTCTTACTCAGAAGCCCAGTTAAAAATAGCTATTCTTTATTAACATTTATCTTTTTACTAAGTACATTTGCCTACGTTGTATTTCAAATCGTTGGAGAGAGTCCTCTCCTCAGTCCCGAGGCTATGTCAAGACAGGTAATAATGCAAAAATTGATCACTTTGGTGCATTTGATTAGCATATTTTCTTTAAGTTATGCTTTTAATTCTCAACTCAAAAATATGGATATCAATTAATGATTAAGAATAAGACAGTTAGGTTTATTCACAAATATATTAGTTTTTTCATATCACTACAGTTACTGTTATGGACGATATCAGGTATTTATTTTTCTTTTAATAAAATTGAAAATGTCAGGGGTGAACAATACATTCTTCCAATTGAAGCAAAAGAATTCAACATACAAGCCCCAGTCATAAAGCAAGCCTCCGAATCGGTAAATTATTTTTACCGATTGGATCAAGTTATTTATTCCATTAAAAATCTAAATGGTATCCGTTACTACGATCAAGACCATCAACCGATAAAAAAAATAACATTTGATCAAGCGAAGGAAATAGTTAATCTAAGAACAACACTCAAAGCCTTGGATGTATCCTTGGTGAATTCTTCTTCAAGCGGGTCAGAATACCGTGGAAGAAAACTTCCACTTTATAAAGTTTCTTCTGTATCTAAATCGGATTCAATCATCAATGTATACGTCGATCCATATTCAGGAAATATATCACTCATCAGGTCAACTCAATGGAGATTATGGGATTTATTTTGGGGTCTTCATATTATGGATTGGTTTGAAAGAGACAATATTGATAATTATTTTCTTAAGTTTTTTTCTATTTTAGCCTTGATCAGCTCCATTTCTGGTATCATTCTATTTTTCAAAGTAAAGAAAAGAAGTTTTTAGAACTAGAGTAATATTATGAAAAATCTTGACGAAAAATTAGTCTGTAACATCCTCAATTCCATTATGGAATATGAGCTAGCTGGAGTGGTTAGATACACTCATTCTTCTATTATGGTCACAGGTCCCTATCGAATACCTATTGTTGATTTCTTGCAAGCTCAAGCAGTCGAATCACTGGCTCATGCTCAAGAAGCTGGAGAATTTTTAACTGGCTTAAATGGCCATCCCAGTCAAAAAATATCACCCATAGAGGAAACTCATCAGCATTCCATTCAAGCTATTCTTGAAGAAAGTTTGCATCATGAATTGCATGCACTTGGCTTGTATAAAAGTCTTCTAGATGCTGTTGAAGATGCATCTGTTTATCTTGAAGAGTATGCTCGAACTAAGATAAGGCAAGAAGAGCAGCATTCTCTTGAATTGAAAAAGATGTTGAGAGATTTCTCAAGTAATTAAGTTTTGGTATTAATTCAACCTTAGTTTTTAGTTCAAATTCAAAGATATTGCCATGAGTAAGGTCAGACCAGAATTAATTGAGCTCTACAATCGATTAGAGAAAACACTGGATGACAGTCGTTCTCAAGCCCAAGAAAAAAGACACGCAAAAGGAAATAGAACCGCAAGAGAGAATCTCAGTGATTTGATAGATGAGAATTCATTCATTGAATTTGGACAATTAGCAGTAGCAGCTCAACGAAACAGAAGGGATTATGAAGAACTTCAAAAAGCAACAGCAGCGGATGGAGTATTAACTGGTCTTTGCACTATCAATGAAGGTGATATAGGTCCCACAAACGCACATGCAATTGCAATTATAAATGATTACTCTGTCTTAGCTGGTACTCAGGGTTTTTTTCATCATCAAAAGTTAGATCGAATGCTCGAGTTAGCTGATGAGTATTTACTGCCAGTGATTATGTATACAGAAGGCGGGGGAGGCAGGCCTGGCGATACGGATGTAACAACCCAAATTGCAGGTTTGAATGTAACTTCATTTGCAAGCTGGGCAAGACTGAAAGGTAAAGTACCTAGAATTAGTGTCAATAATGGCTATTGTTTTGCTGGTAATGCAGCTTTATTTGGTTCTGCAGATTTTTGTATTGCCACAAAGAATTCTTGGATTGGCATGGCTGGACCTGCGATGATTGAAGGAGGAGGGCTGGGTATTTTCGAACCAAGTGAGATCGGTCCATCAGAAAGCCAAGAAAGAAATGGTGTTATTGATTTTGTGGCCAACGATGAAGAACATGCCACACGAATTGCACAACAACTGTTGTCTTATTTTCAAGGAAAAACAAAAA
>JACKQG010008151.1_pt1 | contig 10309 bp, 14 predicted proteins | sample 8237621 | NCBI WGS metagenome assembly JACKQG01 (sample SAMN15677084, study PRJNA649215) | marine metagenome | biome: marine; feature: Black Sea; material: saline water; isolation source: suspended particulate matter (SPM) from the Black Sea western gyre | collected 2013-06-09/2013-06-10 | depth...
CGGCCTCAGTTGGAGCAATTATACACCTGATCGGAAAAATTCGCCAGAGTCCAGTTTCTTACGTTTCGCGTTTCAATCGTCGCGTTTCACGTAGGACGACCGCTTCATCAAGCTCGCAACCGTATGGACAGGAGACATGAAAGAAGGCGAACCTTCCTGGAAACACTACCTCACCGACTACAACGAAGGGTTGGGGCTGGTCTACGAGCGCTTCGTGCTCAACGATTTCCTCCTGGCCCTGCAACAGGAGCACGACATCCAGACCGTGCTGGAAGCGCCTCTCTACGGCATGGCCGGCGTCAGCGGCATCAACAGCGTGGCCCTGGCCCAGGCGGGCTGCGAGGTCACTTTGGTGGACGACAACCCGCAGCGGGCCGCCGGCGTGCGGCGCATCTGGGACGAACTGGGGCTGGACGCCACGGTGCTGGGGGTAGAGCCGGGCGACTGGGGCAATCTGCCCTTCGACGATGACAGCTTCGACCTGGCCTGGGACTGGGCGGCGCTCTGGTACCTGGCCGACGCGGCAGCGCTGCTCAACGAATTGGCCCGCGTCAGCCGCGACCTCGTCTTCGTGGCCATGCCCAACCGCCGGCAGGTGGGTTACTTCCTGCGCAAGCGGGTGCTCGACCGCGACTTCTTCCAGACGGTGGACGAGCGCTGGGTGGACGTGGGTCGCATCCGGCGGGCGCTGGAGGAGGCCGGTCTGCGCATCGTCCAGCAGGGTGTGCTGGACGTGCCGCCCTGGCCGGACACGGTCATGCCGGCCAGCGAAGTGTTGAAGCGGCTGGGGCTGCGCTCCAAGAAGCTGGAACAGCAGTTCACGGGCGACAACTGGCAGTGGTCCACGATGGCCTACTACCTGGGCCAGCAGCCGGAGCTGCACGAGCGGGTGATGAGGTACGCCTGGCTGGATCGGGTGCGGCTGCCCTGGCGGCTGAAGGCGGTGTGGGCACATCACCGCTACCTGCTTGGGGTGAAGCCAGCGTAGCGGTTGATCTGCATAGCTTCACCTTTTCTGCAAAAGCGAAAGCCCCCTTCACTCACTGAGTGAGGAAAGGGGCTTCTGGCTTTCGTCCAGCACGTTCTTAGCGGAACAACTTCTCGATATCCTTGTAGGTTCGTTCTCGCCTGCGCTCAACCTTTCCCACTTCCACCAACTGGTTCTCGTCATCCACGAAGTAAACGATCCGGTACACGCCAGCCCGCACTCGGTAGATGTGATCAACCAACTTCCGGCAGCCCACTGGTCGAGGGTTCTCAGCCAAGGACAAGAGTTTCTCGTCTACCAACCGAAAATCGGCTGGCGATAGGTGATCAAGCTGCTTTTGAACGTTCTTGCTTCGCAGCTTAACTCTGTACACTGGCCAGTCTCCGCGTCCGGTATGTTGTGTAATCCATACTCTCACTCTCATCGGTTCGCAGAGCTTCCAGCATATCCCGGATGTCCTCGAGATCTTCCAGTTCCTCGAGGCGGGCCGCCATCTCCCGGTAGCTGTCGTAGTCAACGACCACCATCTGAGGATATCCCCGCTTGGTGACAACTACGGGTTCGCGTTTCACTCGCGCCAACAGGTCTTTCGTCTTGCGGCTCAAATCGCTGATGGGTATCACGCCGATGGTCACTTCCACCCCTCCCATTGTGCATTGGTTTGATTGTTCACCGTTCTGTGCACAGTATAGCACACGAGCCGCAAGATGTCAATATCCTCTGCCGCTGCGCAGGCCCGTCAATGAGGATTTTGACAAAAGCACCTCCTCGCCTTATCATAGGTTCACGGCCTCATGGAGCGTAGCACCTCCACAAACCCATTTTACTCCCCCCCCCGCAGATTTGTCAAGGGGGTTTCGCGGCTTGAGGCACAAATTCTAAGGTTGGTCGAGCCCGGCACGCCGGTTTTGCCGTTTGGCGGGCATGAATTATAATGCGAGCAGGAGGAGGTGAAACATGGCGAGTTATGCATCTCTTGCCACCCGCTTGAAGATGAGCAAACAGGAGTTGGAGCGCGAAAGCCTGCGCGTCTACTTGCAGTACCGCCTTCGCGAGGTGCAGGCTGATATCGTGAACCTGTGCCGCAAATACGGCGTGCGGGATGCGGCGGAGATGGAAGCGCGTTATCGGGAGGGCACACTGCCAGAGGCCGGCACGTGGGAGGACTTCTTCCAACTGGACCACCTGGAAGCCAGACGTGATGAACTCCTCAGCCTGCTAGGGGAGTCATGATGCGCCATCTCGCCGACATCGCCCTGGCTGAATTCGCCGACATTGTGCTTTCGGTCACCGTCCAGGCCGCTAAACTACGTTTGTTTTTCACTGACGGTTCCTATGCAGATATCTGGTTCTCCGAACGGCGTCCGGGGCGGTACGCTTACCACTGGGAGCGTCAACATGTAGACGGCACTATCTTTCGACACGACAACATCCCTCACGGACGCTGGAGGCACGTTGCCACCTTTCCCAAGCATTTCCATGACGGTGCTGAGGAACAGGTGACGGAGAGCGATCTGCCTGATGAACCTGAACAAGCACTGCGCGTTTTTCTGGCCTTCTGTCGAGAGAAACTAGCGAGCTGAGTGCGCATTGGAGCCCTGCAAGGAGAGCAGGGCTCTTTGGCAAGACGGGAGTTGAGGGACATGAAGCTGAAGCAAGGGCTGATCCAGGTCTACACGGGAGAGGGCAAGGGGAAGACGACGGCCGCGCTGGGACTGGCTCTGCGCGCCGCCGGGCACGGCCTGCGAGTCTACATCGTCCAGTTCATGAAGGGCTGGCCGCATTACGGCGAGTTGGTCAGCGTGCAGCAGTTGCCCAGCGTCACCCTGCGCCAGTTCGGCCGGCCCGATTTCGTGAACAGGGCACATCCCGATCCCGAGGATGTCCGGTTGGCCGGCGAGGCGCTGCAACACGCCGGCCAGATCATCGCCAGCGGCGACTACGACGTGGTCATCCTGGACGAGGTGAACGTAGCCCTGGATTATGGCCTCATCGGTCTGGACGATGTGCTGACGGTACTGGACGCCAGGCCGGAGCACGTGGAACTGGTGCTCACCGGCCGCGGCGCCCATCTGGAGATCATCCAACGGGCGAATCTGGTGACCGAAATGCTGGCCATCAAACATCCGTACGATGCCGGCACCGTAGGACGACGGGGAATTGAGTACTGAATGCGAAGGAGATGGCAAATGAATGCAGTGTTGCAACGAGAGATGAACACGACCATTGTCGTGTCCAGAGAGACCGCACGGCACCTGGAGAGCTTGCCCCTGATACCTTCTGATGTGGATAGCAAATTGCGGTCTTTGCTGGAAGCTGAATACCGCCGACGCTTATCGCGCTATAGTCTGACCGACCGTATGCTTCAGCAGAAGTATGGGATGACCTATGAGGAATTCGAGGTGCGCAATGTGGTGGAGGAGCGGGGTTATAGCTGGGAAGTGGAATCGGACGCCATCGCCTGGGAGACAGCGTCAGATGGCATGAGGACGATGCAACGCAAGCTGCAGGAGTTGCTGGGACCCAAGCCATGACCACCATTGAGGACCTGTTGTCCGAGGCTCAGGAGGTGTTGGATCGCTTCTGGTTTGTGCGGTCCCTCGTGGAAATCGATCGCACCGATGCGACGGTCACACTCCACTTGAGGATTGCGCCGGAGTTGGTTGTTCAGGCGTATCTCAGCGAGATCAGCGGCCGTCTCAGCTTCGCACTGGTAGATCCATCGGGCCGTCTCTACGGTTGGAATCGGGACCGGGGTCTGTGGCACCGTCACCCTTACGACGACCCTGGTCAGCACGAACCGCTTCCAGAAGCCGTGTCTCCCAGACCTTTGCTTCAATTCATGACCAGGGTCGAGGGGATTCTGTTAGAGAACGAGCTGATCTAAACTTAGATCAACGATGAGACAGAGGGGAGCGCACAGATGACCGACACCCTCGAACTGGTGAGAAAGCACGAGCCGGTGCTCCTGTTCAGCAAGGACGGCGAGGGCAACTCCGAGAACTTCTTCCCCCTGGCGGCCAGCCACTACGTACATGAATGCGGCCTGCGCCGCCGGAAGCAAGGCTGGGAGCATCCGCCGGGCCAGACGCTGCTCCGGCACCTGGGCGAGGTGGCCGAATCGCAGCGCTGCTACCTGGCCTACGCCGCCGGCGACGTTGGCGACGGTGACGTCCTGATGCTGATGGATCAGGGCCTGGAGCTGTCGCGCCTGCCGGGGGCGGAACCGCAGACCGGGCGCGCTGTGTCCCCCGCGGACAGCGTTGTCGCGCCGCGGCTGCTCGTCAGCCGCGCGGAGGCCGATGATCTTGAGGAACGCCTCTCGGCCTGGGGCGGCGTGCAGCGGCAGCCGCTGGATACGCTGTTGACCACCCGACGCGATCCCGGAGAGAGCCGCTCGGCGCGGAGGCGGGTCGAGGAGGGCATGGAGTGGCTTGACGAACTGGAAGATCCCGCGGCCGTGGCGGCGCTGAAGGCGGGCTTGGGTCTGTCGCCGGCGTTCGATGCCTCCCGAGGTGTGCCAGACGCGCCGGCTGCCGCCCTCGCTGCGGATATGGCGCAGATGGAATGGGTCACCGCAAGGGGCTTTGCCACGCTGCCTGATTCCATCGTCGGCCGGGCGCGGGAGAAGGTTGCACCCTACCAGGCCCAATACCTGCCCGTCTACCACTATCACGTCTGCGAGGACAGAGGCTACCGGGTGCTGCAGTACTGGTTCCTGTACGCTTTCAACGACTGGGCCGCACACGGCGGCCACAACGATCACGAGGGCGATTGGGAAGTGGTCTGCGTCTACCTGGACGGCGAGAACGACCCGCAGTGGGTGGCCGCCTCCCGGCACGTGCTGAAGCCGCAGAAGGCGCAGTGGGAGACGTTGCGCGCGGTGGATGGGGCCATCTGGCAGGACACCCATCCGGTCATCTATGTGGGCTGCGGCTCCCATGCCAGCTACCTGGAGAGAAAAGCGTACCGGTACTGGCTTCTGCGCAGCACCTACGACCACGCTGAAGGGAACGACGTCTCCATCGGGCCGGGCGCGGAGCGACCTTGGGGCGATCCGATCAGGTTGGACGATAAGCTCTGGAACGCGAGGTTCGCGGGGAACTGGGGGGCGTTGCTGAAGCGCTGGCTGGGGCTGCCCCTGCCGGGCACTACGGGGCCGACCGGCCCGGCTCAGAAAGGCAAGAAGTGGACAAACCCGGCCCGCTGGGCGGGGCTTGCAGACTTGTCATAACGTCAACACGGGTAGGGAAAACTGGCGGCAAGACCTAATCCTCGTCAGCGCGCCAGGCAGCCAGCCGGTAGGCTTCGAACTTGGCTTTCTTGCCAATGGCGATGACCCAGACTGCCTGGGCTTCGTCATCCAGGCGATAGACAATGCGATAGCGTTTGCCCGCGAAGTACAGAGAACGATGGCCGGTCAGGTCATAGCCCGCTTTGTGGCCGAGGGGCTCTCCAGCGTGAGGATGTGTGTGGAGCTTACGAAGTTGCTTGGCAGCCTGCCGCTGCAGCCCTGTATCCAGGCTGGCCAGATCGGATCGGGCATCTGGATGGAGCTTCACTCCATAAGGGGTATCCATCGTCAGCCCTCGATGCCCAACTCTTGGAGCACCTCATCCAGATCGCGATATGCTTCTTCGTTGACCCGTTCCCGCTCTTCGATGAGCCGGCCCAGCATCATATGATCCACCAGTTCTTCCAGTTCTAACAGCCGTCTGTATTCGTCGAGACTGATGAGCACCGCTTCGATCTTGCCCCGCCGCTGGATGAACCAACGACGATCGGGCAAGCTGTCCAAAAGGTGGGAGAGCTGAGCAGCAGCTTTCGTACTGGTGATCAATTCATCAGGAGCGAGGAGAATTTCGGCCATAAGAACACCTCCTTTAACCCATGCTTTAACTCTGGTTAGATTATAGGCTAAAGTCTGCAAATCAGCAAATCACACATCGGCAAATCGGCGATCTGTGAGCAAACAGGGAGGCATTGCCCATGTACGACAAGCAAGCCATCAGCAAGATCGAGCAGGAGCAGGCCCGCTGGGCCGAAGCGACGCTGCACCCCACGCTGGCCCGCCATCCGGAGCGGCACGACGAATTCATCACCGTCTCCAGCGCACCAGTGAAACGGCTCTACACCCCCGCCGACGTGGCCGACCTGGACTACGGGCGGGACCTGGGCTTCCCCGGCGAGTACCCCTTCACCCGCGGTGTGCACCCCACCATGTACCGCGGCCGGCTGTGGACCATGCGCATGTTCGCCGGCTTCGGCACCGCCGAGGAGACCAACCAGCGCTTCCGGTACCTTCTGGAACAGGGGCAGACGGGGCTGTCCGTGGCCTTCGACATGCCCACGCTCTACGGCTACGACGCCGACGCCCCCGAGGCCAGCGGCGAGTTCGGCAAGTGCGGCGTGGCCGTCTCTTCGCTGGCCGACATGGAAATCCTGCTCGACACCATCCCGCTGGACAAGGTGACCACTTCCATGACCATCAATGGCCCGGCGGCGGTCATCTGGGCCATGTACATCGCCGTGGGAGAGAAGCAGGGCGTGGCGCGGGCCAGGTTGGGCGGCACCATCCAGAACGACATCCTCAAGGAGTACATCGCCCAGAAGGAATTCCTCTTCCCGCCCGAACCCTCCATGCGGTTGGTGGTGGACACCATCGAGTTCGGCACGAAGGAGATGCCGCTGTGGAACACCATCAGCATCTCCGGCTATCACATCCGGGAGGCCGGGGCCACCGCCGCGCAGGAGCTGGCCTTCACCCTGGCCGATGGCTTCGCCTACGTCGAGGCGGCGCTGGAACGGGGGCTGGACGTGGACGATTTCGCCCCGCGGCTGAGTTTTTTCTTCAACGCCCACTCCGATTTCTTCGAGGAGATCGCCAAGTACCGCGCCGCCCGCCGCGTCTGGGCCCGGGTGATGCGCGAGAAGTACGGAGCCAAGGATCCCCGCTCCTGGTGGATGCGCTTCCACACGCAGACGGCTGGCTGCTCCCTCACCGCCCAGCAGCCGGAGAACAACGTCGTGCGCACGGCCATCGAGGCGCTGGCCGCCGTGCTCGGCGGCACACAATCGCTGCACACCAACAGCATGGACGAGGCGCTGGCGCTTCCTTCGGAGAAGGCGGTCACCGTCGCCCTGCGCACACAGCAGATCATCGCCCACGAGAGCGGCGTGACCAACACCGTAGACCCGCTGGCGGGCTCCTACTTCGTGGAGGCGCTGACCGATCGCCTGGAGGCGGAGGCGCACGACTATTTCCGCAGGATCGAGGCTCTGGGCGGCGTCATTCCGGCCATCGAGGTGGGCTTCTTTCAGCGGGAGATCGCCGAGGCCGCCTTTCGCTACCAACGGGAGATTGACCGCGGGCGGCGCGTCATCGTCGGCGTCAACGAGTACGTGGCCGACGAGCCGCTGGCCATCCCGCTGCTGGAGATTGACGCCGCGGGGGAGCGGCGGCAGATCGAGCGGCTGCGCCGTGTGCGGGCGGAGCGGGACAACGACGCCGTGCAGCGCACGCTGGCCCGGCTGCGCGATGCCGCCCGCGGCGACGAGAACCTGATGACCCCCATCCTGGAGGCGGTGAAAGCCTATGCCACCCTGGGCGAGATCTGCAACGTCTTCCGTGAGGTCTTTGGCGAGTACCAGGAACCGGTGTTTTTCTGAGCACGGGATAGCCCACCGAACCACGTTGCAGCCAGCATAGGCAACAGAGGCTTACTTGGAGAAGTGAAACGGAGAATTTGAAATGTGATTCTACGTTTCACGTTTCACGCTCTCTTCCTGCCCAAACACCCCTAGAACGAGGAGCGCCAGGATGTAGCCGAGGTAGTTTTCGTTCAGGAAGCGGGAGAGGAAGAAGAAAACGAGGAGGAAGAGAGCGTAGCCACTGCAGGCGGCGGCGATGCGGTTGTCTCGCCACTGCCGCCAGAGCAGGAAAACCAGCAGCGGCCCGCCGACGATGATCTGCGCCAGCCAGAAGGGCCAGTAATCGAAGCGGGAGCTGACCCACCCCAGCGCCAGCAGCAGGTTGGATGCGCCCCAGCCCCAGATCTGGTAGGCCTGTTCCCCGCGGCCGCTGGCCCAGCGGTAGACGTCATCCACCAGTGCCCCGGCATCCCAGATAAGATAGGGCAGGACGAGAAGCAGGAAGACGACCAGCGCTGGCCAGCCGTTCCGCACCAGCTTCATCAGCCAGCGAATCCACCCCTGCCGGTTCGCGCCGGTCTCCTGACCGGCGCAGGACGACGGTACGAGCAGCAGCGCGTAGAAGGGGGCCAGGAACCAGGCCGTGGGCTTGGAGGCGCAGGCCAGGCCAAAGGCCGCTGCTGAGCCCAGTCGCCACGGCGCGGCGCGGCGCTCCTCGCCCATCTCGTTGCCGCGGGCCAGCAGCAGCAGCGCCAGCACGATCCAGAAGAGCACGAAGCTGTCGTTCTGGCCGAAGATGACGTCGCTGCCCATGATGGGGTTCAACCCCAGAGTCATGAGCAGCAACAGCTTGCTGTCCCATTCTGGCGTCAGCGCTGGGGCCAGCGCCAGCGTGAGGACGAAGAGCAACAGGTAGACGAAGCGCTGGTCGTACCAGCCGAGGGTCGCCTGGCTCAGCTTGTAAAACGGCGCCGAGAAGACGAAGGTCCAGGGCAGGTAGGGGTAGTGGTAGAGCGCCGTGCGGAACTCGCTCAGTCCCCACTCGGCCATGGGCGTCTGCAGGTAATCCTCGACGTAGGGGTTGCGGCCGCTGAGGAAATACTCGACGGTGGCCTCGGTCTGGATGACGCCGCCGTCGTGAGCGTAGCTGGCCGGCCCGCTCTGTTCCCGCAGCAGCGTCATCTTCAGCGTGGGCACGACGACCGTCAGCACCACGATGAGCCAGATGAGGGCCAGCTTGGCCCGGTAGACGCGGCGGCTGAGTCGCTGGGCGGTGAAGCTCAGGATCAGATAGGTAATCAGCGCGGCCAGGGCCAGCACGATCAGCAGCAGGGTGATGGGGTCGGCGAAGCCTTGCTGGGCCAGCAGTTCCAGCGCCGCCGGCGAGAGCAGCCGTCCCAGCAGCGGGTGGCGGGCCACGTCCTGTTGCCGCAGGGGCAGCACAGCCGCCTCGGCCAGGGTGTCAATGCGCACCCGGGCGATGACGAGCAGGGTCAGAAGCAGAGCGTCCAGTTTGGCGTATCGCATCTCGCTAATCGCCTATCGCCTATCGTAGTGATGGGGTGGTTAGGAGACGCTTTGTTCGAAACGGTCCCCTGACCGCCGTCCACACTGCTGCCGGTCAGGAGACCGGCAGGGAACCAGTCCAGTGGTGGAGACATTATACACCAAAAGCCGCCAGACGCCTAGACTGATGGGAAGGGAACAATGGCGACAGAACCGATGCGCTTGATCGTCAATCCCGTGGCCGGAAACGGCCAGGGGGCCAGGCTGTGGCCGCGGCTGCGAGAGGAGCTGCACGGGGAAGGGGCGGAGTTCGACCACGTGTTCACCGAAGGCCCCGACCACGCCGTGGTGCTGTCTCGCCAGGCCGTGGCCGATGGCTGCCGCCTGATCGCCGCCGTCGGCGGCGACGGCACGATCCACGAGGTGGTCAATGGTTTGGTGATTGACGGCCAGGTGCCCGAAGGGGTGGTGCTGGGGGCCATCTCTTGTGGCACGGGGTCGGACTTTGCCCGCACCGTGGGTCTGATGCAGGAACCGCTGGCCGCGGCCCGCCGGCTGGTGCACGGCTCAGATCGCCGCATTGACCTGGGGGTCATCCACTGCTGGCGAGAGGGGCAGGGGATCATCGAGTACTTTCCTAATGCCGCCGGGCTCGGCTTCGACGGCGAGGTGGCGCTCCGTGTGAACCGCAAGTCCAAGGCGGGCGGCGGAACCATCCCCTATCTCATCAGCCTGGTCGCCACCCTCATCACCTACGAGAACAAGCCCGTCGTCGTCACCCTGGACGACCGCACGCTGCAGCAGCGGGCCAACGCCATCGTTGCCGCCAACGGGCGCTACTTCGGCGGGGGGATGCACATCGCGCCGGACGCCACGCCCGACGATGGCCTTTTCGACGTGGTCATCATCGGCGATGTGACGAAGCTGGAGCTGTTGCTGCAGGTGCCCCGCGTCTATCGCGGCACGCACCTGACCCACCCCAAGGTGGACGTTTACCGCTCCCGCACCGTGCGCGTGGAATCGGCGCAGCGCTTGCTCCTGCAGGCGGATGGCGAGTATGTGGGTGAAGCGCCTGCTGCTTTTCGTCTGCTGCCCGGTGCGCTCACCGTGCGCACGTAGTAGTTACCAAAAGACCTCCGAGGTCTCCCAGACCTCGGAGGTCTG
>JACKQG010008152.1_pt1 | contig 10309 bp, 11 predicted proteins | sample 8237621 | NCBI WGS metagenome assembly JACKQG01 (sample SAMN15677084, study PRJNA649215) | marine metagenome | biome: marine; feature: Black Sea; material: saline water; isolation source: suspended particulate matter (SPM) from the Black Sea western gyre | collected 2013-06-09/2013-06-10 | depth...
TTAATATTTGCACGGGACCTCGCGCGCGCGCATGCATCTTTGCTGATACCAAATGGTATAGCTTCTGATAATACACCACGCCAATAAACACGTGAGCACCTATTTTCTCACCCGTTGTTCCATCGTACATCACTTCCAAACCGGTATGAGCGAAACCAGCACGCGTAAGTGCTTCTCTTAAGTCTTCCTCCGGCTCACCGGAAAAAGCGGTTCCGTCTATGTATCTCCCTTCCAATGCACCTACTTTCCCACCTATCATCTCCAGCACGTGTCCTACCGTCATCCTCGAAGGAATGGCATGCGGATTTATAATCATATCGGGAATCATTCCTCCTTCTGTAAATGGCATGTCCTCTGGCGGCACGATTAACCCAATAATGCCCTTCTGTCCATGTCGGGACGCAAACTTATCCCCTACTTCCGGTATCTTCTGGTCTCGAACACAAACCTTAGCTAAGCGCCTGTTGCTACTCGATTCCATGAGCACGACAGAATCTACTATCCCACTCTCGTTAGAGCGAGTGCAAACAGAACTATCTCTTCTTTCTAAAGGGCTTAAAAGCTCCGTCGTTTCCTCTAAAAACCTCGGAGGGCTCGTCTTCCCTATTAACACGTCATTTGGCGCTACTTCCGTCTCCGAATTTATTATCCCGCTCTCGTCAAGTTGGTTATACGCTTCATGGCTCCTCACCCCTACAATCTCCATATCCGGTATCTCAAACCTATCCTCCTCGCCACCCGGATACCTCCTCTCTTCTCCTTCGTAGGTTCTGAAGAAATGACTTCTTCCTAATCCCCGGTCTATTGCAGCGCGGTTCAAAATCAGTGCGTCCTCCATATTATATCCTTCATAACTTAAAACCGCAACGACAAAATTCTGCCCCGCTGGTCTTTTATCATGCAAAATAAGGTCGGCAGTCCTTGTCTTTACCATCGGCTTCTGCAAATAATGCAAATGATGTGTCCGTGTATCGGCACGAGTTTTATAATTCGCAGCGAGAAGCCCTAAAGATTGCTTCAACATGGCACAGCCCATTGTGTTACGAGGCGACGAATTATGATCGGGATATGGTATCAACCCTGCAACGATGCCTAAAATCAAAGCCGGATCTACTTCCAGGTGTGTATGTTCCGCCCCATCTGCTTCTGTCAAATCTGCTTCGTTTAATGCTATCAGCGTATTCTCCTCCTCTTCCGCGTCCAGATACTCTATCGCACCGCCCTTTACCAAATCTTCAAACTCCATCTCGCCATTTCTCAGTTTCTCTATGTGCGATTCTGTAACCAAAGGTCTTCCATTCTCTACTATTATAACCGGTCTTCTCGCCCTTCCTCGGTCAGAATTTATTATTATGTCCCTCCTATCCCTATAATATGCGACGTTTACCTGCGAGGATACTTTGCCTTTTCTTCTCTCCCTTCTCACGTCTTCCACAAATCGCTCCGGCTCCGTAGAGAAGCCGATGAAGTCTCCATTCACGAATACGCGAATCATGTTTTCAGCATTTATTTGCAAAGCACGAGCAGGAGGGATAACGCCGAACTCATATAACGTGTTTTTAAAGCTCTCATGGTCTTCTCCCACGGATAATTCAACCATCTGCGAGAAGTTCTTTACCAACCCGCAATTTGGACCTTCCGGTGTCTCAGTTGGACAAATTTTTCCGCATTGCGTGGGATGCAAATCTCGCGCTTCAAAATGCGGCTGCGCCCTCGAAAGCGGAGAAATTATCCGCCTCAGATGGCTCACCGTAGCCACATAATTACTCCTTTCCAGCAATTGAGAAACACCCGCTCTGCCACCCACCCAATTCCCGGTTGCCACGGCATGCAATATTCGTTCCGTGAGCACGTCAGACCGAATTGCCGTTGCGATCTTCAGTTCCCTGCTTCGCATATTTGCACGCTCCAACTGATACCTCATATCACGTGTCAACTTGGTAAATGAGACCCGGAAAAGGTCTTCCATCAGGTCGCCTGCAAGTTTCAGCCTTTTATTCGCGTAATGGTCCTTGTCATCCTCGCCTCTCCGTCCCAAAGAAAGTTCATAGCATGCTTCCGCCATTCTTCCAACGAAATGCGCCTTCGCTATCCGGTCATCCAGGTGCGGGAGGAAATAACGGTCGAGGATATAATTAACGCGTCTTTCTCTATACTCCCTTGCCTGCGTGGGTGCAACTCTACGACCCAATTTATCCAATGCTTCTTCTTTTGTGTGCACCTCGCTCTCTTCTATGTTCTCGCGGATGTATTTCTCTATTTGTGGGTCATCAGAGACGGCTTTCCGTATCTCTTCGTCACTTTCGAGCCCCATAGCACGCATAAGCGTTACGAATTCTATTTTCCTGGCTACTGCGGGAAAAGAGACCTCAACTATGCCTTTTTTATTTATTCCCACCCTTATTGGTACTCTGAATCCATGTTTAAGAGAAAAAACCTTTGAAAGCGCACTTTTATTCCCGTATTTCACCTCGAAATTCACGAATATCCGGTTTGGTGCGAGGTCTTCCAGCGTTATTATCACGTGCTCTGAGCCATTTACGATGAAATAGCCACCGGAGTCGAGAGGGTCTTCGCCTGCTCTTATCAATTCTTTCTCTGAAAACCCGTAAAGGTTACACTTTTCTGATTTCACCATGATTGGGAGCTCACCGATTTCCACTTCTCTCTCCTCCCCTTCCTCTTCTATTTCTCCGTTTTCGTATTTCTTCACCAACTGCATTCCCAAATATACGGAAGCGGAGTAGTTTAAATTCCGTAATCTCGCCTGTGACGGGAAAATTGATTCATAAGAGCCATCTGCTTCCCTTGCCTTCGGTCTGCCCACGCGCATTTTACCAAACTTCACTCCCAGTTTATGCTTCCCCTTTTCGTCTTCGCCGCCGATAGAAGTTTCTATGTACGACTGCTCCTCCACTATTTTTTGCATGCCTTCGCTGAGGAAGTAATTAAAGGAGTCAAGCTGATGCTGTGCTATTTTTTCCCTTTTCAAATACGCTTTTGAAAGAACGCCCCGGTCTAACATATTACACACACTCCTTTTATTCTATAACCAGCCGGTAAGATATAAATTTCCCCGCTGTTCTGCTCCTCCTTTTTATCTTTACAACATCCCCCATCACCGCTTTTATCTCCTTTATGACAGGGTCGGAGGATTTGATCTTAGGCAGTTGTTCCTTTTTTATTTTATACTTTTCCAAAAGCTCCTTTACTTCTCCCCCCTCCATTATCTCGTGCTTGGGCACTAACCCATGTTCGCGTATGGAAACTTTTCCCTTCTTCATTTTCCTTAATTTTGGCTTCGACTTTAATAACGGGCTCGACGGGATTTGAACCCGCGACCGACGGGTTAAAAGCCCGCTGCTCTACCTTTCTGAGCTACGAGCCCTTTTTAAGAGTCGTTTCTTTAGCATCTCAAGGGCAGCATCCGCCGCCTCACGCTTATTCTCTTCCCTATCCCCATGGAAGATATGTTTCTCATGATAGACGTAATCTTTTGTTGCCAGTGCTATATAAACTAATCCAACCGGTTTGTCAGGCGTTCCCCCGGTGGGTCCTGCAATGCACGTAGTTGCAATACCGACATCGGTATCCAGCAGCTTTCTCACGCCTTTCGCCATCTCAACTGCGCATTCCACGCTCACCGCACCTTTTTCTTCCAATATTTCCCTCGCCACGTGCAATATTTCTTCCTTTACTTCATTGGCATAAGCGATTACGCCGCCTTTATAATAGTCCGAGCTGCCGGATACGTTTGTTATCCGGTGGGATACCAGTCCACCGGTGCAAGATTCAGCCGTGGATATACTGAGTTCCCTTTCTCGTAACTCGTCGCCGATTTCTTCTTCTATCATCTATCTTTTCCCTTTCTTTTCCCCTCTTTTTACTTTTACGCTACGAGAAGATAAAGTTAAACTTTCATGTTCGAAGATAATAGAACTCACTTCTCTATACCATACCTCACTTTCACTGCCACTCCGTGCTCGAATATTTTCATCTCTTCTCCTGATAACATCGCTTTTCCCGTTGCAAGCAGTCCATCCTTTTCATCCATCACCATAACTTCATCGTAAGCGCGTATCGCCGGGTCGGCGTCTATTACATGTTTACAGAACGCTGTTCCCCCTTTTCTTATAAATTCACTGCTCTCTTCATTCATAACGACTCTTATTCCCGGATATTTGAAAACGTGCTGCAACCTCTTTGCTCCTTCTATGCTTAGCGTTAGCAATCCGTCAAAGCTCCTTAGAGTTGCTATTCGCTTCCCATCCTCTTTTATCTGCGCTATTCTTCTTGTCTTCGAGAGGACAAATTCTACGTTATCAGGGAACAGGATTTCACCGGCACCGGCACCGAATTGATAATCCGCTATGATTCTTGCCTTTTTCAGCTCTTTTTTTGTGTTCTCTTCCACCATCCTTCTTTCTCAGGTTTATCCGCTAACTTCTTCTCAAGTTCGGTAACTCGGACTTCAAGTTCTGATATTTTCTCCATGACCGGCATCCTGGTCTCAATGGACCCAAGCCTCGTATCCACTGCCTCAAATCGTGAAATCGCTTCATTCCGCAGGCTATCAACCTTGGTATCCAATGCCGCAACTTTGTTATCCGTCACCTCGAATTTTGCCATCACCTCATTCCGCAGGCTGCCAATCTCCGTTTTTACTTCGGTTCTGAGGCTTGTAATTTCCGTTTTTGTCTCGCTCCCCAGGTTGCCAATCTCCTTTTCCACGGAATCTATACGACTATGCATAGCTTTTATCGCACCTGTAATTTCATTTAGTTTCGGTAGTAGCAGTCGCTCAATCCATGTGGGTATTTTTTCCATGAAACTGTATAATCCATCATTAATAGTTAAAGCTTTCCTTCTAATTAAGAAAGTTTTTAATGAAGAGAAGGAGAAAAAGGATAGAAGACATCGCATTGCAGCGGATAGAGAGGCTGTTCGAGCTGGCAGAGGTAGAAGCGAGGAAAACGGATGCGAAGGAAAGAAGCAGGAGCGATAGGTATGTGCGGCTTGCTCGTGAGATTGGGATGCGGTATCGGGTGCGAATACCCTCGCATTTAAAGATGCGGTTTTGTAACGGTTGCTATGCTTTCTTAATACCCGGGGAAAACGCACGAGTTCGTCTCAGGAGCGATTATATTACGACAACCTGTTTGAGATGTGGGAAGCAAATGAGACGGCCTTATAAAGCACCTCGTGCTCCTTCGCCAAGAAAAATCCAAATCTCAAGCACCGAATCGCAAATGGGGAATAGGGACTAGCCAATGGGGAATAGGGTTATTTGTCCAATTCCTAATCCCTATTTGGCTACTTGGCTATTGGCTACTTGGCTATTGGCTATTGGCTATGATTGGACATTGGGATTTTGATATTTGATATTATTTGGATTTTGGTGCTTGGAGCTTGTGATTTTTGGGAAGGGACAATCACTTCACCATTTCCTTCATTATCTCAAAAGCCCGCTTCAAATTTTCAAAGCTCGTAGCATACGATATTCTCACGTGATTCTTGCCACGGCTTCCAAAGGCAAACCCGGGCGTGACTATTATCTTCCGCTTCCTCAGCGCCTCCACAAATTCTTTCTCATCCTTCACCCGTGGAAAAATATAAAATGCTCCTTTTGGAACGCTGAATTCCATTTTCATCTCTCGAAGAGCATCAACGGCGAAGTCTCGCCTTCTTTTAAATTCGCTTCTCATCTCAGCCACGCAGTCTTGAGGACCTGTAATAGCAGCCAATGCCGCTTTCTGCGAAATAGACGATGCACACGCCTGAATATACTGATGTATCTTCAGCATTTGCTCCACGTATTCCTCACGGGCTGCAAGATAGCCCAATCTGAACCCGGTCATTGCGTAGGTCTTTGAGACCGCATTTACCGTGATTACCTCATCAGAGAATCTCGCAGGGCTTACGTGCTTCAAACCATCGTAGATAAGATGCTCGTAAACTTCATCTGAAATGACGGTTACTTGATGGTCGTTGGCGATGTCAACAATCGCTTTTAGGTTCTCCCCGCTTTCCACTGCACCCGTGGGATTGGCAGGAGAATTTATTATGAGCGCTTTTGTTTTGTCCGTGATTTTTTCCTTCACCGCTTCCGCAGACATCGTGAAGTCTTCGCTTAGCGGAACTCCTACTGCCTTTCCCTCTGCCAGTTTCGTTAGAGCAGAGTAGGAAACGAAGCCAGGGTCGGGCATCAGCACCTCATCTCCCTTTTCCACTACCGAAAGAATAGCGATATGCAATGCTTCACTCGCTCCTGACGTGACTATTATCTCCTCAGGGCTCGCCACAAAATCGTTATCTCTTTTGAACTTAGCGCTTATCGCCTCTCTCAATTCCTCTATCCCTTTATTGAAGGTGTAAGAGGTGAAACCGGAATCAATCGCCTGCATAGCGGCACTTTTTATGTGTTCCGGGGTATCAAAGTCAGGTTCACCGAGTCCGAGGTTGAAGAACTCGCCTGACGAAGCTTCAAACGCCTTTCTTATGCCCGAAATCTCTATGGTTCCAATGCGAGCTGCAAATTTGGTCATTTCCTTCTTCTCTTAATTGAAACACCACAAATAAATTTATATTATCCAAAGATAAATTAAAAATTATGAGAACAATTACAATTCGATTGCCGGACTATCTGATAGAAGAACTCCCTGAGGAGGAATCGTCAATTTATGAAATCCTGAAATTGGGGCTGAAGCAGTTGAAGATAGAAAAAGCAGTAGAGAGATACAAAAAGGGTGGCGTATCGCTGGCGAAAGTCGCTGAGTTAGCTGGTGTTTCTATCCGCGAAATGATACCTATTGCTTATGCCCACGGGTTAGAACCCAAATACGATAAATCTTTCGATGAATCCAAAATAAATCAGGAAATGGCAATAAATTCTGCCGGAGCAAACAGATTGTAATCTGTACTATAACAAGTAAAATCTTCGGATTTAACCCGCAGCAATTATTAGAACATTTAAATACAGAAAAACAAAATTCATAGTCAAACCACTTTTCGAGGCGGTGGCTATGGAAGCGGAAAAACTTGAATTATCGGAAAGGATTGAAAGAAGGCTTGAGATGATCCACGCCCATACAAAACATGGGAAAACAGTCCGATCTGTTATTGAAGAGTTCAATGTATCTCCTGGCACATATTATTACTGGTATCCCCGGTATGTAGAAATGGGCATTTTCGGTCTATTCGATTCCAAAAGGGGTCCCAAAACCCCTCATAACAAAACCAGCGACAATGTTGCATCCAGGGTAGTTGAGACCGCAGATTACCATCCAGAGCTAGATGCACCGGAAATATCGGAGGTGCTTGAGTGTTCATCTGGGCACAAACCCTCCGTCTCCACTATACAGCGGATTTTGCGATCGAATGGGATGAATCGTCCGAAGGGACGACGTTCAAAAAAAACGACGGAGAAAAAGAGGACAACAATTCAAGCCTACAAGAAGGTGTTAAAAAAGTAGAGAAGAAGCGTGAAAGATCCAATGTCTATACGAACCCTCTGACGAACCCTCAGAGAAATCCAAATGTCGATCCCAGGCGTACAGAACCGTTGACCGACGTAGAGATAAATGCAATTAAAGAAGCACACAAGCGATACCCCGAGTTTGGCGCATGGAACTTATCTTTACTGCTTTCGAACGAATTTGCTGTTCACGTCTCTACGATGAGCATTTTGCGTGTTCTCTATCCTGAGCGGTATAAATCCTCCAAAAATGATGAGAAAGTGAAATTTTATATTTCTATGATAAATATCAGTTTTGGGATATAGAGAGTGTGGAAAAGGCGATTCCTGAATATATCCGATTCCGAAACGAGTCGAAGGGGCAGTGGGCTCGATATGGAAAAACCGCCTCAGCGGTATTGAAAGACGCAGAAGCAAAACCGTTGACCGATGAAGAACTGGAGAGGGTGATTCGGGAACTGTATTTTGAAAAAGCGGAAAGAATAGTAAAACAAAACGGCAAAGTTAAATTTGAGGGGAAATGGTATCACGTGAGTAAAAAGCTGTCCGGTGAAACTGTGGAAATGAAAGTTACATTGAGAGGGATGGAAGCTTGGCATAATGGTGCTTTCGTTAAACGATGGAAATATTGGGAATATGTTCTAGATATTGCTGCGGATTATATGCTGGAAAAGTGCTTGTTATAGTACACAAACAGATTGTAATCTTCCCTTCAAATGAAATGAAAGAAGTTTCACTGGATATGCTCTCTGAATTGCATCAAGGTGAAATAGAGACAATAAAGATAGCTTTACAACTTTCTGCCGATTATGTCTTCATTGATGATTGAAGCGTTGAAAGCGGGATTTTTGTGATTGATTTCTCAAAGCAGACGAATCGAAAAATTTATATATCGGGGTTTCGATAAATTACGTGAAGGAGGATAATAAATATGGAATCTGAAGTTGACATTCGGAAGATAGGAGAGAGAGGCCGTGAACTATTCAAAAAGATTTCAGAAGAGTTGGGGAGAGATTATCGGGGAAAGTTCGTGGTGATTGAAGTGGATAGCGGTGATTACTTTATTGGGGATACTGGGGTTGAAGCAAGCAAAAAAGCAAGGGAGAAATATCCCAATAAGGTATTCTTCCAAGGTAAAATTGGCTATCGAGCGGCGGTGTCATTTAAAGGGAGATGAAGAGAAGGATGATAACAGGAAAAATAAGCACCAGCGGCTCAGCGATTATAGAAACCAGAGTTATAGGTAGTCGGACAGAGATTAGTGTCGAAGGGATTCTGGATACGGGATTTGATGGTTATCTTTGTTTACCGATTACGACTGCGGTTTCTTTAGGGTCTCGAACTAATTAAGTTGGAGAACTCGGAACTTGCAGATGGCACGATATTAGAGGACGAGCCGGTTTTCTTAGGCAAGATGGAATGGTACGGAGGCATCATTGATGTAGATATCGTGTTAACAAAATCTGCTGATACCCTGTTAGGAACAGCCCTGTTGAGAGGAATGGAAGTCAGGCTGAACTATTCTACAAATGAAGTGGTTATTGAAAAAATATCCGCTTGATCCCGGAGAGTGGGAAGAGGATAAAAAGGGCAGGGAAATAAAAAATGAAGAAGAAAAACAAACCAAAAATTCGGATTGCTACGATGATCTTCATGGCATTGATGATGACATCGGTATTTGCAATGCTTGCGATTGGTATTGCGAGTGCATCTACTTGGTATGTGGAAGAGGGCGAATCAATTCAAGCGGCTGTGGATGCCGCTAAAGATGGAGATACAATAATTGTCAGGGATGGGATTTATACGGAGAATGTGGATGTGTACGAGCGATTGACGATTAAATCCGAGAACGGGGCTGATTCAACAATTGTTCAGGCAGCAAATCCAAATGACCATGTCTTTATGGTCAGAACTAATTACGTGACTATATGCGGGTTTACAGTGAAAGGAGCAACAGAAGAAAATGGAATATATATTTCCCATGCAGATTACTGTAATATATCTAACAACATCTGTTTGAACAATGGCTGGGCTGGCATTCGCCTCTGGCATTCAAACAACAGCGTCATAAAAAACAACATCTGCTCCTCAAACACCTACGATGGCATCAACCTCGATTATTCAAACAAGAACACAATAAAAAATAACAACTGCTCAAATAACGAGGTAGGCATCAGCCTCGGGTGGTATTCACACAACAACAGCATAACAAACAACACTTGTTTAAACAACTGGCTTGGCATCCAACTCTCTGATTCAAACTCCAGCGTCATAGCAAACAACACCTGCTCAAACAACACGGAGAGTGGCATTCACCTCTCTGATTCAAACTCCAGCGTCATAATAAACAACACCTGCTCAAACAACGGGGGTGGCATTGATCTCTGGTATTCAAACTCCAACGTCGTAACAAACAACACCTGCTCAGAGAACGGGGGTGGCATCTATCTCAGGGATTCAAACAACAACATAATTACAAACAATAACTGCTCCTCAAACAAGGAAGATGGCATCAACCTCGGTTTTTCTTCAAACAACAACAGCATATCGAGCAATAACTGCTCTGAGAATGGCATCTTCCTCAGGTATTCAGAAAACAATGAATTAACAGGCAATACCATAATCAATGATGGGATATTTATTTTTGGTTTTCTATTGAGTAATTACAACACGCATGATATAGACACAAGCAACAAGGTCAATGGGAAACCTGTTTACTACTGGAAGGACGTAAGAGAGGGAAGAATTCCTAATGGTGCAGGGCAGGTCATACTCGCAAATTGCAGCAATGCTATCGTTGAAAATCAGGAATTGAACAATACAGGCGTAGGTATT
>JACKQG010008153.1_pt1 | contig 10308 bp, 6 predicted proteins | sample 8237621 | NCBI WGS metagenome assembly JACKQG01 (sample SAMN15677084, study PRJNA649215) | marine metagenome | biome: marine; feature: Black Sea; material: saline water; isolation source: suspended particulate matter (SPM) from the Black Sea western gyre | collected 2013-06-09/2013-06-10 | depth...
CCGGCATTTTTGGCACGGATAAGCCCCGCCTCGACCAACGCAAAACCGGCCTGCATAAAGAAAACCAGAAACGCCGCGACACAGGACCAAACGATATTAAGATTCATCTGCAATTCTTCCTTGGCTGCATCAACAGCGGCTGCTATAGGATCAACAGCGGCAGCTTCCTCGGCAAGGGCAAAACTGCCCAGCACCATAAATAACAGCAGGAATATCCCGCTTTTCCCGATCACTTTTTTAATATTTCCACCATTCATTGCTCTATCCTCTCAAATTGCGTTTTTGTTATTATCCTCAATTCTTAAAAGCTGGTTGACAAACTGATTCCTGTAAAGAAATAATCACTGGATTTATCAAAAGAATCTGATTTTCGCACATCATTATCGACAAGCGTTACATAGTTAAAGCTGGGTGAAACCGTCCAGTTACCGAGTCCGACAGGGAAGGCCACGCTTAAGGCTAAGTCATTCAAGGCACTCGACGTGGCCGGTGCTCCCCAGTAAGCTTTATTGTAGGACTTGCTGCCCCAACCCAAACTGGCACCCAATTCCATGCCGATCGGCATATCTGACGATAACTCAGCGATCTTCTCGAAACTGTGCCCCACGCCGAAGGATACATAGGTGCCTTTTACATCATCAACATCAAAATAGGCTGTCACGGAAGGTGACAACGGCAGATCGAACGCAAAACCGCAATAGACCTCGGTTGTATCCTCAGCACTCGGAAAGTAATAATTGATAACACCCACACTCAAATCGATTCCCTCGGCAATGCTTGTTGTATAATCTGCATAGTAGTCATACTCAATAAACTCGCTGTTATTGCCGGTGTAATCGGTCAGATCCAGACTGCCCCAGATTCCCAGAGTAAGGCTGTCAAGTGTCACACCGATACCAGGTTGGAATGCATAATCATCGTTGATAACTTGTCCGCGCCAGATATACTTACTGTTAAAATCTGCAGTAACGTCAACACTGACACTTTCAAAAGCCCAAGCGGCTCCGCTGAAAAACAATACACCCAAAACAACAAAACTACAACTTAATACTGACTTTCTCATGTTCAACTCCCTAAATTTTTTTTTGGTTTCCTTAGATTACGACATCTTTAAAGCTTTTTAATTAACAGGCCTGTGTCACTTACAAAAGCTAACAGTTCTCTATAAGCAAGAGGCGTGCCATAGCAGATGCAACTCCTTGGACTGCGTGTAAGCTATTTTCTAAGAAGATGTTATATGAAATGAAAGTGCGAGAGAAATCAAAACAGATGGCTACGTTTTTGTAGACATAGATGTTTTATGTTACATTATTGTAGCCTTGTCGTCACTTTTTCAAGATATTGTACTTTTTGACCTTATACCCCAGCATTCGTTCCGTCAACCCCAGTTCTTTGGCGGCATGACGCTGACAACCATGCGTTCTTTTCAGTGCATCGACGATCATCTCCCACTCCATATGCTCCACCTTTTCCGGCAAACTTAACCCATCGGTCGTGGCCGTTTTTTTAGCGATTTGAAGCGATGGCGGCAAATGATCCGACCTCAACACATCCTCATCACAGAGCAAAACCGCCCTTTCGATGCAGTTTTCGAGCTCTCGAATGTTGCCGGGCCAATGGTAACTGGTCAGCATGTCAATAGCAGGTGTTGAAATGCGGTGAATGTCTTTGCGGTTCTCTTTTGCATATTTTTCCAGAAAAAAATCCGCCAGCAACATCACATCATTCTTGCGGTCCCGTAATGGCGGCATATAAATCGGAAAGACATTAATACGATAGTAAAGATCTTCCCTGAACAAGCCATTCTTGATCTCTTCTTCAAGATTTTTATTCGTCGCAACAACAATACGCACATTTGCCTTGATCGTTTCATGACCACCGACACGCTCAAACTCCTTAAACTGGATGACACGCAATAGTTTTACCTGTAAATTCAGCGAGAAATCGCCAATTTCATCCAGAAAAATGGTGCCGCCATCAGCTAACTCAAAACGCCCCGGCTTGCGATCAGTTGCCCCGGTAAAGGCACCTTTTTCATGGCCAAAAAGCTCACTCTCAAGCAAATTTTCCGGCAGAGCCGTACAGTTTATCTTAATAAAGGGTTTTGCCGAACGGAGGCTGTTATAATGGACCGCATGCGCGATCAAGTCCTTACCGGTCCCACTTTCTCCACGGATCAGAACCGTCGCATTGCTATTAGCCACCTGCTCGATCAAGCGATAAACCTGCAGCATCGCATTACTGGTACCCACCATATTGTGGATATTGAATTTAGTTTTCAACTCACGTAGCAGCCGGGCATTTTCATTACGAAGCTCTCTGCGGTCCGACTCAACAAGTTTATTGAGTTTAACCGCTTGAGCCACCAAGGTGGCAAGTACCTCCAGTAAACGAACATGTGCTTCAAAATCCTCCGCCGGCCGAACTTTACGGTCAACGCTAATCGCCCCGACCGTTTTACCCTCCAGTTTAATAGGAACACAAAAAAAAGCGATCTTCTGTCCTTTGGAACGCTTTCTCTGGCCCGTTTTCGCAAGGAAACGAGGATCTTTGCTGATATCCGGAACCACCACTTCTTTTCCCGACTGAACAACCAGACCGGTAATACCCTCACCGACTCTATATGTGATCTGTTTTTTGGAAGCGTCCTCTATACCATGAGCGACTTTAATACTGATCGTCTCGCTTTCTGGATCCAGAAGCATAATGGCACCACGCTCCAGTTTCACGTACGTCTCCAGCGCTTTCAGGATGGACTCCAGCGTTTCTTCGATATCAAGCGATTCGGCAATCGCCTTAGCAACGTCTGCCAGTAAATTTACTTCTTTGGCTAACTTCTTGGCCATATTGCACCTCTGTATTTAAGAGCCATTTATGCTGATACAAAAATGTATCTATATCAAACTGTAACATAATTGTATAGATTATGCAAGCTTCTACAATTGTGTATTTTTTCATCGAACGTTGTTTTTTTGTCGACCCACAGTATCTTTTATTGGCCCGGAATTATAGAAAGAAGTAAGAATGAAAAAAGGCGGCCATTTCCGGCCGCCTTTAATGCACCTATTGACAGGGGGCTCTTGATATCTAAAACACGTCCTCATAAAGAACAATGCCGTCAACGACTTTACACGTGTGAACCGCGTATTTTTCGGCAAAATCAGGATGGCTCCTCGGATATGCGGCATCAACCGCTCCCCTGGCCGCATCGGACGCTTCAGCCAGTACCAGACAACCCGCTGCACCTTTGTCACCGCCGCCCAGCATCCGCTCTCCCAGCACACCCGGAACCGTACGAACGATGTCGCACATACTTTCCAGTTCAGGGCCAGAGATGACGTATTCATCACGCAGACCAATGCCGTCCTGCCGGAAAATATTGCCGACGGTCTCAATATCACCGGCCTTCCACGCGGTCATCATTTCATAGAAGCGGTTCTGGGCCTTATAGATATAGGTCATGCGACTGACCAGATGCGGAACATCCTTTTCAAAATGCGCCTTGATCTTTTCATAAAGCGTTTTGTCCTTGATATCCGCAAGACACGAAACCGCGAACCCGGCTTCTTTGGCTCTGGACACCATTTCTTCGCACTCGCTGCGGCGGACCTTATAGGTGGATTTCTCCAACCCAGGACGAACCGTACCGGTGTCCATCACCATAAAACGGAAATCCTTGGCACCTTCGCCCAGCGGTACATAATTGATCGAACGATCCGCAGGTTTGTAATGCGTGCCTTTGCCTTCTTTGGCAAACATGATCATGATCTGATCCAGCTTACCACACGGTGAACCGATGTAATCGTTTTCGACCATTTGGGCCAGATCAACAACTTTCATGGCATCCTCTTCGACGATGCCGTTGGCATCCAGCATTGAGATGATCAGATTCAGCGACAGCGAAGCGCTCCGGCTCATACCGCCACCGGGGATATTCCCGTAAAGCACCGCGTCGATACCCTGTGTCAGCTTATAGCCTTCACGTTTAAGGACATAATCGGCGCCGTATGGGAACCGTGCCCATGTGTCATACACTTGTGCCGACTGCGGCTCGGGCGTCTTGCCGATCTGAAACTCAACAACACCATCGTCCGGGAAGTTACCGCTAAAGAAACGCATCGTGTCCGTTCCGTTTGGCCTGTAAGCCATCCAGATGAACCGATCCGTTCCGACACCGAACAACTCGGTACCGTTATAATCGCCGTGCTCAACGCCCAGGCAGAACCGTGAGGAACTGCGGCGCACCTTCGCCCCGGCGACACCAATGCCCGTGTCTGCGGCAAGCCGTTTTAAATACGCAAATGCCTGTTGATCATTGGTAACGTTTACTTCATGTCTCCTATAGCAAGCTGTTATCTAAGAAGTCCCCAAGGACTGAACAGGAAATAAAGAACCAGGGTCGCTACCACAACCAGAATGCCGGCAATTTTGGCACCATTGGAGGTATGAAGCTCGATCGTCGTGTTATGTCTGAATTCGATCGGCTGACTCAATGGGTTCATGAACCGCATAAGAGTCATCACCAAGAGACAAACCGCAAAACTGATTGCCATTCGATTTAAAAAGTTTCCAATCATAAAGCTCATCACATTATTCTCCATGAGCTGAGTGATGGTGGATACATATTTCAAACCGCCGTACACGACAAAGTTCGTTATCAGTCCGACCGCGCCACATGCCCCCGGTGCTCTGCGGACTAACAGGCCAAATACAAAAACCGACAAGATGCCGGGGGATAAATAGCCCTGACTTTCCTGGATAATCGTAAAGATACTGTTGCTGTACTTGGGATCCCCAAGTTTGGGAGCCAGCAGGACGGCTACCACAGTGAACACCACCACGCAAATGCGTCCCAGTGACACGATCCCCTTTTGTGATGCCTGCGGACTAAGATATTTCTTGAAGATATCCATCGTAAAGATCGTCGATGCAGCATTCAGCATCGCCGCCAGTGAACTGACAACCGCACCCAAAAGAGCTGCGAGTACAAAACCCGTGATCCCAATTCCCTGTGGAAGAACGTTGCCAAGCAGTTGAGCCAATGCCGTATCGTACTTGTAAGCAATAAATTTTTCCGTCGATGTTGTTGCGCCGACAGACTTTGCCTCGGCTTCTTTCGCCGCATTATAAACTTCTAACTCCACAGCAAGCTGCGGAAACGTGCTTTTCCACGCTTTATCTTCAGAGATAAAGACCGGATAACCGGAAACCGACAAGGCATCGTATTTTTCCTGGGTGATCGGAAGCACAAACGGATTGCGTCCTTTAACCGCTTTCATGATCGTATCATCGCTATAAACGGCAATCATAAATTTGCCTGACGGCCACGCCGCAATCACCTCTTCTGTCGGAGCCTGAACAACGTCAACCAACTGCGTGTCAGGGTTTGCCATCGCATACTTGCTGATGATCGGAGCATTATCAGACACTGCATCAGTCTGCATATTCCCAAAAAACAGGTTAAAGGCAATGATCCCCGGAACAACGATTACAAACGGGATCAACAGCTTCATGAAGGCGGCGAATACAATTCCCTTCTGGCCTTGCGCCAAGGATGATGAACCTAGTGTTCTTTGGGTAATATACTGATTCAGGCCCCAATAATAAAAATTAGGAATCCATAACCCCAGCAGCAACGCTGTCCATGGGAGGACGGAGTCCGTCCACGGCAGAAACATATTCATACGCACTTTGTTCAATTCCCAGAATCGCTCAACGGAACCGGTTCCCTCTTCCAGGGTCTTGACCACAACGGCGCCCGTGTTGAGATCGACAACCTGGGCAGCTTCCGTAGCGTTTCCAAGCTTATCAAATGCAAAGAACATGATTAGGGCACCGCCAACGATCAGGGCACTTCCCTGGATCAGGTCTGCCCATGCACAGGCCTTCAGCCCACCGGCAAATACATAGGCACCCGCGATGACCCCAATGGCCAGAGCACCAATTTGCATACCACTTATCAACCAGGACCCGACTTGCAGATTAAGGGAATAGCCCATTTGTCCGGCAAGGGAGTTAATCGTCAAGGCACCGGAATAGGTAACGGCTCCCAGCAGCAACATATAAATTCCCAGCGTTGCCACGGCCATGATCAAACGGGCCCACTGGTTGTAACGATACTCCAGGAATTCTGGCATGGTGTAGATACCTGCCTTAAGAAAATACGGCAGGAAGCAAAATGCGACAACCACAAGCGTTATCGCCGCCATCCATTCATAGCTGGCAATGGCAAGGCCGACATGACTGGCCGCACTTCCGCTCATACCCACAAATTGTTCCGTTGAAATGTTTGCAGCGATCAACGAGAAGCCGATCAGCCACCACTTCAACCCGCGCCCCGCAAGAAAGTAGTCTTCGCCTGATTTTTCATGTCTGCTTTTCAGTAGACCCAAACTGATAACGCTGACAACAAAGACTACAAACACGACCATATCCCATATGCCAAATACCATACCTGCTACTCCTTAAAATTAAGTGTTCCTCAACTTATTTTTAGATCCCATCCCAAAAAACTCACTATTTCAGTGAATTATCAACATTCTATGCTTTTTATCAACAAGAATATAACAAATTACCTTTTCACCCGGACACATTTTATCTTGTTTTTTTAGTTAAACGGTCCTTCGTCACCCTCGGGAAAACCGCTTCGATAGACACACCACAAAAAGCGCCATCAAACACGCCCCGCTGAGTGATTCGAACATGGTTACCACGCGCGTCAACCAATCACTGCCCGCAGGATAAATATCCCCCAATCCGAGCGTCGTAAACGTGATCGTGCTGAAATAGAGTCCGTCAAATAGCTCCAAGTCACGTTGAGCATCCGGACGATAGGTCAAATGGGCAAAATCAGAACTGTAAAATAGACCACACAGGATAATAATAACAACTCCGGCAACCAGAACCCGGATCGGTCGTTCACCGTAACCAAATAAGAACCGCCCCAGGATCAACTCCGGCAATAAACGGATGCCGCCGGCCCAGCGAAGCGCCTTGTTGCCCCCCGAAAGTTTCTCGTAATTGGTACCGCGAAATTTTTGCCAGAAATGGGCGCAGCGTTCAAAGTAAAAACACTCTCCTGCCTGTTGATAATAACCGGCTTCCTGGCAGGATTGCTTGATGAAACGCCAAAAGCTTTCATCGTCTCCATAATTATTGCGTGTAAACGAAATCCCCTCATATACCGGAACCGCCTTGCTGCGCGAATGAACCGCTGAAAAGTCGCAGCGGTTTTGGAATTGCGCCCCCGTAAAATTCGAGCCTTTGCCGAAACTCGAATTGGCGAAACGCGTGTCGCCGCAAAACATCGCCTCATTAAACAAGCCATAGCCCTCAAAGGTGGCGGTTCGCAACATCATCCGTTCATGAAAAATCGCCTTGCGGAAACTGCAGACGCGACAGAACGTACAACCATCGAATCCGGCTAATCCTTTGAACTCAGCATTACTGAAGCGGGTTTGACCGGCAAAGACGGAGGAATTGAACAGCACATCTTTTTCAAAAACCACCTTCAGGGCTTCCGGTTGCTCCCAAGGGCCGGCAAATACAACATCGTTCTCAAATGTGCAGGAATTGAAAAACAATGATTGAGACAAAACAACGATGTTCCTATCGCCCTCTTTGAGTATTTTAAGATGATCAACGCTAACAGAGGGCTGTTCAGCAAAAAACGCATTCAAATCAAGTGTGCCGCCAATCCGGCATCGAACTAAACGAATATCCTCGCCCTCTCCAATCGCCTCAAGTATTTCGCTGGCGGTTAGTGTGGTGTTTTCTCGTTCAAATCCCACCGCGTTCCTTTCCATGGATACTAATCCGGCTGTCCCTGCAAAACAGTTAAAATTTCCTCTTTCTTCGGCAGTGCGTCCTGCAACCCAAAACGGCTGCGCTGCAGGTACTCGGCAGCAACCGCAAACCGAACAGCCCCGTCCGGTTCATCTCCCGTACCCAGGCAAGCCGTCAATGCCCCCGTAAACGCCGCATCGCACCCGGTCTGATCAACCACTTCACCGGCAATCCCCTGAATATGACGAGGACCTTGTCGATCAATGACCAGTGCACCACTCCAGCCAAGGCTGATGACGACACATTTTGCACCTTTGGCGATCAATTCCGTGCCGATAAATTTCAAATCCCCTTGTCCGCCTGCCCCGAGTTCCGACGCGCACATAAGCCCCTTAAAGCGAAGTACAATCAAATCGGCATTGTAAAACTCCATGGGCCAGTCCAGCGAATGTACCGCCTCCCGTTCGGCCTTGGGAAGTTTGGACTTCAGTATTACCCGGGATTTATGAATTTGAGCCGTACGGATCGCTGCAACCGCCGCCTCAACAGGAATCGAATCGTCCACAAGAATAGCATCGGACGAACCGATCAATTGCTCGGCCGCGGCATATTCGATCTCATCACGCCCCAGAACACGATTAGCACCCGCCGAACGACAACTGCAATTCTCTCCCCGCTGATCCACGACCGTCATGATCGCTCCTGTGCTCATCGCATTCGTGGGGTAAATCAGGTCCGTATAGATTTGATGATGCCGTAGATTTTGGCGAATCATGTCGCCTAGGCAATCCTGACCAACGCGGGCCAGCAAATAGGTTTCACATCCGCACGAAGCGATCTGGATCGCTTCGTTGACCCCCGCACCCGTCGGCACACACGTAAAACTCGACCCTTCGGTGACCTTTCCGGGAGAAGGATGCTCGTCGCATTTAATCGCCATGTCCACGTAAGCCGGCCCGACGACAATGATCTTGGGAATCCGTTCTAACATATCCGCTCCGTATATAATCCATATAGAATGCTCAATAATATACCGAAAAACCAGCACTCTGAAAAGGACTTTTCTTTATTTCAAAACATTTAATTCTGCAAAATAGTAAACGAATCGTTTGAGATTTTACGCTATTTTTGTCGATTTATGCATATTTCCTCATTATACTTAACCCTTGTCGGCCAAAATGAAATTCCAAAGGCACCCTTAAGACAGGAAGACAGTGTGAAACATTATCAGGTCCATTTTCAACCCGATGATAAAAAGGTAACGATTCATCACGGTGCAACGCTTTTGGAGGCTGCCGGGCTGGTGGGGATTATTTTGACTACGCCTTGCGGCGGCATGGGACGTTGCCGTAAATGCCGCGTTCAATTATTGCCCTCCCAAAAGGACGTATTGGCCTGTCAATTCCGCATTGAACACGATCTTGAAGTCTTCATCCCGGATTCGAGCCGTTTTTTCAAACAAAAGATACTCGAACATGCCATCAGCCGGGAAGTTGATTCGGATCCTGCGATTCAAAAGATCTTCATTGCCCAATCTCCATCCGGAGGACAACAGCTATGCGAACATATTTCCGGCATTATTCAAGCCCCCTGTATCATTGATGACGCATCCGCTAACGGCATTCAGGAAAAACTCGCCGCCAACTCGGGCAATAGCACCACCGCAGTGATTGCCTGCCGACAAGACGCAAACGCAATTCAATGGTCCGTCATGGATGTTGAAAAAGGTGATACAACGGGCACACTATTCGGTATCGCCGTGGATATCGGCACAACTACTATCGTCGCCCGCCTGATCGAATTGCAAAAAGGCCAAATCGCTGCAACGGTCTCTACCGGTAATCCGCAGACACAATACGGCGCAGATGTCATCAGCCGGATCGCCCACGCCGAGACGGATCAGGGGCTTGATACACTGAACCGATCGATCGTTTCATGCTTGAACAACCTGATCCAACAAGCATCCCAAAAAGCAGGTATTCAGCCAAATGACATCTATGAATTGACGGTTGCCGGGAATACAACCATGAATCACCTCCTTTTAAAATATCCCCTTCGTCAACTGGGTCAAGCCCCCTATAAAGCCCATTGTCTTGAGGCATCCGATCAGAGACCCGGCGACATCGGCCTGCAAATCAATCCGGGCGGTAATATACACACCCTACCAAACATTTCGGGATTCGTCGGATCCGACACCGTTGCGGCCGCACTTGCCTGTGGGATGGACATAACCGAGACGGCAACACTCTTGGTCGACATCGGAACAAACGGTGAAATTGTCTATGGCGCTAAGGATTCTCTGGTTGCCGCCAGTTGTGCCGCCGGTCCTGCCTTGGAAGGTGCGGGTATTGAATTCGGAAGCCGGGCGCAAACAGGGGCTATCGAACGAGTTGTTTTAGAGGAAAATGATATCGATGTGGATGTGATCGATCAAGCCGAGGCCGCAACGATCTGCGGCAGCGGACTTATTGATGCCGTCGCGGTGATGCTCGATTTAGGACTCATTGAGCCGACAGGACGTTT
>JACKQG010008154.1_pt1 | contig 10307 bp, 10 predicted proteins | sample 8237621 | NCBI WGS metagenome assembly JACKQG01 (sample SAMN15677084, study PRJNA649215) | marine metagenome | biome: marine; feature: Black Sea; material: saline water; isolation source: suspended particulate matter (SPM) from the Black Sea western gyre | collected 2013-06-09/2013-06-10 | depth...
ACCGCCGCTCCAATACTTAAATGCTTCAATAACCTCATAGCTAATATACTCTCCTCTTAGATTCCTTAAACTCAGCGAGCCTTCTTGTATTTATCGAGCCACTTCAACTGCTCGTCCCGATCCCACTTAACCTTGTCGTTGAGCGTACGCTCCCAAGGCAGTGTATAGGAATTTGCTTTAAACATGGGGCTCTCCTATTTCACAATTCACGCAAATTCCACAACTTAAATAAACGTTCTGGCTTACAAAGTCCATTTTTAACTCCCCACATTGAACCATTTCCTACCTCCAACCCATCTAACCCATCTAACCCATCAACCCTCACCCCCGATGCCACCCCGGCGGCTAGCGCCGCCAAAAAGCAAACTCCTATCAGTTAATGCTGGGCCGCCTTCCGAGTCAAGAGGAGCGGGTTCAATACACCAAGTGGCTTCAAGCGACTAAAAATAATGCCGATCAACTGCGGCATGTAATGATGGCGGCACCAGAATTTATCGAACGTCACGGCTACCACAATCCGGATGGTCTGCCACTGTTTCGCCAGAAGCTTTGGCTTTCAGCCATTTCGCGCAGCTTTAATGACTTGACCGACGAGTTCGCCCGTTGGCCAGTCGCCGCGGATCTGTATAAAGGCGTATGGGCTGTGATTAAGTTATAGCCACACGCCTAATAGTGAGCCCTATAGCCCCACATCTAAATTTCGACCACCGACACATTTAAATAATATCAACGCCATTCGCCTCCTCGGATTACTAATTTGTTCCGAGGCTGGAGATCATTCTTTTTTCTAAGGGTTGAGCTTTTGTCCCTGATAAATAACTTTACACGTGTTTAGTTACTTGTTTTACCGGAGCTTCCCAAAATGATTTTTCTAGCCCAGACCCCAAACCCTCATGCCAGCTAAGACCTCTATATTTTACATAGTTTGCATCTTTATAATTTTTTCAGTCAGCAGCATGGACGCGATTGAAAAGCCGAATGTCGTTATCATCCTCGCCGATGATATTGGTTTGGGAGATGTAGGTCGCCAACACACCGAGCGCACCGGAGTTGCACCGGTAGCGCCCACTCCGAATATCGATGCCCTTGCCAATGAGGGCCTGTGGTTTACCGATGCACACTCGGCTTCTGCTCTGTGTGCCCCAAGTCGTTACGCCTTGATGACGGGTAATTATAATCACCGTTCCAGCAAACCCGCTGGAGTGTGGGGCACTTTTGATCAAAACGCAGTTACCCCGACGGATACAACGCTGGGTCGCCTCGCTCAATCGGTTGGCTACACAACCGCATTTGTCGGCAAATGGCACATGGGTGGCGATTTTTATGCCACTGGAACGACGAATATCACGCGCCAAGTGGATGAAGAGTCAACCCCTGCACAGGTCGATATGAGCACGTGGATCAGTAATGGACCGCAGGATCTTGGCTTCAACTACGATTTTACGGTTGCCTGCGGAGTACAGGGGCCCACCTACGTCGCCCACGAGAATGGCGTCTGGTACCCCTGGGACGTTGGCTCCAGCTTGGTTTACTACGACGATCCAGCGTTTACAGCTGATAAGGGGCCGGGCATCGGTGATTCCAATTGGGATTCCACTGAACTCAACATGCTGCTGGCGGATAAAGCCGCGGCATTCATCACCAGCAGCGCAGCCAGTAGTGCGCCTTTCATGCTGTATTATTGCAGTCCGGCCGTACACCTACCTCATACTCCGCCGACCTCGATTGATGGCGATCCCATCGCCGGCAGCACGCCTACCTCTCACTTGGATATGAATCGCGTCTTGGACCTGGAGGTAAAGAAGATTGTGGACGCACTGAAGGCTGCTGGAGAATATGAAAACACATTGATTATTTTCACCTCTGACAACGGAGGTTTGGGCATCTCGGACACGCAAGGTCACAAGTCGAACGGTGGTTATATCCGTGGATCTAAAAATTCTGCCCTGGAAGGGGGGCATCGCGTTCCCTTTATCGCGGTGTGGCCATCGGTCATTACGGCAAATACGAGATCGGATTCAATGATTAACGGAACTGACATTCTGGCAACGATTGCCGATGCAATGGGAGCAAGTTTCAACGATGATCAGGCGAAAGATTCCCATAGTTACTTCCCGGTTTTACTTGGCAATACCGCTTATGAACCCAGATCCGAGATAGTGCAGCAAGGTACGCACGGTAGTGTTTATCATGTAATGCTGCGCCAAGGCGCATGGAAATTAATCCTGGAATCCAGCATCGGTCACAACTTCATGACTCAAGCAGATACCACCGCTTCCGCACTCTACAATTTAGAGACAGACCTAAAAGAGAACACGAATTTGGTTAATGATCCCGCCCACGCGAGCCGCGTGACCTCGATGTATAATGGCTATTGGGAACTTCGTAATGCGAGCGCACGCACCGCGCCTTCACATGGAACCGCGCCCAGCAACCTCACCTCATTGTTCAGTGAGGATTTCTCAAGTCTAAGCAGCGGCGACAGCTTCGGAAGCAACGCCGCAATCAACAATGGGAGTTATAATAGCCTCTTGCGCACAAGTAATCACGCCGTTGCAAGCATCACGACTAACGGCTCTTTTGGCACGGGTAATGTGATGCAGGTCACCACCGGAACCAATGCCGCCGGTGGCTTTGGAAGCATTTCCAATAAAGATAATTCCTGCGCAGTTAGCTTATCTCCCGGCGATCAGGTTACGCTTTCTTTTGATATGCTGGTTCAAGCGGTGCCATCCGGCACAAGTTCTCTGGACATCCAGGTAAGGAATGCCGCTAATGTTGTTTTGGCAACGCGCACTTTTACTGAATTAAGTGGTGTGACTGCCAATGATATCGTTTCGTTCTCATGGATCCTCGATGTGGATTCCGCCATGGCCAGCGAAAGCTCTATTTATTTTTGGGTTCCGATTGAGGGCATTGAAAAAAATTTTGACACCGAAGGCCCGAATGGAGACGGCACCGATTTGGACGTTATACAACTGGATAACATTAGCTTCACGGTGAGCTCATCGGCAGGCTACCAGGGGTTTGCCAGTATCAATGGAGTGACGGGTGCGCAAAGCGGTGATGATGATGGCGACTCCCTATCCAATGTCTTGGAATATGCCTTCGGATCGGATCCCAAAGACAGCAGTTCAATTCGTAGGGTTAATAGCCAGATCATTGAAAATGGCGGCAACAAATTCTTGCAAATCCAGTACAGTCGTCGAAAGAGCGCGAGTAATTATTCCGCCCTCCGGGTTTGGCGGACGACCGACTTAAACTATCCAAACTGGGAACTGGGAACCACGGAAGTGATTTCGGTAAGCGATGACAGCAACGAATCTACAATCGAAAATGTGATTGAACGCTCCCGGTTCTCCACCGATTCGCTCGACAAGGCATTCTATATAATGGACGTTGTCGTTGCGCCCTAAGAGAAAATCGAACTAGAGATCGGTAGTTCGATTGGGGGCATTGCGCACTCGATTTTAGTGCTCGATGATTGCATTCAAACGCTCGGCGTGTCCCCAGTTCTTCGAGAGATGGGTTCGTGCGCTTTCCATTAAGTTTGCCTCGTGATTATACGAAGCAATGGGGTCCCAATTTCTGAGCTCAAAACATTCACTGTCTCATTGTTATACAATCCGCCGTTGTCAGAGGTGCAAATAATGAGGGTGTTTTCGTATTCACCAGATGCCCTCCTCCGCAAGGGCGTCCAGCGTAGGAGTCGGCGCTAAAGCAGGCCCTGGAACCAGAGGGGACATTGTTATTAGCCTGTCCCTAAAAATTACTCAGCCTGTCCCTAAAAATTACTCCCGGTCGGCCTGCGGCCTCCCTGCGTCCCAGCATTGACTTACTCTACAATCTCGAACAACTAATTAACCCGTCCAGACTAACACATGCTCTGGCTCAGTTTGGGTAACTCGACCAGTAAAGTAATGACCGCAGGACTCCGTTGCTTCCTGAAATACTGGAGCGTGCGATCTACTGCTTCCTGTTGGTATGATCTGAGCGTGTACATGAAGCCGGCAAGCTATTGGATGCTGTCAGCATTGTATGGGTAATTAGGCCGGTGAGCTTTTTATACTAGCGGTCTTCGAGTGGTTGCCGCAATAGCCTGATTATGCTCCCTGCTCATGAATCGTTTTTGCCTGCTTGTCATAAAGGCTCCGGTACAGTTCGTTACTTGGGTAGAGCTCACTGTGACTACCTGCCGCAACAATACGACCGGCATCAAAGACGAGGATTCGATCGGCATGCTGGATCGTGCTAAAGCGGTGTGCGATAATGAGCACCGTGCGTCTTTTAGAGAGTTTTTCGAGGGCGGCTTGTATCTGGTGCTCGCTCTCCGCGTCGAGTGCCGAGGTCGGTTCGTCGAGGATGATGATAGGTGCGTTTTTAAGGAAGGCGCGTGCGATCGAGATACGTTGGCGCTGGCCTCCGGATAGACGCGAACCGCGCTCGCCGACCTGGGTTTCGTAGCCTGCTTCCTGTGCTTCGATAAAATCATGTGCGTTAGCCATTTCAGCTGCAGCCTTGATTTCATCGAGGGTGGCGTCCGGTTTGCCGATGCAAATGTTGTTGGCGATTGTATCGCTAAATAGAATAGCTTCCTGTGAGACGAGAGCGATATGTGCACGCAGCTCGGCTTTTAATACCTTTTTGACGTCTACCCCGTCGATATGAACGGTTCCGCTGACCGCGTCGTAGAAGCGTGGCACCAAGTTGGCAAAGGTGCTTTTTCCTGCGCCACTGGGGCCGACTAGGGCGATGACTTCGCCAGCGGAAATACCCGTGCTGATTGATTTTAAAACGACCTCTTGTCCATAGCTGAAGCTCACATTCTCGAAGTCTATGCGGCCACTCACGTGTGGCATGCTGAGCGGCTTGTCGGCCTCAGGCACTTTATCTTCGGAGTGGAGGACATACTCCAAGCGATCCAGCGAGGCCTCGGCCTTTCGGATGGTGTTGGAAACCGCCCCGAGCTTTTTCACCGGCTCGTAGCACATATAGAGGGCTGTCAGGATCGATGCGATAATCTCTGGTGGGACGTCTTCAGTAACTGCAACATAGAGTGCAAATACGATGGCCAGCGCCGAAACCAGTTCGATCAGCGGGGTCAGCAGTTTATCGTATTTAACTGTTTTGAGGGTGAACTTGAAAAACTCTTTACAGGCGGATGAGAAGCGGTCGATCTCGCGCGTTTCTAAATTGTAGGCGCGAACCTCTCGCACCGCGGAGAGGTTCTCGTTGAGAATGTTATTGAGTTCGCCTGCTTGGTGTTGGACTTGTGCTGATTTTTTTAGAATCCGTTTACCGATCATTCGAATGGGAAATACACATGCTGGCACAGTAGCCAGCGCGATTAGCATGAAGACCGCTTCGCTTTGAGTGACCGATAAATAGATCAAGAAGCTGATCGCGCTGATGAGTGTCGCTGGCTCTTTGATCAAACTGTTGACCACTGAGACGATGGCAGACTGTAGAGCCGAGGTGTCGCCCAATACGCGACTCATTAAATCACCGACATTGTTTTTGCCGAAAAAGGAAAGTGGCAGAAACTGAATTTTCTCAAAGACCATCAATCGAAGTTGCTCCAGAACATACATGCCCGCGTAAGCCATAAAATACGCGTTAAAAAAGCTGCCACTCGCCCGTAATGCGAAGACAACTGGCACTGAAGCCAGAATCATGAAGAACTCTGCCCCCGTTGGTGCCTGATCGCTCGTCACCAGTGGAACTAGATATTGAATGACAAAGGGTAGGCCTGCACCCGAGGCGGCTGCCGCGACGATACCGCACAGCAGTCCGAATCCAAATTGTAGACGGACGGGTTTTAAGTGCGAAATGTAAGGGCTAAAGCGTTGAATAAGCATACGGACAGAATGATTTGGTCAAAAACTAGATAATGATACCTCTTTCCCTCAGGGCAATGCCATTTAGATATTTGAAGAAGAGGCAGGTCTGGGCGTGATTATAAGTGCGGGGAGTGTTTGTTTGGGTTGGAGTCCCGCCTTTAGGCGGCTGCGCTTGAGAGGCTCTGCGTGCGACGACCGCCTAAAGGCGGAACTCCAACGCACGCATGCGTCTATCAAGTCCCCGCACTTTTAATCACACCCGGTAGGTTTTATTTTGTGTAAAAATAGGATTGCGATTACTGTATTTACTCAATTCGGGTAGCTTGGGTTACGAATGCGGAGTCGATGCCAAAACGGCACATGCTTGGCTTTCTGTGCTTGAGACGAGCTACGTGGCTCTTTCGCTTGTATCCGTATCACCGCAATTTCAACAAGCGCATCGTGAAGCAAGCAAAGCTCTACTTCTACGATACTGGGTTGGCCTGCACATTGCTAGGCATTGAAGCGGCAGCGCAACTCGAAAGTCACTATTTGCGGGGTGCCTTATTTGAGAACGCCGTCATTTTAGAGAAGATGAAGCGCAGTTCTAACGCGGGACGCATCCCTAGGCTATTCTTTTGGCGGGATCATCGTGGACGGGAAATTGGCCTCATCGAAGAGCGTGCGCATGGCATTGAGGCGACAGAAATCAAATCAGGCGCGACTCTCAACGAGAGTTATTTTGAGAACTTACGCTGGTTTGCGAAAACGGCTTCGCCTAGCCCTCTTTCAGTTAATCTGGTTTATGGCGGCACCCGCGATACGCTGCGAGGCGAAATCAATGTGAAATCCTGGCATTCAGTTTAATGCTCTTTTTTGGGTTCGCTCCCGGAATCGCAGCTCTCCCGAGCTGCCCAATATCGAATCTTCACGCTGGAAAAATCCTTAAACCTTAACGAAACTTATGCTTATGAATGCAGCACAAATACTCGAGGATAAGCGTTCTTTCCGTAAAGATTACAAAAAGCTTGGATCCTCTAGAAAAGACCTCTCTAAGCTCGCTATTGTGATTGATACGCATTGAACGTAGCAGGGTTGCTTTAGCGCCCTGTTCGATTTCACAGGCGCTTGCACCATTTTAAATCAGGCGCTGAAGCAACCCGACGCCCAAAAAGGTGGTTTTCGTCTAATCATGCCCACTCACAGTGCATCTTACCTAGGCCGACTCCCTGTGGGAACCGCTTATGACCGCTAATTTTACGCCTATTTATGAGAGGGGAATGGTAGGCCACGCAGTGCATTTTATCTGCTATTGATACCCTCGCATCGCAATATTCATGTAATACCAAATAATTTACTTGGATTTGCATAATAATGAGCTATATCTGTCTAAACAATGATTGATCGGCATTTAAAAGAGTCTTTGCGCTTGGCGGCCAGTCACTATCCGGTCGTCACGCTCGTGGGGCCTCGGCAATCAGGGAAGACCACACTGGTGCGTTCGGTTTTCCCGGACAAACCCTATGCGAATCTGGAAAGTCCGGATGTTCGAGCGTTCGCGCATGAAGACCCTCGTGGATTTCTCGGGCAGTATCCAGACGGTGCGATCTTAGATGAGTTTCAACGGGCACCCGATTTACTTTCTTATTTGCAGGGAATCGTCGATGTAGATGATACATGCGGACGCTTCATTCTCTCGGGTTCGCAGCACTTTCTCATGATGCGAGATGTCTCGCAATCACTCGCGGGGCGCACTGCCATTTTAACCTTGCTGCCTTTGAGCTTGGATGAGATCCGCTCAACTCATCAAGGAGCCTCTGCAGATTGGCTCATGCATCACGGATTTTACCCAAGGCTTTACAAAACGGCGATCCCTCCAGCAATGGCCTATAAGGACTACTTCCAAACCTATGTGGAGCGAGATGTAAGGCAGCTCCAGCAAGTCCAGAATCTACCACTTTTCGAGAAGTTTATCAGGCTGTGTGCGGGACGAGTGGGGCAGTTGCTAAATTTGACTTCGCTGGGAAATGATGTGGGTATTTCCGCCACCACCGCGCGCGATTGGCTGCATCTATTGGAGACAAGTTTCATTCTTTTTCGGCTACAACCCTACCACGGCAACCTAGGCAAGCGCCTAGTCAAAAGCCCTAAGCTTTATTTCTATGATGTGGGTCTGGCCGCCTATCTCTGTGGCTTGGAAGAAGAGAGGCACTTCTCGTCCCATCCGCTACGCGGTGCTTTTTTTGAGAATTTGGTGGTGGCCGAATTGTTGAAGTCGCGTCTCAACGATGGTCAAGAATCGCGGCTACTTTTCTACCGCGACAGTAATGGAAACGAGGTCGACCTTCTTTACCCGTATGGTCCCGCGTATCGACCCGTCGAAATAAAATCGGGCCAGACGCTAAGCAGCGATTGGCTGAAGTCCATGCGCCTTTTCCGGGGTCTCCCTGATGCGGCTCCCGAGCCAGGCTTATTGATTTATGGAGGCGACGAGATGCAAAAACGCAGCGATAGCGTCGTTTCGGGAATCTGGTCGATGACGGAGAACTTATAGCACCCATGCCCACTCACAGGAAACCCGAATCCGATCGCTTCAAAGGCTCTACGAAATACCTTAATTGAGCAACCTCTGATGGACAGGTGCTCACTGATAAAAAGCACCGCTATGGTTGTCGCTTTAAATTTATGTCGACTTGACTTCTGCGTGGGTTTTGCCAAAGTAAAGTTATGAGTAAAGTTTCTTCTAAATATCAGGTTACTCTGCCGCGAGCTTTAGCCCGAGCGCATCAAATAGTGCCCGGTGAAGAGGTTATTTTTGAAGAAGCTGGTTCGGCACTGTATTTGCGAAGAGAGCAAAAGGGTAGTGGAGCCGTCAGGGTTGATTGTCTGGAGCGATTAAAACGCTTTGATTTGGCAAGCGCACGTCAAGAGTCGAGGAATCAAACTTGGACGCCCACGGTAGCACCCGTATCGGATCGCGGGTGGACTCGCGAGGAACTCTATCAGCGGTAGTTGTTCGGATGCGTTGCCTCTTTGATACCAACATTTTGGTTTATCGCTACGATCCGCGGGATCCTCGCAAGCAAGCGATCGCGACCGAGCTCATGCGAGAAAAGCTAGAGCAAGGCGAGGCAATGATTGCACAGCAATGTCTCGTGGAATTTGTCGCTGCCACGACACGAAAGCTTAGAAATTCCGAGGGGCGAGAGCTGTTGGATTCAGTTGAAGCCGCCTATGAGGCTGAGGAACTCTGTCGCCAATTTTATGTACTGTATCCGAGGGAAGGACAATTTTACACGGCCTTGCGTGGTTGGCGGACTTATGGCCTGAGCTGGTTCGATGCACACCTCTGGAGCTTCGCGGAGCACTACCAAATTGAACGCCTCTATTCCGAGGATTTTCAGCATGACAGAATCTACGGTAGTGTTCGGGTCTTGAACCCCTTTGAGTAAGGGAAAGTTCGTCCATGCCCACGCGTAAAAAACCCGAGTCTGAGCCTTCGACGTAGCTCCGGGAGATGAATTGAGCAACCACACGAAGCGCGACAGCGCGAAGATGGCGAAGCCCCAAAGGGGTGAGTGAACTGGGTGCCCTCTGGGCAAGTGAAGGAACAAATGCACACAGATGAACACTGATAAGAAACCACTATACGAATCCGAGTCCCGGGAGATTGTTGGTTCGGCCATGAAGGTCTTGAACGAACTGGGGCAGATGATGAATGACCTCAGTTCATCGGTCGTTAGAAATTTTGTGATGAATCTTGACCATATACCTGAATCCTAGCATGTTGGTGCTATGAAATCTCATATAAGTGCTACAATTGATCAGGATGTCCTTTCACGGGTGGATCGTTATCGCAGAATGGTAAAGCGTTCACGCAGCCAAGTCATCGAACTTGCGGTAGAGCGTTTTCTACACGAGGAACAGCCGGAATCCTCGGAAATCGTGACCTCTGGGGGCGTTTTCTCCGGCGAGTTTTCGAGAGCAGACACTTATGAACGATAGCATGCGCATTGAGCGACTCAGAGGGCGAGTGCTCGTTGATACGAACATCCTTATTTACTCAACGCTATCCGCAGATGCCCGGAATGAGCGAGCTCAGGGAATTCTGGCATTGCGCAACAGCCCTAATGTGGAACTTTATGTTTCTGTTCAAAATCTTGCCGAAATGTATCCGAATTTGACGGGGCCCAAGAACAGCCACCCGGATACGCCAGAGCTGGCGCGCCGCAAGATCGAATCCATTGCCGGATTGGCTGCACTCAATGTCTTGCCTGTAACTCTGACCATTTCCCGTCGTGCACTTCAACTCTGCGAGCGTTATTCGGTGACTCGGCAGCGGTATTTCGATCTGCAACTCGTCGCGACGATGCTTGAAGAGGGTATCGACACGGTCTTGACGGAGAACTCGAAAGACTTTGAGCGCATCGAAGAGATTTCCGTCGTGAATCCATTTTTGGACTGATCTTTAACTCCCCAAGGTTGAAT
>JACKQG010008155.1_pt1 | contig 10305 bp, 7 predicted proteins | sample 8237621 | NCBI WGS metagenome assembly JACKQG01 (sample SAMN15677084, study PRJNA649215) | marine metagenome | biome: marine; feature: Black Sea; material: saline water; isolation source: suspended particulate matter (SPM) from the Black Sea western gyre | collected 2013-06-09/2013-06-10 | depth...
CGCAATGCTTCTGCGTCGGTAATGCTATCTCCAGTATAGATAACATTCGCTGGTTTCTTCTGGGTTATTGCCAAACTTTTTAAAATAGCTTCTGCTTTCGCCTTACCACCGATCGGGTCAATTTCTTCCAGCATCACCCGACATTCCATTTGCTGCAATTCTTGCCAGAATATTTCATCTAAATAGGCAACAGCTTCCGCGTGGCGGAATCCCGATTCGCGGGACCCTTGAGTTTCGTCCGATAATTCCTCATTCTCACCTTCGGGGATTTCAATGACAGGTAAATCGATAATTTCTTTCTCTATCCTGTGCAATTCTCTTTTTTCTGATTCACTGAGTTTATATTTGTCTAAATCAAGTTTAGTGCAAAAAACTCTCTCTTCAATAAGCTCTGATTGCATCCCCAGTATCTTATAAACAGCATACGCGAATTGTTGATAGGAAGTGCTAACTGCAAAAAATGGCAATGCTTTCGAGAATATGTATCTAAAAGTATCATTTGCACCGGGTACTAATTTAATATCCTTTTTGGAAAATTGATCGAATTTTTCATTGGTCACATTGTATGCCCGCAAAAATGGCGCAATTAACTTTAGAGTATCGCCTGGCTTATATCCTTCCTTTCTGGCAACCTCAACAAGATAATCGTCGTATCGACTGATGCGAAGGAAAAACTCACCTCCATTAGGAATAAAGTGTTCGCAAACTTCAAAGGCATTATCATTCAAACAAGTCGGTCCCTCGCAATCCGAGTTAACTTGGCACCATGAATTGATTTCAGTTTCTTTCATTCTATTTCTCCACAAATATATTCGGTTTTGTCCTTGCTAGTAATTTATCACATCCAAAAGGATTTGACAAGAATAAATGAGTATTCAGTCATTCTAACGGAATTCACTGATAGAAAATATAGGAAAATGGAGGTTTTTTAGGTAGGGCGATATGGTGAGTAACGAAGTTTTACACAGAAGTTGCCATCAGATAGAGTTATAAACAAAGCGACATTACAAAAATGTGGGGTTGTTAAAACCCCGATGACGACTATGTTTTTGTTCCCAATTCCCCCCAAAAGTTGAACTGTGGAATTGCCCAAAAAGGCGGCATACCCAACAGATATACCGCCTTAACTGCTATCTGACATATCACTTCACCTTATGATGTATCCCTGCTCTTTATGTTCGATGATTGAATCATTCCAAATTAGTTTTTAGTACAAAAGGACATGGTACTTCCTTACCAGGTTCTACTTCAACTTGGCGGGGGTTAAAATATTCCCGATTATTCTGACAGGAATCCCGTCGGAACGGGGTCGGGACAGGCTCTTCCAATTTAATTCGTAATTTATTTTAACCGTTTTATCAAATATTCTTTTGTAATAGGTTGCTCGAAATCCATAATATAAATCCCTAAATTATCCGAGTCCAACTTTTGTCCTGTTCGCTCGGTTTCGGTACTCAAGCTACTCAACCTAGAGCTCAGTGGTTTGCTTCGTAAACCACTGAAGATTATCCGTTTGCCATCAGGCGTGAAAACTGGCTCCATGCTGACGTATTCATCGCCAGTCAATCGAATTTGATTTTTGCCATCTACGTCCATAATGTAAATACAACTGTTGGATTCTCCAAATTCATTGACACCTTGGGTATTACGGTTGGAATCAAAAACAATCTTTTTGCCATCAGGCGAGAAGGATGGATTTGAGTTTATCGCCTTAACATTGGTAAGTTGCTTTAGGTTTTTGCCATCGACATCCATTACGTAAATTTGACTAACAACATTATAACCTTCAACTTCTTTAGGAATGCTCTGTTTTAAATCAGTCGGATTAGAGGAAGACACTTTTTCCTCACTACTTTCAATGAAATATGACGCAAAAACAATCTTTTTACCATCAGGCGAGAAGGATGGACTAAAACATCTTGCGTTTAACTTCGCTTCGGTTTCTGCAAGAAGCAACGGACGACTTCGGCTTACCGCAGATTGCATTTGACTAGTGAAAGTTAGCCTTCTTTGGTTTTTACCATCAACATCCATGATGTAGATTTCGCTGTTTCCATCTCTATTTGATTCAAAGGCTATAAGTTTGCCATCAGGAGAAAAGGCTGGATTACCGTCGGAATGCACATTAAACGTCAGTCTTGTTTGGTTTTTGCCATCAATATCCATGATGTGGATTTCATCATTGCTATTTCGCCACCGCATAAAGGATATATAAACAATCTTCGTGCCATCAGGAGACAAGCAAGGGCTATAATCGTTGGTATCATTAAACGTCAATCGTTTTTTGTTTTTGCCGTCAATGTCTATGACATAGATTTCGTTATTGTCATCGACATAGGCTGTAAATGTGATGCGTCCAGCGGCTGCCGAAGGTCCGTAGGTTCTCACGTAATCAGGAGTCAGGCGAGTCGTATTGTAAATTCCGCCGGTGAGATGCGCTATCGTTTGAAGTACATCGTTGCTATCGGAATTCTGAATCACTTTCAAAAAAAGTCTGTATGCCAACTTCCGATGCCCCATCTTCATGTAAGTTTCGCCCAAGGCTAATTGCACATCCATCCGCTCTGGCGCTAGTTTAGCGGCAGTTCTAAAAGATTCTATTGCGCTATCATACTGTCCTGACTGACGATACACCAATCCCAATTGATAATGCGCTTCAGCGTTTGTCGGTTTAGCATCAATTGCTTGCTGAAAATACCAGGTAGCGCTTTTGTAATCGCCAGCAGCGAGGAACTCTTTGCCTTTCTTAGTCCATGAATCTTCCCCGCATCCGAGCATCAATCCTAAGCATAAGATAACAATGACAACTGCTGAATCATAAAATCTGCCCATATTTGCCCATTTGTTCATGTTATTTTTCTTCTACCTCGTTCTTCCCAATAGCACAACGAAATCCCGCAACGTAAGAGATATGTTCTTCTGTGCCCCTATCTCTGGATGCACAACGAGCTCCAATTGGTCCAAGGCTGTTATAGTGATACCACGAACCGCCTCGCGTCACACGGAATTTTTTCCCGAATTCTGGTGTCGTATATGTGCTACCCGGATATGCATCATACCAACTATCTACCCATTCCCAAACATTCCCTGCCATATCGTAAATACCATAAGGACTGACACCCTCTGGATAGCTACCGACAGGTTTCGGGCCTGAACCTTCCCACGATTCGACGTTGCATTTTGTATTATCAAAGGTATTACCCCATGGCCATATTCGCCCATCTGTACCTCTGGCGGCTTTTTCCCATTCCTCTTCGGTTGGGAGTCTTTTACCCACCCATTGGCAATAAGCATTGGCATCATTCCAACTCACATACACTATGGGTAAATTGTCTCCGCCCTCAATATAATCGCCATTTTCCCAATCTCTGGGTGGTGTGCGTCCTGTAGCGTCTATGAATTCTTTATACCGGGCGTTGGTAACTTCATATTTATCGATATAAAAAGCCCCAACGTAAACCTCACGTTGGGGCTTTTCTGCCATGAACCATTGAACATCTTCTGTAACTTCACCGCCGCCTAACTGAAGAATAACCTGCCGTGCTTCCTTATCGTTACTTCCCATAAGAAATTTTCCTGCCGGGGCCAGTACCATATTTGATAAATCAATCTTCTCCAACGGAAAATGACGCAAATATTCAGAACTTCCCTTGGAAATAATATTGAATTCGGCTGTTCCGGCTCTATATCCCAGCTTACTAACGGTAAGATGATGCGACTTTCCTACGCTAATGCGCCCTGAATAAGGAGTGATACCCATTTCGGTTCCATTGATTATAACTTTCGCGTCGGAGGGTTCAGATGTGATTTTGAGCTCTACGGTTTTGAGGGCGTTTTTTTTATCCCCACATCCTGCTAATATCACAATCAAAGCGAGCAATATACAAAATGCAAAATATAAAATTTTGAATGCGTGATGAAGGAAATTCATATTTTTCACCTGGAAGAAGCTTTAAGGAAAAAATGCTTTCACGCAACACGTAACACGTAATTTTTTAGCGTATTGCGTATTACGTTTCACGTTTCAGAAGTTATCTTGACCGCGATTATGATTACGGTATTTTTTCCGAATCGATAACACTAAGGAGCCGACCAAATCTTATATTCTTAAAAATATTCCAGCGAGAATTTTCAGCATCATACGACCAGTAAATCATGAAGGCTTGACCTTTGACATCATCTATATCAACCGGTCCCCAAAATCTACTATCCTGACTGTTACCACGATTATCGCCCATGGCATATAAATAACCTTCAGGAACTTTATGCGGTAAATACGGTAGAGAATCGGAAGTATAGCGCGTATGCTTTACGTAGTTATCATCATTGTCTGGCATTTTACTGACGTAAAGAGTTCTCCCTCTGTTCCGAGTTTCAATTGTATCCGTTCCAACACCGACAACCCGCTTGATGAAGTTGCGCTTTCTGTCATGTGGTGGAATAAACACAATAACATCGCCCCTCTGAGGTTTATGAAAATCAAACAATCGGTGTTCAATACCTGGAATCTTAACTCCATACATAAATTTGCAAACTAAAATTCTGTCTCCTACCAATAGCGTATCTTCCATTGAACCAGAGGGAATCTTAAAAGCTTCAACGACAAATGGTCTGATGAAGCCAAACACTATTATGAATGCGACAATAATTACTTGCAGATAACTCCAGATGATTCTTATATAGTTGAATGATGTCTTACCGTTTTCTTTCATGATTGTACTATATTCCTTCATGGTATTTTATAGGTGTGGATGATATTAAAGAGCCGTCTAAATCTTATATTCTTAAAAATATTCCAGCGAGAATTTTCAGCATCATACGACCAGTAAATCATGAAGGCTTGTCCTTTGATATCATTTATATCGACAAATCCCCAATCTCTGCCATCAGAACTGTTGTCCCGATTATCCCCCATAGCAAAGACATGACCTTCTGGTACTGTATTTTCATAGTTTGTAAATCCTACAAATCGTGCTCCTCGTAGTTTTTGGCAAAATTTCTCTCGTTCTCCATCATCACTCAAATCAAGTTCTTCGCCCCGTTCGAGCTCTTGCGCTAATCGCATGCGCGACCCACTTCTAACTACCCTAATTGCGTGTTTAGTATATTCTTCATCATTAACGAGCTCGCCATTAATATAAAGGTCTCTTCCTAAATTTTGGGTTTCAACCGTATCACCAGGTATAGCCACAAGCCGTTTGATGAAATTGTGTTTTCTATCATGCGGTGGAACAAACACAAAGATATCACCCCTTTTGGGCTTATGAAAATCAAACAACCGGCGTTCAATGCCTGGAATTTTGATTCCATACATAAATTTGCAAACTAAAATTCTGTCCCCTATCAATAGTGTATCTTCCATTGAGCGAGAGGGAATTTTATAGGCTTCGACAACAAACGGCCTGATGAAGCCAAACACTATGATGAATGCAACAATGATGACCTTCAGATAATCCCAAATGGTTTTGATATAAGATGAATATTGGCTTTCTTTCATTATAACATTTCCCCAAATGATAATCATAATCATTATAAAAATAGCAAAGATTAAAATGGCGCATCGGAGCATGCTATTGAATTTGAAGAAATTACATAAAATGCGTAACACGTTAATTTCAGTCAAAACTTTTCGATATTCAAATCCCCAAAATGTAAAAAGATAAAATAGGGAAGGGGTAAAGAGGTAAAAGAACTATTGGGATATTTTTATTGAACAGTATTGCCTCTTTACTTTTTTCCTCAGTGTTTCTTTTGATTAAACTTTTCTTTTTAAAAGAAAAGTTTGGTTACCCCTTTGTACTTTAGCCTCTCTGCTTCAGGTAATATAACCTTATTCCAGAACAGCCTTGAGGCTGAAATCTCCAGTTCCACGGTAAGAACGGACCATGACATAATATTCACCTGGTTCTACGGGTTGTATCATAATCTTCTCATCAGCTGAACTGGTATATCCACGATAGTCATACTCAGTTGTTGTTGGCTGTGCACCCTTTCTTACATAAATGTCAAAATCTACACCCTGAGGTCCGTCAAGCTCAATATTCAAAGTATTGCCTAATGTTATTCGAAACATGTCGGTAGCGCCGGACTCTTTAAGTTTCCCAGACACTGGCTGCCCCACTGGCAGTTGCCTTATTTTTGTTCGATTCAAAGCATCAACAATGTCGGGAACACTGATTAGCCCATAACCGTGGCTATAGTCGAAACCTGCCAGACCTATATCTTCCGATTCCCGGCGCAACAGGTTACGAAGCTGGGCTGGAGTAAGGTCGGCTGTAGAATGAGCACTTCGGATGGCTGCTACGACGCCAGCAGCAACCGGACATGCTGCCGAAGTACCACTATCAGCGGAATAAACCCCGGAGCCTACAAAGTGAGAGTATGCGCAAAGGTCAGGTTTGTCGGGGTCAAGATGCCCTGGTCCCTGACTTGAGTAACCCAAGCGAACCTTATTTACTGTGACTGCTCCAACACAGAGGACAGCCGAATGGGAGTTTGCTCCATAGATAGCTTTATTAGTAACGCCCCGGCATCTACCATCGGGACACTCTTGACCACAATTACCTGCTGCAAAAAGGATGTCAGCACCAGCATCCTCCAAACTTTCAACAATGATGTTGAAGGGGTGCTCGGGATTATCACTGTAATTTCCGGGATGCCCCGGCGGGAAATCCCAAGATGGGTGGAACATCCCCCAACTGTTATTTACCACCAGTGATGGTTTAGTTTGTTCATCTGTGGAGAGCAATTCAAGAAGCTTACTGTAAGCCTTGACAGCATCACTCAAAAATCCATCCATTACCGAACCCCCACTTTCTTGTGATAGAAGGAGTGCATAATCAAGAAGAGTACAGTTTGGGGCTGAGATACATACATCAAAGGCACACATCGTTCCATGGTCAACAGGCATACTTCCCGGGATAAGACCCTGTACTGGTGTCCAGCTTTTCTCTGCATCGAAATTGGGATTTTGACCCTTGCTCCGCAGATGGTTTAGATTAATCCCTGTATCTACAATAGCAACCATAACGTTGGAACCATCCATGCCACTTGAGTGGAGGGTCGAAGTTTCTAAGAGCATTCTTATAGCCGCTGGGCCAAAGGATGTAAAAAATTGATTTCCAATTTTAAACATCCCCACAAAATCTTTAATCTGGCCAACTAACCGATAGGCATAATTCAAATTGGCAACGTCTAACGCAACTATTAATTTTTCTGAAATTGCCATCGCAGTTTTCCGTAATATGTGTCTTCTTGATTTTCACTTCCAAATAGAAATCAAGACAAAAAACATTATTTCCCAAGGATACTTAGTTTAACCATGGATATACCTGCATCGACCATGTCAATCGCACGCGCAGCCTCCTTAGAAAGGTCAATAATCCGCCCTTTAATATAAGGCCCCCTATCATTAATACGGACAATTACAGATTTTCCATTACTCAAGTTAGTCACAAGCACTTTGGTATTAAAGGGAAGTCCTTTATGTGCAGCGGTAAGTATGCCCATATCGTAGGTTTCGCCATTAGCTGTAATCCTACCATGAAAAGGGTGGCCATACCAGGAAGCAATTCCATATTGCCCTGAGATGACCTCAGTTTTTACTTTAACCTTTCCCTTTTCTATCATATCCAACTGTCGAGCGGCTCCCCATGAAACGACGATAATATTTGTCTCACTATGCGGTTTTCTGTCATTAATTTTAACCATCACGAATTTGTTATTCTCGAGATTGGTTACTTTCACGAAAGTTCCAAAAGGTAAGCTGTAGTGTGCAGCTACCAGGGTTTTATTATCATGTTTTTCGCCGCTTGCTGTAACTTGTCCTTGAAAAGAGTTGCTAATCCATGTTCCAATTCCTGTTTCAACTAAAGTAGTTGAACGCTTTAATTCATCAACACCATTTTGGTATTCTCTAACATTATCTGCGCCAGCTTTTGATTCAGTAATTTCACTTTCAGCCCCATATGTGTTTGTAGAAATAAACAAACAAACGATTAAGCTAATAATCACAATCAACACTAAAGTTGAAGTGATGTTTGAGTTTTGATACATAAGCGTAAGACTTTTAGATTAACCAATACGAACCTTGCAATTATCCCCCTTACTAAAGGGGGTTAGGGGGTTGTCCTATCTGGAAAGTATAGGTATAACCAAAAGCCTTTATAACCGGGTTTCACCTTCTTTTAATTTATTTGTGTCATATGCACCCCAATTTGTGGCATAATTTACCTAACCAAAAAGCAGTCGTTTTCATTTGTAGTTCAACTACATGTGGTAATAACCATATCAGCGACAAGAATTTTGGCAATTTGAGTTGGGATTCATATATAAAATCTATTTTTCATAACCCTAATGGTTTAGCAAATATCATACCACGTAATCCTTATATTCTTTGTCGGATATCCATACCTGATAATGCCGCTGCAATAATATCTTTGGTTAACTTCTGAGCAGTGTTAATCTGTTCTCGTTTCCGAGCAATTTGCGCTTCAATTTGCGCTAAATGTGCATCGAACTCAACAGCCATACGTTTGACTTCTCCTGGAGAAGTGCCGCCCAGACTTTTGTTATTTAAAACCGCACACTCAGGAGCAAGGATATCTTTGAGCTCTGTGATAGAAACATCAATGTCTTTAAACTCAAGCAACTTCTGGGTTTCTTGTAGATTGCTGAAGGTCAACCCTGAAGATGCCAATTTTCCGACAATACTGCCAACTATCTCATGACACTCTCGAAAGGCCAAGCCGCGTTCTCGAACAAGAAAATTTGCTAACTCAGTAGCCGTGGCAAAATTGGCGTTAGCTAATTCCACCATCCGTTCTGCATTGATTTCAAGTGTTTTAAGCATTCCACTGAGAATCGACAAACATGCTTGCGCAACATCGAAAGCCTCCCAAAGTGGTGGTTTATCTTCCTGAAGGTCCCGGTTATAGCCCATCGGCAGACCTTTTAAAGTAATCAAAATCTCCTGTAAAGCGCTGTAAACTTTGCCCGTCCGTCCGCGAATCAATTCTGCCACGCAAGGGTTTTTCTTCTGAGGCATTATAGAACTACCCGATGCATAAGCATCATCTACGACAACCATACGAAATTCATAAGTGCTCCAATAGACAATCTCTTCCGATAATCTTGATAGATTGGACATCAACTGAGCTAACGCAAAAAGAATCTCAGTGATAAAATCTCGGGAACTTATCACATCTAAAGCATGTTCGTGGGTATTGTCAAAACCGAGTAGCTTCGTCGTAATATTTCTATTCGTCGGAAATGAAGTTCCTGCAAGAGCACATGCGCCAAGAGGATTCGTGTTAACATTATCGTAAGCCGCGTCCAAACGTTTCAAATCACGCAGAAACATACTCACATACGCCGTCGCCCAGAAACCCAGCGTAATGGGCTGTGCATGTTGCGTATGAGTGTAACCGGGCATAACTGTTTCGACATGTTCTACCGCAACTTCGAGAAAAGTCTTAGCAAGCTGACACAACAAGTCCTGAGTATCAAGAATCTGCTCACGAATGTATAACCGCGCATCCACTAAAACCTGGTCATTTCGTGACCGGGCTGTATGTAACTTACCTCCATATTCACGTCCAGCACCCTCAATTAGGTACGTTTCAACATTCATGTGGACATCTTCTAATTCCTGTTTTAATTCCAGCTTACCGTTGAGAAAATCTTCCTTCGCTTTTCCTAACCATGTTAATATTTGACATAAATCATCCTGAGAGATAATCTGTTGATGAGCAAGCATAATAGCATGCGCTTGACTTCCCCAAATATCACATAACACCATACGGCTATCAACATCTATCGTTTCTGTAAAATTTTCAGTTTCAGCGCTAAGTTCTTTTGAAAATCTACCTCCCCAAAGCTTCATAGAAAAACTATTGATGGAAACCACACAATTCTTGAGTTTTTACTAAATCAAAACCCAACTGTTGTCTGGAAACAATCGCCTTCCTTTTTGGAAAAATTGAAAATTTTGCGAAATATCTAAGTGACAATTGTAACATATAATATGCCAACTTGCAATGAAAATTTGGTAATTTCACAAATTCCCCACGCGTGTAGCAGAATTGGCAACAATTCTGACGGTTGTACGAAGCAACCGAATTTTTGCAAATTCGGCTACATTCGGGTCCTAAGCAACCGAATTCCCGAAGTCTTGCGACTTCGGCTACATTCGGTCTGGCTGAAGTCTCTGCTTCAGCTACTATTATTGTCAAAACGATGTCCCCAAGCTCAGATGAATCTTACCTTCCAGCGCTGAATACCCTCTCGCCAATCCATAGTCCAGAC
>JACKQG010008156.1_pt1 | contig 10305 bp, 8 predicted proteins | sample 8237621 | NCBI WGS metagenome assembly JACKQG01 (sample SAMN15677084, study PRJNA649215) | marine metagenome | biome: marine; feature: Black Sea; material: saline water; isolation source: suspended particulate matter (SPM) from the Black Sea western gyre | collected 2013-06-09/2013-06-10 | depth...
CCGCCTGCCGGCTGACAAAGCCGCTGATCTTCAGGCGTTGAAATTTTTCAAAATTAACCACGATCGGCTCGATGTTTAGCGCATAGCCGGCGTGCTGAAATTTTTTGACCATCTGGGCAACCGATTTCGGATCCGTTAACGACATTAGTACCAGCTCAAAGCGACCATCCATATTGGCGATGCCCTGCTCTATGGCAAGCTCAGTCTCGCTGGCCAGCTGTTCTAGCTCTGGCTTGCTCAGGGTGTCAACGACTGCTTCGGCTTGAGACGATTTTTTCAGATAGCGCGACAGTGGCTGATCCAGAACTACACTCGCATCGGCTGCCGACTGTGCCGTGATATTACCCTCTATCAGGGCTACAAAATCCTCCTCAGCAATGGAGCGACCCCAGATATCGGTTCCCCGGATGCCCACAGTGACCGCGCCGATACGAATATTGACCTGATGTTTGCTAGTGAATTTTGAGGCAAAAAAACCAGAGGTAAAGCGGAACGCCCCCTTGATCACATTCAGGGCAGCGGTTAACACTGCACTTTGCGGTTGCTGCTGGAGTTCAGCCGAGCGGATTTCAAAGCGCGTGTCCTGTCCAAGTTTGACGACGCTGCCATCCGGCAGCGCAAGCCAGGCGCGTCCCATTGCGCCGGTCTGAACGATATCGCCATTGAGTAATGCAGAGCCGGGGCTGAGCGCAATGCGGGACTGATTTCTTTCCGCCCATACCGGGTAGTTAAGCGCATTGATATGGATACTCTGGGCGGCAGTGGCGGAGCAGGAAATGAACAACAGAATGAACAGTAGTTTTTTCATGGCAGACACTTTTTAGGCGTGGTCAGAGTGGTGATTGTGACACAGCTCAGGCTGCGCATAGTGAGAAAAATTGGCTGTCAAAAAAACGGATGAAATTTAACCCGGCCTGGGTCAAGATGAAGTCATCCATTCGGGAATCAATATGCAGTCATTATCAGCAGCGCAAAAAGATATTTTCTACCAGGCCTATGTGCGTAACGATAGTCGCTACGAAGGCATTTTCTTTCTGGCGGTAAAAACCACCGGGGTGTTCTGTCGGCCTGGCTGTACGGCGAAAACGCCAAAGCCGCAGAATGTAGAATTTTTTTCGAGTGCAGAGCAGGCGCTCGCACAGGGTTATCGTGCCTGTAAAAAATGCCGGCCATTGCAACACAGTGGCGATGTTCCCGACTGGGTGCAACAGGCCCTCGATTTAGTGGAAAGCAATCCGCACGCCAGAATCAGTGATGCAGAGTTAAAATCTAGCGGGATTGATCCTGTCCGTTTACGACGCTGGTTTAAACAGCATCGTGCGATGACGTTTCAGGTCTATCAGCGTGTGCATAAAATCGGACGCGCCTATGCTCAGATCAGACAGGGACAGAAGGTGATCGATAGCGCTTATGACAATGGCTATCAATCTCTCAGCGGGTTTCATCAGTCGTTCAGGAAGGGCACCGGTTTTGTGCCCTCGGGCAGTAAGCAGCATGCGATTGCCTGCAGCGCGCAGATGCTGACTCCACTGGGACCAATGCTGGCGGCGGCCACCGATAACGGGCTCTGTCTGCTGGAGTTCACCGATCGAATCCATCTACAGCGCCAGATTGAACGTGTTCAGAAGCGCCTGCAACTGGTTCTGGTTGCAGGACAGCATGCGCTGCTGAAAATCCTGCAAACTCAGCTGGATGAATACTTTAATCGACAACGTCAGCAGTTTACGATTGCACTGGATCTGGCTGGAACGGCGTTTCAATGTGAAGCCTGGCGACATTTGCAGTCGATTCCCTATGCACAAACCCGCAGCTATCAGCAACAGGCTGCGGCCCTGGGCAGGCCACAGGCGGTCAGGGCTGTAGGCCATGCGAATGGGCAAAATCCATTAGCAATCGTGATACCCTGCCATCGAGTGATTGCCAAAAATGGACAGCTCGCCGGCTATGCCGGCGGACTCTGGCGTAAACAATATCTGATTAATCTGGAGCAGGGCGAACAATCCCGACAATGAAACCTGTATATCTGATGGAACTGGTGATCCTGGCCGCGCTGTGGGGTGCGTCTTTTTTATTCATGCGTGTCGGCGCACCTGAGTTTGGTCCGATTGTATTGATTGCCCTGCGCACCGCAATAGCCGCAATCTTTTTAATACCGCTGGTTATCATGGCCGGCAAATTAAAGTTGATAAAAGAGAACGCGTTGTTGCTGTTTGTGGTGGGCGTGATCGGCACCGCTATACCCTTCAGTCTATTCAGTTTTGCGGTACTGTATGTGAGTGCCGGTTATGCATCAATCCTGAATGCGACCGCGCCGATATTTACCGCACTGGTGGCCTGGATCTGGGTCAGTGAGCGCCTGACCTTAAGCGCAGCCCTGGGTTTATTGATTGGATTTTGCGGGGTTGTGCTGCTGGTGCTGGATGATAAAAGCGTAAGCGCAGAGATGATATGGATACCGGTAATGGCGTGTCTGGCGGCAACGCTGTGTTATGGAATAATGGCTAATTTCGCCAGGCATAAGCTCGGACATGTGCATCCACTGGCGATTGCCGGCGGTAGTCAGTTAGGTGCGGCGCTCAGTCTGGCACCTTTTGGCTGGTGGCTTTGGCCGCATACGCCGCCGGGGCAGCAGGCCTGGCTGGCGGTGATCATCCTTGGCATCGCCAGTACCGCGATCGCTTTCATCCTGTATTTTCGGCTGATTGCGAATGTGGGGGTTACCAAAGCGATGACGGTGACCTTCCTTATCCCGTTCTTTGGAGTGATCTGGGGCATGCTGTTTTTACAGGAAGCTTTAACCGTGTTCATGCTTGGCGGTGGCCTGCTGATTTTGATCGGTGTAGGATTGAGTACGGATATCTTGAACCGCTGGAGAAAAAGCAAAGCGGTTTAGTCAACTGAACCCGCAGGGAGGCGGATGAAAAATGCAATTATTAAGGAATTTTCCAGCACTCTGGATACTCTGCCTGCTGAGTGTTTCACTGTACGCAGCGGCACCCGATCTATTACTGCTCAAGCCTTACCGGCCCGGCATGCAGATTAATGGCTGGCTGATGAGCGAAAAACTGGATGGTGTGCGCGCCTACTGGGACGGCTCGCAACTCCTCAGCCGCCAGGGCAATCGACTCCATGCACCGGACTGGTTCCGTGCGCAGTTGCCTCCCTTCAAACTCGATGGTGAGTTATGGATCGGCAGGGGTCGCTTCGAACAGACCCTGTCTATCGTCTCGTCGGAACAGGCGGATGCTGACTGGGATCAAATCCACTACCATATTTTCGAACTACCGCAGGCGCAAGGGGGCTTGATCCAGCGTCTGTCGAAACTGCAGCAGTATCTGACCCGTAACAAGCCATCCCATCTGCATTTGATTCCGCAGCATGTTTGTCGTGATCGTCGGCAATTGCTGCAAACCCTGAGCCAGGTAGAAGCCACAGGTGGTGAAGGGCTGGTGCTACGCAATCCACTAAGCCCCTACCATACCGGTCGTAGTGATAATGCGCTTAAGGTTAAGAGCTTCGAAGACATGGAAGCGAAGGTGATCGGCTACACCGCAGGTAAAGGCAAGTATGCTGGAAAAACCGGAGCACTGCGGGTCGAGATCGAAGGTGGCATCCGATTCCTGATAGGCTCAGGACTGAGCAACCAGCAACGTAGTGATCCGCCACCACTCGGCAGCACCATCACCTTCAAGTATCAGGGGTTCACCGCCAACGGTATCCCGCGCTTCGCCAGCTTCCTCAGAATAAGACCTGTACTAAAGTACTGATTGCATTACAGAAATTGATCCAAATCAATTTTACTGATACTAGCATCAGGTTAACCTATGTTAATTCTTTGCTTGCATTAAAAGTGGGTGTATTTATGCGCATTCATAAATGCATAGCTCCGCACAGGAATTAGATGGAGCGATGCATAATAAAAATCGATTTTAATCGTGCTTCCCTACAGGAGAATAAAAATGAAACCACCAAAGCCCTTAGCACTGTTCTGCAGATCTGTTGTTGCGTCCTCCCTTTTACTATTAGCCCTGACGGGTTGTGATGACGGTACGGATGGTGTACAGGGCTCAGCGGGCACGCCCGGAGAGTCTATTAGCGCGACCGCTAGCGAGCTGAATTTTACCGTCAACAGTGCCGAGATAGGCAGTCCGCCCATCATTAAATTCAATATAACGAATGAGAACGGCGTGCCTTTCAAAGGGCATCGGTGATACCGATCTGCGCTTTAATATCGCCAAACTGATCACTGGGGTCGATGGTAATCCGAGTCGCTGGCAGAATTATATTGTAGGGGCGCGCAGTGGTTCGAATTCCGGCTCTCAGGAGCGTAACAGGGGCAGGGATTCGGATATCTGGGGTGAGCTGATTAATCATGGTGATGGCAGTTATACCTACACCTTTGAAACCGATGTGACCAGCGCTGCCTGTCCTGCTCCCTGTACCGATGCGGATGGTAACGCACTGGATGTTTCCTATAATCCGGCGCTGACCCATCGAATTTCGATTCAGCAGGGTAACAGTGCCCTGCCAGTGGTGAATGCGATCTACGATTTTGTTCCCAATGGCAGCCCGGTCACCAGTCAGCGCGAAATCACCAAAACCGCGAACTGTAACGTCTGCCATGACAAGATCACGGCGCATGGTTCGCGTTTTGAAATCAAGCTTTGTGTGACCTGTCATAACCCGGGCACCTGGAATGCGACAGGAAATACCACCGCAGATCTGCCGGTAATGATCCATAAGATTCACCGTGGAGCAGACCTGCCCAGCGTCGTTGCCGGCGGAACCTATGCAGTCGGATCACATGATTTTTCGGATGTGAAATTCCCGCAGGATATTCGTAACTGTACCAAGTGTCACGATGGTGCCGATGCCGAGACCCCACAGGGTAGTAACTGGCAGCAGCCGAATCTTGCGGCCTGTGGTTCCTGCCATGACAATATCGATTTCAGTGCCGATGGTACGGTTGTCGCGAATGGCCATCCCGGTGGCGCAGCGGTGAATAACGGTGAGTGTGTGACCTGTCATGCGACGGGTCGTATCGCGCGCAGCGTAGAAGAATCGCACACCATTCCGGGTAAGGCGGAGCGCGCTTTCTTCAAGTTTAATCTTCTGGAAATCTGCGGCGTTGCGGTAGGGTCAAACCCGACCTGTCCGCCTGCGACTAATCCTACGCTCAAGTTCTCGGTCACCGATCCTTCCGGCGCGACTACCCACCAGTATGGCAATGCCTACAATATTCGTTCGGCAACTTCTACTGATCCCGAGTATGTAGCAGGTACTGCGGCAAGCCTGAATATGCTGATCGCCTGGGATACACGTGACTATACCAATAACGAAGGTACCGGTTCACTTCCATCGCGTACCGCCTCGGTTAATCTGCGTACTTCTGCAGCCGTCACCGATAATACCGATGGAACCTTTACCCTGGATGGTGCCGCCGCTGCGCTGGTGATACCAGCCTCGGCAACCGGTAGCGGAGCGATCGCACTGGAAGGTCGTGGTGCGGCGAATGGTGCCGCAGTGAATGTAACACCTGTTTACAATGTACAGGTACCCGCCAACAGTGAAGTCGCCTACTTTGCGATTACCGATGCCAATGTGGTAGCAAGACGGCAGGTTGTGGATGCAACCACTAAATGCGATCGTTGCCACGATATTCTGAGCTTCCATGGCGGCGGTCGTAACAACAATGGTCAGCTGTGCGTGATGTGTCACAACCCGAGTGGTACCGATATTGCCAGACGTCCAAAGGCCGCCAGCGGTTTACCGGATGCTACTGCAGCAGTGGATGGCAAGGGTGAAGAGTCGATTGACTTCAAACGCCTGATCCATGGTATTCATGCAGCCGCGAAAACCAATTTCGATGGTGCTGATACTCATGGCTTCCGTAACCAGGGGCTGGTGGTGTATGGCTTCGGTAATACTGCACACGACTACAGCGATCTGCGTTTCCCGGGTGTGCTGTCCAAGTGTGAAACCTGTCATCTGCCGGATACCTATACACTGGCCGATCGTTCCGCTGCTGGTGGTGGAAACTGGGAGTTGCCCGCGTTGAACGGGATTAAAGGTAGCACTGTGAATTCGCATCCGACGGCCGCTGCCGATGGTTCGGATTTTACCGCCAAACTGGCCGATCAGGCGGAAGACTGGAAGATATCTCCAACGGCTGCAGCGTGTTCATCCTGCCATGATAGCGTGCTATCGATGGCGCATATGAAGAACAATGGTGCGATCAATAGTGGCGCAGGTTCAGAGCAGGTAGTGCAGGCCGGTAATATCGAGTCCTGTGCAGTGTGTCATGGCCCTGGAAAACTGGCTGATGTGGAACTGGTGCATGATGAGGCTTTTGCCCGTCTGCTGGGAGAGTTTATTCCCTAGAGCAAAGGTCTGCCCCGGATCACGTGGTTAAGCATGCGTGGTTCAGGGGCAGTGTTTCACTCTGGATCGACAGCGATTTTGTGGGACAGAGTCAGCCCGGCTGACCACTGTCTCATAACGCGAAAGATGCGCTTGAAATCAACCTGCTTTCAGAATTCACCAGGATAAAAACGCCATGAAAACAATCACAACACCCGGTCTATTACGTCTAATCCTGTTTCCGTTACTGGCTGGCATAATGGGGCTGAATCTGGCCCATGCTCAGCAAGTGGAGCAAGTGGACACTGAGCCGACTCTGGCTACTCTGCAAAAGTATAGTGAAAAGGGGGCAGATACCTGTCTTAAGTGTCACGATGAAGATTCCGAATTTCCGGTGTTAAATATTTTTAAAACCAAACATGCGATGGCTGCGGATACGCGTACCCCGTTTGGTGGCTTACAGTGCGAGTCCTGCCACGGTCCGGCAGTCAATAATGAATGGATGCAGGGGGATCAGCCCGAGGATGGGCATACCGTGAACAAGGTTAAGGATGGCGAACAACGGCCACCGATGCTGAATTTCGGGCTTAAATCAAAACAGCCGGTGGCTGCGCAGAACCGCATGTGCCTGGGCTGTCATCAGGGCAATACGCATATTGGCTGGCAGGGTAGTCAGCATGAAAACAGTGATATCTCCTGTGCCAGCTGCCATAAGATCCATACCCCGCATGACCCGGTGCTGGATAGAGTGAAGCAGCCTGAGGTGTGTTATCAGTGCCATCAGCAGCAACGCGCTGAATTTTATAAACCCTCGACCCATCCATTGCGCTTTGGTCAGCTGAGTTGTAGTGACTGTCACGCCAGCCATGGCAGTGCCGGTTCAACGTTATTGAACAAGCCGACACTCAATCAAACCTGTTTCAGCTGCCACGCTGAAAAGCGTGGCCCATTTCTGTGGGAACATGCACCGGCCGCGGAAGACTGTTCCCTGTGTCATACGCCACATGGCTCGATCCATCCCGCCCTGCTCAAAAAGCGCGCGCCGTTGCTGTGTCAGCAGTGCCACTCGCAGCGTGGACATCCCAGTGTTGCCCTCACCGCATCCGGCCTGACGGGATCGAATCCGTCACGTCTGCTACTACTCGGGTCCTGCACCAATTGTCATAGTCAGGTTCATGGTTCTAACCATCCTTCCGGCGTGAAGATGATGCGCTAGACAGCCGCTGAACAGGGGATAACAAAAATGAAAAAGACAACATACCGTTTAAATTCCGCGCTCGGCAGGATTGTATTGATACTGACTCTACCGCTGTGTTCGCTCAGTGCGGCAGACATTCCTGAAGATGTGGACACCTCACGCTGGAACTGTAAAAACTGCGAGTTTGAAGAAGGCCTGAGTGGCAGCTTCAGTCTGGGACTTGGAACGGTTTCGGATGAAAGCTTCAAATTCGGTGAGTATAACGCGCTGTATCAGGATGGTGCCTTCCCGATCGCGGACGCAGAGCTGCGTTATCGTGGCGAGGAGGCGGATTACCTGAACCTGAAGCTGCAGGATCTAGCGCTAGATTCTCGTGTACTGGAGATCGATGGCGGGCAGCAGGGCAACTACCGGCTGATGCTGAACTATCAGCAACTCTCGCATGCAATCTCGAATTCGGCTCAGACACCTTATCGGGGTAGTGGTAGTGATACGCTGGTGTTGCCCGCTGGCTGGGTCGATGCAGGGGCAACCAGCGGGATGACGCAGCTGGATGCCAGTTTAAGAGACCTTGAGCTCAAAACACAGCGTAACCGGCTCGAGTTCGGAGCGGCCTATATCCCGCATAGTGAATGGGAAACCGCGCTCAAGGTACGCCAGGAAATTCGCGAAGGCAGCAAACGCAGCACTGGTAGTTTCTTTTTCAACAGTGCGCAACTGATCGAACCGGTGGATTACGTCACCAACGAACTGGATGTTTCGGCCACCTATACCACGCGTGAGTGGCAGTCCAGAGTGGCTTATTACGCCTCGGTTTTCACCAACCATAATGAATCACTAAGCTGGGATAATGCGTATAACCCGTTGACCGCCGGAGCGGATGAAGGACAGCTGGCACTGCCGCCGGATAATCAGTTTCATCAACTACAGTTTTCGACCGGTTATCAGATGAGCCGGGCAACTCGCTTCAATGCTGAGCTTGCGGTCGGGCGCATGGAGCAGGATGAAGACCTGCTGGCGGCTTCGCTTAATCCCAATCGGGTGGTGCTGTTGCCCAGAACCTCGGCCAATGCGCAGGTCGATACCACAACACTGAATCTGCAAATGAATAGCCGTATCAGTGAACAACTGAATGTTAAGGCCGCTTATCGTTACAACGATCATGACAACCAGACTCCGAGCGAGTTGTTCGACTGGATTACGACCGATACCTTCAGCGCGGTGGCGAGGACGAATCTGCCCTACAGTTTTACCGATAATGAGCTCGATTTATCGGCCGATTACCGTTTCAGCCAGCGTACAAAACTGAGCGCAGGCTATCAGCACAAGATAAAGCAGCGAACTAATCAGGAGGTCGATGAAACCAGTGAAGATAGTTTGTGGGGCAAGTTGAGCTACCGCAGTGATAACGACATCGACTGGTTAATCAAAGCCGAGCATGCGCAGCGCGATGCCTCCGGTTATAACCTGGTCGCGCAAACAGATCCGTCGCAAAGCCTGTTGATGCGTAAATACAACCTGGCCGATCGGGTGCGGGAAGCGGGCAGCATCAGCGCCAGCTTCAATCCGAATGAAAGCAGTACGCTCAGCCTGAGCGTTGATCTGGCGCAGGATGACTATTCCGATTCTCTGGTCGGGCTGACCGAAAGCAATGAAATCCATTATAACCTGGATAGCTCATTCATCCTTTCCGAGTCAACCAGTTTGCATGATTTTGCCGGCAGAGAAGTGATTAAATCCCACCAGGCTGGTAGCCAGACCTTTAGCGTTGCCGACTGGTTTGCGCTCAACCGGGATACCACCGATAGTTTTGGCGTCGGATTGAAGCATCTGCTGATGGAAAATAAGCTGGAACTGGGCGCCGATCTGGTGCTGATGCATGCGCGGGGTGAAATTCGTATCGAAAATACGGCTAACTTTCCCGATCTGGAGACCAATCTGGAAACCCTTAAGTTTTATGCCAGTTATCAGCTCAGGGAAAACATGACGGTAAACGCGGCCTACTGGTACGAGCGTTACGATGCAAAAGACTGGGCGCTGGATAACATCGATGTGGATACGCTGTCGAGTGTCATCGGATTTGGCGAAACCGTGCCCGATTATAGCGTGCAGGCGCTGATGGTTTCACTGCGCTATAAATTTTAGCCAGCGACTGAAACGGGTTAGGCGAGGAACACAGCGGGCAGTTTAAACATTTTCACCGCTCCCTATGCGTTGCTATACTGCCGCTCTATCCAGCGTACACACGAGCAATAGCATGAAGGTTAAAATACTGATCACCGGTGGCACCATCGATAAATCCTATAACATGCACAACGGTGAGCTACATTTTGTCGATTCGCATATCCCGTCGATGCTGGTGGAGGGGCGCTGTAAGGTAGAGCTGGAAATCGATAAGCTGATGCTGAAAGACAGTCTGGAGATGACCGATAGCGATCGTCTACAGATTGTGTCCAGCTGTCAGCAGGCGCAACACTCCAGAATCATCATCACCCATGGTACCGATACCATGGTACAGACGGCACAATTGCTGAAGCAGCAAATCAGGGATAAAACTATCGTATTAACCGGTGCGATGATCCCCTATGTATTCGACAAATCTGACAGTCTGTTCAATCTGGGCAGTGCCTTTACGGCGGTTCAGTGCCTGCCAGCGGGGGTGTATATCGCGATGAACGGGCGGGTTTTTAATGCAGATAATGTGGTTAAAAACCGTGAACAGGGGTGTTTTGAAACATTGCTGTAGC
>JACKQG010008157.1_pt1 | contig 10304 bp, 6 predicted proteins | sample 8237621 | NCBI WGS metagenome assembly JACKQG01 (sample SAMN15677084, study PRJNA649215) | marine metagenome | biome: marine; feature: Black Sea; material: saline water; isolation source: suspended particulate matter (SPM) from the Black Sea western gyre | collected 2013-06-09/2013-06-10 | depth...
GAATAATGTCAGGAATTTCTATTCAGTCTCTATCTCCGGATACCATATTGCAGAAGCAGGAGCCAACCCGATCACACAGCTTGCACTGACCCTGTCTAACGGGTTTACCTATGTAGAATACTACGCATCACGAGGGATGGATGTGAATCAATTTGCCCCTAACCTCTCCTTTTTCTTCTCGAACGGTCTAGATCCCGAATATGCGGTAATTGGCCGTGTAGCCAGGCTGATCTGGGCGAAGGCAATGAAGTACAAGTATAAAGCCAATCCCCGTTCACAGATGCTGAAGTATCATATCCAGACATCCGGACGGTCGCTGCATGCCCAGGAAATCGACTTCAACGACATTCGGACAACGCTGCAAGCCTTGTATGCCATTTACGACAACTGCAACTCACTTCATACGAATGCCCACGATGAAGCCATCACGACGCCAACGGAAGAATCGGTACGACGGGCCATGGCCATCCAGATGATCATCAACCATGAATTAGGAGAAGCAAAGAATCAGAATCCATTACAGGGCTCATTCATTATCGAAGAACTTACCGATCTGGTAGAAGAAGCGGTGATGATGGAATTTGAACGGCTTTCGGAAAGAGGTGGAGTTCTTGGTGCCATGGAAACGATGTATCAACGAAGCAAGATCCAGGAGGAGTCGCTCTATTACGAGATGATGAAGAATACCGGGAAACTTCCCATCATGGGTGTGAATACGTTCCTTTCGAGTAAAGGATCACCCACTGTTCTTCCCGGGGAGGTGATACGCTCTACAGAGGAGGAGAAAAGATATCAGATTAACATGCTAGAGCAACTCCACAAAACATGGGAAACGGAATCTGCTATCGCATTGGAAAACCTCCAAAATAGTACTACCCAGAATAAAAATATCTTTGAAAGCCTGATTGAAGCCACAAAAGTTTGTTCTATCGGGCAGATTACTCACGCACTGTTTGATGTAGGCGGACAGTATAGAAGAAGCATGTAAACAGTAAAAAACCTGCTTATGACATTCAATATATTAGTTGTCAATCCGAAAGACAAGATGACCCAGATTGCGGTCTTTGAAGATTTTACGTTGCTTTATATTAACAACAGGAGACATTCAGCTGAAGAGCTGGCCCGGTATCCATCCGTTTATGATCAGGTTGATTACCGGACAGATATAGTTTTTAAAGAGTTGGAAAATAATCATTTCGACACGAGTAATGTAAAAGTGGTGATATCCCGGGGAGGGTTGATCAAGCCTGTTCATTCAGGTGTGTTTAAGGTGAGCGATAAGCTGAAACACGATCTCCGCAATAGTCCGATCGGACTGGATGTCATCAATATTGGCGGACTGGTAGCCGATGCAGTTGCAGCCCGGATTGAAGGCGCCAGAGCCCTGATTGCCGATCCAGCGGTGGTAGATGAAATGCAGGATGTTGCCCGCATCACAGGCGTTCCAGGGATAGAGCGGAAATCGATCTTTCATGCACTCAACCAGAAAGCGGTCGCAAAATTGTATGCCGAGAGCCTCAAAAAGGATTATAATGAATTAAATCTGATCGTAGCTCATATGGGCAACGGAACAACCGTGGGGGCCCATTGCAAGGGAAACGTGATCGATGTCAACCAGGGATTTGAAGGCGATGGACCTTTCTCAATGATCCGGTGTGGAAGCCTGCCACTGGGGGAGGTGGTAAGCATGTGCACGGATGGGGAAAAAACCAAAGAAGAGGCGTTTGCATTGTTGACACATAAAGGTGGTATCAATGCACATCTTGGAACAACCAATATCACCGAGATTGAAAACAGGATAAAGAATGGCGATAAGAAAGCCGCATTGGTTTTTGAGGCAATGGCCTACCAGGTGTCTAAATCGATTGGCGAAATGTTTGTGGCACTTAAAGGGGAGGTGGATGCTATTCTCCTGACCGGCGACCTGGCTCATTCCGAGTTTGTGGTCAATAGTATCCGTGATCATGTCGACAAACTTGGACAGGTGATCGTCTTTGCCGGCGACAACGAAACTCAGGCCATGGCATCCAATGCGTTGCGTGTGATAAAAGGAGAGATAGAGGTTTCGGAATACAAGTAAAATCTAACTTCATGAAACTCTATCCTATCTATACCGGAAACCTGATGCTTGACGGTGGTGCGATGTTTGGCGTGGTACCCAAGGTGATGTGGAGCAAACTCTATCCATGTGATGAAAACAATCTCTGCAACTGGTCGATGCGTTGTTTGCTGATTGATATCGGAGAACGTAAGATCTTGATCGACTGCGGGATTGGTGATAAGCAGTCGAAAAAATTCATGGGACACTACTTCCTCAATGGAGAGGAGAACCTTGATGGATCGCTGGCCAAACTGGGTTTTTCAGTGGATGACATCACCGATGTAATCCTGACACATCTCCATTTTGATCATGCAGGAGGCGCGATCCGTTGGAATGAGGATAAAACAGATTATATCCCCACCTTCAACAATGCGATCTACCGGACAAGTAAGCAGCAGTGGGAATGGGCCACTCATCCGAACAACCGGGAAAAGGCTTCATTCCTGAAAGAGAACATCCTACCGATCAAGGAAAAAGGAACGCTGAAGCTGATTGACTCAGAAACAGAGATCTATCCGGGAATCTCGGTCAGGTTATTTCACGGCCACACCGAAGGTCAGGTGATCCCGTTTATTCAGGATAAAGGCAAAACGATTGTCTACATGGCAGATCTCCTCCCGTCCACGGCGCATATTCCGTTACCCTATGTAATGGCTTACGACACCCGCCCGCTGATGACGCTGGACGAAAAAGAAAAATTCCTGAATGAAGCAGCCGAGAAAGAATACATCCTTTTCTTCGAACACGATATCAACAATGAATGTTGTACAGTAAAACAAACAGAAAAAGGTGTGAGGATAAAAGAAGCTTTCGCATTATCAGAAATATGATACTCTCCCCCGGCCCCTACCTACCAGTAGGGAGAGGTGCGAGATGGCTAACGTCATCCCATTTTTTTCGTTATCTCCCTGATCATAACTTCCGACATACGTGGAAGATCATAATCGGAAGTCAATCCCCAATCTTTTTGTGCGACACTGTCGTCGATTGAGTTCGGCCATGAATCGGCAATCGCCTGACGGAAATCGGGTTTGTACTTAATTTCAAAATCAGGGATATACCTCTTGATCTGTTCCGCCAGCATGTGAGGGGTGAAGCTCATCCCTGCGACGTTGTAACTTGATCGCAGACTAAGCCTGGACGAGTCGGCTTCCATCACATCGATGGTCGCTTTGATAGCATCCGGCATGAACATCATCGGAAGAGCACTCTCTGAGCTAAGGAAGCTCTTGTATTTTTTCTTTTTGATCGCATCATAAAAGATTTCTACGGCATAATCGGTGGTGCCTCCACCGGGTTCGGTCTTGAAGCTGATCAATCCGGGATACCTTAAACTTCTTGTATCGACACCAAATTTCTGGTAGTAGTACTCAATCCATCGTTCGCCTGCCAATTTGCTGATTCCGTATACCGTATTAGGTTCCATAACGGTATATTGGGGAGTGTTCATTCGGGGGGTAGTAGGGCCAAATACAGCGATGGAACTGGGCCAGAAGAGCTTCTTTAGTTTCACCTCTCTCGCAAGTTCAAGCACATTCATCAGACTGCGCATATTTATTTCCCAGGATGACAATGGACGTTTCTCGGCATTCCCGGAGAGGATAGCTGCCAGATGGTAAATCTGGGTGATGTTTTCGTGTTCAACGATCAGCTGTAACTTTGCCTCATCCAACACATCCAGGCTTTCAAAGGGACCGGATTCGGCTATTTCAACCGGTGGCGGACGGATATCCGTAGCGATCACACTGCTGTCACCATGTATTTTTCGTAATTCTAGAGTCAGTTCCGAACCGATTTGCCCGGAGCAACCAATGACCAGTATTTTTTCCATCTGAAGAGGAGTTATTCGTTTCAGTTGCAAAAATAGAAAGTTCTTGTGAATCTTTTAGCACTTTATAATTTCTTACCTTTGGATTCCGAATTCACTGATCCATGAAGCATAACCTGACAGTTTACAATACGCTAACCCGAAAAAAAGAGCTTTTCAAACCGTTGAAAGAGCCTTTTGCAGGGATGTATGTGTGTGGCCCGACAGTCTATGGCGACCCGCATCTGGGTCATGCCCGCCCGGCGATCGTTTTCGACCTGGTGTTCCGGTATTTGAAACACCTTGGCTACAAAGTCAGGTATGTCAGAAACATCACTGACGTGGGGCACCTCGAACAGGATCTGGATGAAGGAGAAGATAAGATCGCCAAGAAGGCAAGATTGGAAAAGATTGAACCGATGGAAGTAGTTCAATATTACAGCGATCGTTATTACCACTTCATGGAGTTGCTCAACGTGGAGCGCCCCAGCATCGAGCCCCGGGCTTCCGGACACATCATTGAACAGATCAGCATGATTGAACGAATCCTGAAAGCAGGATATGGATATGTTGTCAACGGATCAGTTTACTTCGATGTAGAGAAGTACAATAAATCATACCACTACGGAAAACTATCAGGGCGTAAGCTGGAAGACCTGATTGCCAACACACGGGAACTTGAAGGACAAGCAGAGAAGAGAAATCCGGTAGATTTTGCGCTATGGAAGAAAGCGCCACCCGACCACATTATGCGCTGGTCTTCACCATGGAGTGAGGGATTTCCGGGCTGGCACCTCGAATGCTCAGCCATGGGGACAAAATACCTGGGTGAAGAATTTGATATTCACGGTGGTGGCATGGACCTGCTATTCCCCCATCATGAAGGCGAAATCGCACAATCGCGGGTGGCCAACGGTAAAGATGCCGTTCGATACTGGTTACACAACAATATGATCACGATCAACGGCAAGAAAATGGGCAAATCACTCGGGAATGCCGTGACGCTGGAAGAGTTATTTTCAGGGAAACACCCGCTTCTGGAGCAGGCTTACAGCCCGATGACCATCCGGTTTTTTATCCTCCAGGCTCACTACAGGAGCACACTGGATTTCTCCAATGAAGCACTTCGAGGAGCTGAAAAGGGATTGAAGCGGTTGATGACAGGGATTGAGTTGCTAAATAAACTGAGTCCTTCTGAAAATAATCAGGATCCAGGATCCAGGATCAAGGATCTGGTTGCGAGCTGCTACGCCGCCATGAACGACGACTTCAATAGTCCGGTTTTGATCGCAAACCTTTTTGATGGACTTAAGATGATCTATGCGCTGAAGGAAGGAAAAATGAAACTCACAACGAAGGAGTTGATGCAATTGAAGGAGTTGTATGACACATATGTATTCGATATCCTTGGCCTGAAAGATGAAACCTCTGCAGATCAGTCGGAAACAGTTGATGAACTGATGAACATGATCATTAAAATGCGAAAGAATGCACGGGATAAGAAAGAGTGGGATCAATCTGATCAAATCCGTGACGAACTGGCAAAACTTGGCATCAACATCAAGGATACGAATGAAGGAGCCACTTGGGAAAAGGAGTGATGAGGTGACAAGGTGATGAGGGAACAAGATAACAAGGCAATAATAGAACATAATTTAATGATATGAAATATCCATACAAACCATGTTCATACCATGCGGGGATGATTATAATGGATATTCCATTTGACCATTAAGATCAAATTTATAATCAAATGAAACGCGTTAACTATTTTCTACTGGCAATATTGGTAATGGCTATATTTACCGGGTGCCGGACAAAACAAAAAGAGATGAAAGAGGAGCTGATTAATTTTATTAAAGTACATGATTCTGTTGTCATCCCATTGGCGAAAAAAGCGAATCTGGCATACTGGAATGCCGCTATTTCAGGATCAGAGGTGGATTTCAAAAAAGCAGAGGAGTTGCAGCTGAAATTGATTGAAGTCTATGCAGATACAACGGCTCTTCAAACACTCCAGAAGATCAAAGTATCCGGACTTGTCAACGATACTTTGCTAGCCAGGCAGCTCGATCTGCTCTATACCCAGTTTCTGATGGCAAAAGCCGACACATTAAAGCTGAATGCAATCGTGAGAATGGAGACGAAGATTGAACGGGAGTTTTCCATTTTCCGCACAAATCTGAACGGAACAAAGATGACAGACAACGATGTGGAAGAGGTCCTGCGAAGATCCAGGAACATGAAAAAGCAGAAGGATGTCTGGAATGCACAGAAAAAAATTGGTCAGGTTGTTGCCGAAGATATCAAGAAGTTGATAGTCATGCGTAACGAAGTTGCTGATGATATGGGTTTCAAAAATTATCACCAGATGAAACTTATCCTGAATGAGCAAAAACCGAGAGTTATAACCAGTCTCTTTGACGAACTCGATACCCTCACTGGTGATGCCTTTGCTGAGGTGAAGAGTAATGTTGATGACTATCTGGTCGACTACTATGGCCTCAAGAATAAGGATGAGTTGATGCCGTGGAACTACCAGAATAGGTTCTTCCAGGAGGCTCCAAGGATTTATGATGTAGACCTGAGTTCATACTATGCTGATAAAAACCTGGAAACATTGACGATAGACTACTATAACGGGATTGGACTTCCTATTGAGGAAATGCTGAAAAACAGTGACCTTTACGAGAAAGAGGGCAAAAACCAGCATGCGTTCTGTATTAGCATCGATCGGTTAAAGGATGTGCGTGTATTTTGTAATGTTAAGCCGAACTCCTACTGGATGAACACCATGCTTCATGAATATGGCCACGCCCTTTATGATTATAACATAGATGAAAACTTTCCCTTTGTGTTGCGGGAACCGGCTGCTACATTTACTACGGAAGCGATCGCCATGATATTCGGCAGGTTTGCTTCAAATCCGCAATGGCTGCAGGATATAGTTGGAGTCAGCGAAGCGGAAAAGATGAAGATTGCCAAAAGCTGTTTCAAAACTCTTCGATTGGAGCAACTTGTCTTCAGTCGCTGGTCACAGGTCATGTACCGTTTTGAAAAAGCGATGTATGAAGACCCGGAGCAAGATTTGAATACCCTCTGGTGGGACCTGGTTGAGAAGTATCAGCTCATGAAACGTCCTCCCGACCGTGACGAACCAGACTGGGCGACCAAGATCCATATCGCTCTCTTCCCTTGCTATTATCACAACTATCTCTTAGGGGAACTTCTTGCATCACAACTCTATTTTTACATTGTGGAAAACATCGTCCAGTCGGATGATTACAAATTCCAGAGTTTTGCGAATAATAAAGAGGTTGGAGATTACCTTCGCAACAACGTTTTTTCGGTAGGGTCAAAATACTACTGGGACGATATGATCAAGCGGGCTACAGGGGAGAATCTTACTCCCAGATTCTATGCAAAGCAGTTTGTGGAGTAACATCACACCAGTTCATTCGGATCAAACGGTCTTCACCAGGAAGTAGTTCTTTTTTCCTTTTTGAACGAGGATATATACATCCTGTAACAGGCTGGATGTTCCCACCACGAATTCTGAATCTACCTTCTGCTTGTTAATGGAAACACCGTTATCTTTCAGCATCCGGCGGGCTTCCCCTTTAGAAGTAAAGATCCCGGTATATTCTGTCAGGAACTCCACAATAGGAATTGATTTCACTATTTCACGCTTCGCAACTTCATACTGAGGAACTCCTTCAAAAACGGAAAGAAGTATGTTTTCAGGAAGTCTGAGGAGATTCCCGGTTGTTCCCTTTCCAAAGAGGATCTCAGAGGCTTCCACAGCTGACGAATAATAGGCCTCTGAATGAACTCTGATCGTAATATCTTTCGCAAGCGCTTTCTGGAGGATTCTCAAATGCGGCGCTTCAACATGATTTTTTACCAGAAGATCAATCTCTGCTTCTGAAAGCATTGTAAACGTCTTGATATAGTCAACCGCGTCCTCATCACTGGTGTTGAGCCAGAACTGATAAAATTTATACGGGGATGTCCTTTCGGGATCAAGCCAGATATTTCCCTCCTCGGTTTTTCCGAACTTACCCCCATCAGATTTGGTGATAAGCGGGCAGGTAAGGGCATAGGCTTCCCCTCTAAGCTTGCGACGAATTAACTCTGTTCCGGTTACGATATTTCCCCATTGGTCGGAGCCACCCATTTGAAGCTTTACCTGCTTGTTTTCATAGAGCCAGCAGAAGTCATAACCCTGAACAAGCTGGTAAGAGAACTCAGCGAACGAAATGCCGGAGCCCGAATCCATCCGGTTTTTAACAGAGTCCTTGGCAACCATGTAATTGACAGTGAGATGCTTCCCCACATCACGCAGGAATTCAAGTAGACCAAACTCTTTGGTCCAGTCGTAGTTGTTGACCATCTCAGCAGAGTTCTTCCCACAATCAAAATCCAGGAATTTCTCCAGTTGGGTTTTAATGGCTTGCTGGTTGTATCTTAATACATTTTCATCCAACAGGTTTCGTTCTTCGGATTTACCTGCCGGATCCCCAATCATTCCGGTTGCCCCGCCAATAAGCGCAATAGGCTTATGGCCAGCCTGTTGGAGATGGACCAGCATCATGATGGAAGCGAGATTGCCGATATGTAATGAATCGGAGGTGGGATCGTAACCGATGTAGGCCGAGGTCATCTCTTTCTGGAGTTGCTCTTCTGTCCCCGGAGTCATATCGTGGATCATCCCTCTCCAACGTAACTCTTCAATGAAATTCATCACAAAATATTTTTGCAAAAGTATGAAAATTGAGAGATATCAATCTGAGCGAAAAATAAGCTCTCCTCCTTTCAGGATCTCGGAATGATCCAAAAATGGAGAGGATAACAGTTCGCCATTTAGTTCAACAGAGTTGAATATGATTTGCTGATCATCCAATTCGGATGCTTTTATGGTAAATGTTTTTCCATTCTGCAAGGTGATGGTAGCCTGGCGTACACCCGGACTTCCGATAGCATACTGTGTAGTACCTGGACAAACCGGATAAAATCCCAGGGTGCTGAATAGGTACCAGGCGCTCATCTGACCACAGTCATCGTTTCCGCAAAGGCCATCGGGGGCATTCCGGTACATGGTGTTTGTGATCTGATTGACCCGCTCCTGTGTTTTCCAGGATTGTGAGGTCCAGTTGTAAAGATAGGGGATATGGTGGCTGGGTTCATTGCCATGAACGTAGTTACCGATCAGCCCAACACGGGTTACATCCTCCGTTCCGGCAATGTGACTATCATCGAGATGCATGGTGAATAGGGAATCAAGTCGTTGAATGAACCGTTGTTCTCCACCCATTAACTGGATCATATTGGGCACATCCTGGGGGATGTAAAAAGAGTAATTCCAGGAGTTACCTTCAATAAAACCCTCTCCGTGTGTTTTCAACGGATCAAAAGGGATTTTCCAGGTGCCATCGGAATTTCTTGGGCGAATAAACCGGATGGTGGTATCAAAAAGATGGATGTAGTTTCGGGATCGCTTCCTGAACCTGGAACCTTTTTCACGTGCATAGAGTTTTACTATGTCCGGGAGAAACGCTTTTTTTGAAACAGCATCCGCCAATTGAGCCACTGCGAAGTCGTCATACGCATACTCCAGCGTGATAGAGGCCGAATTGGCTATCTTGTCTTCAGGGACGAATCCCATGCTCATGTATGCTTCCACTCCTGGATATAATGGATTTGATGCTGTGGTCATACAGGCATTCAGGGCTTTGGAGGCGTTGAATCCCCTGACTCCTTTGACAACAGCATCAGCAATCACCGGTACACTGTGGTAGCCAATCATACACCAGTTTTCATTTCCGTGGTGTGACCAGACTGGAAGCATCTGCTCCGGGCTCTGGTCAAAATGAGCGAGCATAGAGGAGACCATATCAGATGTACGATCGGGATAAAGCAACGTGAGAAATGGATGCAGAGCCCGGTAGGTATCCCAAAGGGAAAAAACCGTATAATTGGTGAATGCGATAGCATTGTGGATCTCTGTGTCGATCCCCCTGTATTTTCCATCCACATCCTGGTAGATGGAAGGGTGGATCAGGGAGTGGTAGAGTGCGGTATAAAAAATCACTTTTTTCTCCTCAGATGCATCGATATTGATCTTTTGTAACTGCTTACCCCAGGCTTCGTTCGCCTCCCTAAGGATTCTTTCGAAATCCCAGTTTGGGATCTCTCTGTCCAGATTTTTTAGCGCTCCTTCCATCGAAACCGCCGAAAGGCCTGTTTTAACCAGGATCTCCTCTCCTGCAGAGGTGGAGAAATCGAAATGGGCTTTCAACCTCCTTCCGGCTATCTCCGGAAAATCCTTCTGCTGATTAAACCTCCTCCAGAAACCTTTATAACTCAACGGATCTTCATCCTGAAATCCATAACTCC
>JACKQG010008159.1_pt1 | contig 10296 bp, 9 predicted proteins | sample 8237621 | NCBI WGS metagenome assembly JACKQG01 (sample SAMN15677084, study PRJNA649215) | marine metagenome | biome: marine; feature: Black Sea; material: saline water; isolation source: suspended particulate matter (SPM) from the Black Sea western gyre | collected 2013-06-09/2013-06-10 | depth...
AAAATGAAAAGAACCAAATCACACAACATAAACTAACCGGCAACATAACGTGCATTAGTCCTAACCATGACACCAGCCCAAATAAGTGAAGGCTACCAACTCAAACCTGGAAAATGCCCCGATTCAAAATTGTCCACTCTAATTGAATAATTCAAAGGCAATAAAATGTCAAATCTGTATCAAAAAAACGCTCGTGTTCGGGGTTGTCACATCTTTGTCAAGGGTTTATAACATATTGATATTAGTGAAAGGGGAGGGATTCGACTCTTCCAGGTTCTTTATTGCATAAAAAAGAGGGCTACCTGTAATTAGATAGTCCTCTTATTTGTTTGCCACCTGTTTGCCACCCAAAAAACATAAAAACCTAATGATGCCAGGTAGTTAATGGCGGAGAGGGTGGGATTCGAACCCACGTGCCCCGCTATTCACGGGACAAATCGATTTCGAGTCGACCCCGTTACGACCACTTCGGTACCTCTCCTTGATTTCCCCGGCGGTCCTGAAAAAACTCCTTCATCAGGTTCCCGCATTCCTCTTCCATAATGCCAGATATGACCTCTACCATGTGATTGAGTCGATCATCCTTATTAAGGTCATACAAGGACCCTGCGGCGCCGGCCTTGGGGTCATGGGCCCCAAACACAAGCCGGGCGATTCTTGCATTGATAACCGCCCCCATACACATGAGACATGGCTCGATAGTCACGACAAGAATGACCCCGTTAAGCCGGTAGTTATTGCAGGCCGCGCCTCCTTTTCTCAATGCAAGGATTTCAGCATGGGCTGTAGGATCTTTAAGCCCTATGGGCTGATTATGCGCCCTGGCTATGATCCGGCCATCCGGATCAGCCAAGATTGCCCCTACAGGGACCTCACCATTTGAGAATGCCTCTTTTGCCTGCAGAATTGCCTGACTCATTAAATAATAGAGATCCTGCGTCATTTTGCAATCTCTTTTATAATAATTTTCCTGTTTGCGTCAACATGATTATTCCTTCTTTACCGGTTCATAGGGAAGTTTTGGATCTTGTGGTTTAAACATTCTGAGGAAATTGGCGAATGCCAATGTGTTTCCCTTCTCGTATTCAAAGCCCGCTAAAGTGAGTGCTGAATTGCGGATCTTCCCTAACATCTCTTTCCAGGCCTTTGAATCTGCGATGACCTTAATATCAAGCTCCATTTGATCTATCTCTTCCGGCGAACGGGGGCGAATCTCTGCCACACCACGGCGGACATGAATGGTGTAACCCTCGTTAATGTCCGGGAATGTCATGCCGACGATCTTATTCACATCTGCGCTGGCATCTGGATCCAGATTTACAGCCAATGATTCGAAATATCCTTTTAGGGGAAAATCATGAAGCAATTTGGGGGTGGGTTTTGCTGTTTCCCGGGCCACGAATCCGTCTCGAATTTCTAATGCTTCTGTCAGGTAATAATGCCTGGCATTAGGATTTACTTCCCTTTCACCCAGTGCGGTTAAGGCCTTTACGCGAATATCTTTGGCCTTTTGGTTATCCGGTTTCAGACGAACTAAATGTCCTGTGAGCTGAAGCGCTGCCTGATATTCATCGTCTTCCAAGGCTTCTTTGGCGTGTTTCAAAAGTTCATCCTCACCTCCGGCAATCCGGGCAATCAGTTCAGCTTGTTTAAGCGGTGTTAGAGGTTGTAGTTTGGCAGAATCCCCGTCAAACCACCCCAGATTTCCTGAAAACATTGAACGTGCAGACCAGGACGATTTTCCGTAAAACTCCTGCAGATATGGCAGGTCCCTTAGATGGGGGGGAAGTACGACATATTCTACCAACTCATCGGGGGTCATGCCCATGTTCATTCCCCGGATGGATTGATCGTGAATAAACTGAATGGCATCACGGTAATTGGTGAGAATCCTCTGGATTTTCTCGGATCCCACAATGGGACGGCCGTGACTGGGAATTAAAACCTCAGGGTTAAAATCACGCATTTTGTCAATACTCTGGTACCACTGCTGTAAACTTCGGAAGGGCGTTCCGCGGATGGTATAGAGGTTCGGGAAAGTCCAGTAGAAATTATCTCCGGGCATCAATACCTTCTGCTTTGGCAGCCATACAAGGAGATGATCGTTGGTTTCTCCGGGAGCATGAATCAGCTCAAATTTTATACCTGCAATTTCGGCTTCAAGGGTATCGGAAAAAGTCTTAGTGGGCTGCACAAATCCAACAGTGCTCTCCGGACCGATACTCAGATGAGGGCCAATGCCGGCATTGACCAAACCTTCGTTGTCAAGAAAGTTTCCAAACATTCGCATGGCACGCACGCCGATGCTGGGTCGCATCTTGTTTAGCATCCGATTGACATAGTAAAGGGTTGTTTCATGGGCATAAACTTCAGGGTTACCCTCGGCCGCAAAAACCTCCGCGCCAAAAATATGATCGGCATGGTTATGTGTGTAAATAATCGCCCTGATCGGTTTTTGGGTGATTTTTCTAAATTCGGACAAGACATTAGCTGCCACTTCCTTGCTTTCCATTGTATCTACAATGATCAAGCCGTCTTTACCTTCAATCATAATAGAGTTTGCCAGGCCAAAGCCAATGGCAACATAAATATTGTTCGTCCCCTTTACTTTTTCCACACCTTTTTTGAAGATTTTTGAATGTTCGGCAAGGTCTGCTGAAGTCTTTATGTCCGCAATGGATTTCTTCCTAATTGGTACTGTTGTTTTGTAGACTGAGAAAGAAATAACTATTAATACCAATATGATACAGCTCGATAATAGTAGTGCTCTATGTTTCTTTAACATTTTTTCTTTTCCCTTATTCCAGAAACATCTAAAAAGCAGTAACCCTCGCGAAGGATATGCTCTTCTGATTTTATTGCAACCGCATGACGAAAAATCGGACCGTCGGTAACCACTGTGTGATATTCGCCCTCCTCCCCTGAAGCATCGATCCCGGCGTTCTCCATTTTAACAATCACCTCATCGTTGAGTGTGCGGCCTAAAAAACTGCTGTCCAGGGCCCCTTGTTTTACTGCGATAACCGTAGCTTTGAAACCGAGTTTGAAGAACTTGTCTAAGAGATCCCGTCGTGGGGTTTTCCAAAGTGGTTCATATGATTGAATATGTACAGAGGAACAAACACGTTCTACCCATTCGAGATGGGCTTCTAAATCAATATCACCAAAGACTCCATACTCGATCCCTTCCTTTCTGAATTCGCTGATGGTATCTGAAAAATGTCGTTCATAATTATCCCAGGAGGATCTACACGTAACGAGTGGGATTCTCAATGCCATAGCCTGCTGTTGCAGCACAGAAACTGGAAGGCCGTGGGCGCGGGATCTCTTACCATCTTCTTGCAGCATTGTAAGAAGGGCTTTTGGGATCGCGCCATCCTGGATGGCGAGGTAAAGAGCAAGGCAGGAGTCTTTTCCGCCGCTCCATGAACAAAAGAACTGTTTTCCTTTGATTGGGTTCATAAGAGGTTCCTTTGAGTAAAGTATTTCTTAATCGGCTGATGGGGCCTGATTTTACCGTCTAACGAACTTTCTGCTTAGGCAAGGCAGGCTTTGTGGCGCCGATAATGTTTTTGAATCATATGCCTTTTTCACCGAGCCATTTGAGTATTCGGTCTGCCACAGTCTGCCATCCATCCTCCAACATCATATCATGTGCCATTCCTTTGAAGACTTCAGGCTTTTTGGCATATGCAGCTGCAGTGGCCTCTATTTCGCCAGGGTGAAATATGGTATCGTTTTCTGCACCGGTTATCAGCAATTCTGTTGAGATTTTTTCAGGATTCGGTAGTTTGAAAAGCATCATGTCTAAGAAAGCGAGATAGGACTCATCCTGCATAAGACTAAAATACCCTTTTAGCGTATCAGGGAGGATATCCATAGAGAAGAAGGCTTCCCGGGTGAGTTTCGGCTTACCGATTATCGGGTACAGGCTCCAGGTAAGGTTGGCTTTCAAAAACGCCAGCGGATGGCGAAGGGCAATACGAAGGGTCGTCCGGAACACGCCTTTGACAGGAACAGATGCCAGCAATACGGCCGCGGGTGCGGTATGTTCTTCCAAATATTTCTGAACAACAAGACCGCCCATTGAATGCCCGACCATCACCGGTTTTTCAGGTAGTTGGTCAACCACCTGTGCAACATCCTCCACATAATCAGCGATGCGCATCCAGCGGAAATGCCCAGGTCTTTCACTATCCCCATGCCCCCGCAGACTCAACGCATAAGCGGTATAGCCCTTTTCTGCAAAATAAGGCATGAAATGTTTTTCCCAGCACCATGCCCCATGCCATGCGCCATGAACAAAAAGAACGGGTACTTTACGAGAAACGCCTTCTGGCTTTCTTGAGATAACTTCCAGTTCCATAATGTCCTCCTTTCCCGGACTTAAAAAATAAAATGATATTTAGCCATCAGAATGTGGATATTCATGCTGTAAATATGCCGGCTAACGCGCAAATTTTCGTAACGATATCCCTTGCTTTGCAACAGTGGCCCGGCAGGGGAGAGCGTAAGGCCAGATACCCATTCTGCCTGATGCCGGAGTTTTAGAGGATTTTTAAAATGACACAAAAATCGGAGAATATCAATAGGTTTTGGAAGAAATTCAATTCACGGTTTTCATGCTCCTCTTTCATGAACATAACTCTTCCTTCATTGGCCGCTGACGCACACAGACGCACACGGACAAAGATTCCTGAAAGGATCAAAATGAAGATCCAACTTACATTTTCTCTTAACAGGCATAGAGAATTAACCTTCTCTTTTCCAACGTCTGTGTCTTTCTGTGTGCGTCTGTGATTAATCATTTCTTACTTCCTGGCAAGGAAACCATCAATTCCTGAATTCCTAAATCCCCCAATTCCTCAATCCCTCAATTATAATACCTTACCGAGTTGTAATGTTCAGGAAAGGTTGTGGAAAGAATTGTGCAATAACTTGTTTCCACGATGCAAAGGAAAGGTCTTTACTGTGAAAGCAATATCATGCAGGGAAGGGGGCGATAGGGTCGATAAAAATTTGATCAGGCTGGCGAGGAACGAAAGTATTTATCAAGACAGGTCATCAACTATTCGATTCGAAAGGAGTTAATTATGAAAAAGGGAAAACTGACATTGGCAAAGGGGATATCCATTTCTATTCTTATCCTGGTTGTGGGGGCATTTGCATTTAACGGATGGGCGTTAAACCAGCAGGCTGGAAAAGATGGCATAGTTGTTACGGTTAATGATGTTAAAATTACAAGGGGTGAAGTTGATAAAAGAATCGCGGAGATGTTAGGACCCCAGGCAGCTACGCTTCCTCCTGAGAAGTTAACAGAGGTGCGAGACCAGCTGGACCAGAGAGCTTTAGACAGTATGATTGTGGAGGCGCTGTTAACAAAGGAAGTTGAAAACCAGAATGTTATTGTCAAGAGTGAAGAGGTCGATGAGGCCTTGACGCAATTGAAAGGGTCCATGCCTCCCGATGTTAAACTTCAGGCATATCTTAAGGAAATCGGTCTCACAGAAAAGGATCTGCGGGATTCCCTGAGCAAAAGCCTTAGGATTAAAAAGCTTGTAGAAAAACAGGTTGCAGATATCACGGGTCCCTCTGATAAAGAGATAGAGGCATTTTATGCGGATAATTCGGAAAAGTTTCAGGTACCGGAAAGTGTAGAGGCCAGACATATCCTGATAGCGTTCAAACCGGATGATGATAAGGCAGCCAAGACCCTGAAGATGAAAAAAGCTGAAGAAGTCAGGGGGCAATTAGTGGATAAGAAAGGAGAAAATTTCGGGGCTATTGCAGCTGAGAAGTCTGACTGCCCGAGTAAATCAAAGGGTGGGATGTTAGGTGCATTTGGCCGTGGACAAACAGTACCGGCCTTTGAGCAAGCGGCCTTCACCCAAAAGGTTGGGGAGATCGGGTCTGTTGTGGAAACGAGCTTCGGCTATCATATTATTGAGGTGCTTGACCATAAAGAGGCGAGGAAAGTTCCGCTTTCTGAAGTGAGCGAGCGTATCTCAAATTATCTTGCTGCAGAGAAGAAAGATGAGGCAGTCAAAGAGTATATAGAATCCCTCAAAGATGCGGCTACTATTGTTTTTCAAGAGGGAAAATCGAGCGATACGAACCCTGCCTAAGGCTCTAACAATGTTATTCTGAGATAGGGCCAATATGATCGGATCAGGCTCCCATTGAAATTGTGAAAGCGCTTCAGTGGGAGCCTTTTTTTATGGAGTTATTCATATCTCGATGGACATTTGTTGTGCGCAATAGGGCATTGACTTTTGGGGTATGTTTCTGTTAAGAATCTCGTGATTTCATTTGCAGGCAATGGGTAATGAATATCTATAATAAATCTTGTTAAGTACGTGAATTGTGAACTGTTTGACGATCTTTGAAGTGGGAGAAGAGATGATGAATGGGGGGTTTAGGGCTTTAGAAGAGAAAGTGTTTGATCGTGATCTATGTGTGTCCTGCGGGGCCTGTGTGTCGCTCTGTCCTTATCTGCGTTCCTGGCAAGGGCGGACAGTCAAACTTGACGACTGCGATCTTGCTGAGGGTCGCTGCTTTGATTATTGCCCCCGGGGCAGGGTGGATCTGGATGAGCTTCACCGGAAGCTTTTTGGAGGTCCTTATAAGGAGATGGAAATAGGTAAGGTCCTCAATGTATTCATGGCCCGGGCCCGTGATTCCGTCTGGACCGGCAAGGCCCAGAACGGGGGAGTGGTTTCGGCCCTGACCGATTTAGCCATTAAAGAGGGAATCATTGATGCTGCTGTTCTCACAGGCAGGGGGACTAACTTGCTTCCTAAGGGACACATTGCCACGGACAGAGAGGATATCTTTGCCTGCGCTGGGTCTATCTACACATCCGGCCCCACCCTGGAGGCATTGAACAGGGGCCCCTGGAACGGGGATGAACGGATCGGGGTCGTGGGCCTCCCCTGCATGGTTCTTGCCCTGGCCAAAATGAGGACCTCTTCCTTAGAAACACAGACCCCCATTGACCGTGTGGAGATGGTCATAGGTCTATTTTGCACCTGGGCCCTTGACTATAAATCTTTCATGGCCTTCCTCCGGGAACGCTTTGGAGATCTACCCATCGGCAAGGTCGATATCGCTCCTCCCCCGGAAAGATTAATGAAAATAACTGCCGGAGACGAGTTGCACCATATACCCCTGGATGAGGTCCGTGGCTTTATACGTTCGGGCTGTCATGTTTGTGCTGATATGACATCGGAGTTTTCCGATATCTCTGTTGGAACTGTAGAAGGGGAAGAAGGGTGGAATACTCTCCTTGTCCGAACAGAGAGAGGTGAGGAACTTGTCAAACTGGCCGAGTCGCAGACCGTAATTGAGTCACGGCCCCTGCCCGGAGATAAGCTGAGCCATTTAAGGGAGGCATCGCTCTTGAAAAAGAGGCGTGCTATCGATGCCATGAGAGATCGAGGTGGGCTTGAAGAGGGTTATCTTACCCTGTCTCAAGAGTTGATCCGTCAGATACAATCAGAATCAAAGGAGGGCGCATAATGAGCATTATTTCCCAGGATGCGCCTGGAAAAACAGTCCTTTTGATGGGGAACGAAGCCATTGCACGCGGAGCCCTTGAGGCGGGAATAAAAGTCTGTGCCGCCTATCCGGGGAATCCTTCGTCTGAAATCACCGGTTCACTTTCCGGAGTGGCGGATGAGTTCGGGCTTCATGTGGAATGGTCGGTCAATGAAAAAGTCGCTCTGGAGGTGGCAACGGCGGCCTCTTTTGCAGGCCTGAGGGGGCTCTGCACCATGAAGCAGAACGGTCTCAATGTGGCCTCCGACTTCCTGCTCAACCTCAACCTCTCGGGGTGTGAGGCTGGTCTTGTCCTGGTGGTGGCAGATGATCCCGGGGCCCTTTCATCCACCAACGAGGAAGACTCCCGTGCCTTTGCCAAACTGGGCGATTTTCCTCTCTTAGAGCCGGCAACGTTTCAGGAGGCCAAAGAGATGACCAAATGGGCCTTTGATCTATCCGAAGATCTGGGTCTCCCTGTGCTGGTCCGGACTGTCACCCGCGTATCCCATGCCCGGGGAAATGTCCTTCTCGATGAACTCCCCCGTTTGACAAAAAAGCCCCTATTCGACACATCGAAGCCGCGTGTCGCCCTGCCGGTGTTGCTCAATCATGAGCTCCTCAGAGATAAGCTGAGGCGTGCCGGCGAGGTGTTCGAGACATCCCCCTTTAATTTCTTTCGCGGGCCTGAAAAACCCGAGCTTCTAATTATCACTTGCGGGAGCGGCTGGATGTACAGCCTCGAGGCGGTGATAAATCTCGATTTGAGCGAAAGAGTGGGTATCCTCAAGATAGGTACAACCTGGCCATTGCCGGAGCAAATGGTCCTGAACCACCTCAAGAAGGTCAAACACGTCCTCTTTGTGGAAGAGGTGAACCCCTTTCTGGAAAACAGCGTAAAAGAGTTTTTTGCCCAGAATTGCGGCGATCTGGGTGTGAAGCGCTTTTCAGGAAAGGCCTCCGGAACCCTTCCTGACATCGGTGAGCTTAGCCCGGATATTGTTATCTCAAGATTGCAGGATATCCTGAAAGTATCTTATGAACCGCTGCCTGCTGAATATGCACTCCGGGCGAAAGAGATTTCCGCTCAGCTTGTACCTGAACGTCCACTGGGTTTCTGCGCCGGATGTCCTCACCGGGCTACCTACTGGGCCATAAAGAACGCCCTGGCCCTGGATGGCCGTAACGGTTTTGTAGCGGGTGATATCGGCTGCTATTCACTTGGCATGGGCCCATCAGGATTCAGCCAGATGAAAACCCTTCACGCAATGGGGTCGGGCGCAGGTCTTGCCGGGGGATTCGGCCAACTCAACGCCTTTGGCTTTGATCAGCCCGTGATAGCAGTCTGCGGTGACTCGACCTTTTACCATGCCGTCATGCCGGCCTTAACAAATGCCAGCTACAATAAATCCAATCTATTGCTTTTGCTATTAGACAACAGCGCTACAGCAATGACCGGTTTTCAGCCCCACCCCGGGACTGGCAAAACCGCGACCGGGCATGAGGCGCCCATCCTGGACCTCGAGGTTATATGCAAGGCCCTGGGTGCACAGGTAGAAATGGGAGATCCCTTTGAAGTGGAGGGCACTACTGAGACTATCCTCAGGCTGCTTCAGGACGTAGAGGGGGTTAAGGTCCTGATTCTCAGACGGGAATGCGCGCTGGTTCGGGGCCGCACCCAAAAAAAGCTGTTCAATATGGAGGTGGAACAGGATCTCTGTCTCGGAGAAAAATGCGGCTGCAACCGGCTTTGTACCCGGGTCTTTAAATGCCCCGGCCTCATATGGGATACGATTGCCGATAGAGCCGGCATTGATGAGGCCATCTGCACCGGATGCGGGGTCTGTGCCGATATTTGCCCCTCTTTGGCAATACGGAAGGAGGTGGTTTAAATGGCTTTCCAAAAAGACCCGTTTAACGTGATTATCGGTGGAGTCGGGGGCCAGGGAAACGTTATTGCGTCTCAGGTATTAGGGCGGATACTCCTCCAAAAGGGGTATGTCATAACCATTGGGGAGACCTATGGGGCCTCCCAGCGAGGGGGAGCGGTGATGAGCCATCTTCGGATCTCTGCCAAAGACCAGTTCTCGCCTCTGATCCCGGAAGGGCAATGCGACCTGCTTATGGCCCTGGAACCTGTGGAGGGGCTGAGAATATTGGGGCAATACGGCAACCCGGCGGTGATTTCTCTTGTCAACACCCGGCCTATACATCCCATTGAGATCATATCAGGCCAGACACCCTATCCGGATGTGCAGGAAGTGCTTCGCAAAATTGGAGAGCTGAGCAAAGAGGTTTGGGCGCTCAACGCAACTGAAATCGCCCTGGAGATGGGTGACCCTATTTTTTCTAACATGGTAATGTTAGGGGCGTTTTCTACCTTTGAGATGCTGGAGATTGACCTTCATGGGTTTGAGCAGGCCATTGGGGGCCTTCTTTCCTCCGAGCGTTTGTCTGAAAACTTAGAGGCATTTGAAAGGGGAAGGATGGCGGTGGAAAAAAGATGAACGTCGAATATCGAACGTCGAACATCGAACATCGAATAAAAAAAAGCACCAACCTTAGCCATTTTTCCGGTATATTTGAAGGGGGGTGGGTTAAGGGAAGTGACTGACAAATATCTCTGCATCCACGGGCATTTCTATCAACCTCCCCGTGAGAATCCCTGGATAAATGCAATCGAATACCAGCCATCGGCATCTCCCTACCACGACTGGAACGAGCGTATTACCCGCGAATGTTACGGGCCGAATACGCGGG
>JACKQG010008160.1_pt1 | contig 10296 bp, 13 predicted proteins | sample 8237621 | NCBI WGS metagenome assembly JACKQG01 (sample SAMN15677084, study PRJNA649215) | marine metagenome | biome: marine; feature: Black Sea; material: saline water; isolation source: suspended particulate matter (SPM) from the Black Sea western gyre | collected 2013-06-09/2013-06-10 | depth...
TCGCGGTCGCAGTCCAGTTTGCCGCACTGGATGTGGTCGATGCTGGCCGAGCGGAACGGCTGCGCGGCGTGGCTCAAGTAGTTGCCGTGGCGCGCCGCCCAGACGTCGGTGGCGTCATTGGCGCGGGCGGCGGGCGTGATGGCTGAATCGCGAAACAGCCCTTCCCGGATAGTCAACTGCTCGTTGACATGCGCCGACATCAGCACGATGTCCACCAGCCCCTGCGCCACGACCTCACGGATGATGTCGAGGAACTCCGGCAGGTTGCGGTGGCCAAACTCGTCGCGCGTCCAAAGTTCCGGCGAGAACTGGGCAGGATGCGCCCCCCTCGCCGAGAGATAACGGCGGTGGCCAAGCGCACGGACGCCGAACGCCATGTCGGGATCCTTGGCGTCGGCAATGATGAATGCCTTGCTCGAGCCGGGGTTGGCCCGGATGTCGGCAAGCTTGGCATCCAGCGATTTCATTTCGGGGCCGCTTGGCCAAGCGCGGCGGCTCAGCTCTTGAGTCGGTTCATGATCTCGGCGGTGACTGCCTGCACGACGCTCTCGGCCTCGGGATCAGACGTCGTCCCGCTGCCGCCGTCCTTGGCTGGCACAGCGCAGGTCACGCCCGGACGCCATTCGTCGTTGTCGCACAGTTCGCATTCCTTGAGCCCGATGCGCGGATCCGGCACGCCAAGCGTCTGCTTGATGTCGAGCAGATCCTTCAGGTGTTTCGGCGAAAACTGCTTCGGCTGCACGCCGAGCTGCGTGGTCACGATCACGGTGCGGCAGTACGCCTCGACGATCTCCATCTTGAAATAGGCGTCCTCGATGGTGTGGCTCCACGAAACGACGCCGTGATTTTCCATCAGCACCGTGTTGTGCTTGTCCACCAGCTCAGCCACCTTGAGCCCCATCTCCGGTGTGCCCGGAGTCTCGTACGGGGCGATCGGCACGCGGCCGATGAACACCTCGATCTCCGGGATCATGCAGGTCGGCGGCTGCACGCCGGCCACGGCAAAGCCGGTGGCGTACGGCGGGTGCGCGTGCGACACGGCGCGGGCCTTGGGCTGCGCCTTCATGATCGAGAGGTGCATCAGGATTTCGCTGGTGCGTTTCTTCATGCCGGCAAGTTGGTTGCCGTCAAGGTCCACGAGGCAGAGGTCCTCCGGCTTCATGAAGCCTTTCGAGACGAGCGTCGGCGTGCAGAGCACCACGTCCTCGGTCAGGCGAATCGACAGGTTGCCGCCGTTACCGTCCACATAGGCCCGCTGCCAGAGCCGGCGGCCAATCTCGCAAATCTGTTCCTTGAGCGCGTGCACGGCGGGGCTGTTGAACAATCGCTCAAGGTCGGCCTTCGGGCTGCTGGCGCGGACGGACGGGTCGATGCCGCCGTCGCTGGCTCCCCCCTTGGCCGGGCTGCCGTTGCGCTTGGCCCGCTCCACGCCCAGCTCCTTCATCCGGTCACGGGCCGACGGTGTCAGGATGGCATCGGTCGGGATGCTCCCCAAGCCCCCACCCCGGTGTAGTTCATCAATGTCCCTAGCGCTGTAAACTTTTTTCATAGGCCAAAAATTATTTCATTGGGTCGTGATACACCGTATCCACCAGCGCGGCGCAGATCGCGTCAACCGGTGTCGGCTCCGGGAACGGGGTGGCGGCCTCGCGGCCCTCAATGAAGCCGATTGTCTGGCCGACGTCGCCACCCAACGCATCGAAAACGACCAGGCTCGGCTCGGCGCTCAAGCCGTCCGGCGGCGTGGTGCCGTTCTGGTAACGGTCGCCCGTGTACGGGTTGACCACCAGCCAGCGGCCGCCCTCGAAGGACGGAATGGCCTGGCTCAGCGTCACGCGGCCGATAACCTTTCCCAGCCTCACGCGGCGTCCTCCTCCGTCTTGTCGACGATGCCAGTGATCATCATCCGCACCGGGCTGCGGTTGTCGCCGACCATGCGGCGCGCGGCCAGGCCGTCGGACGACACGATCACGCGCTGGTGCATGCCAGCCCCGTGCGGGTCGATGGCGATGATCGGCGTGCCGTCATCCTCGCCCTCGAGGTTGATCGGCTGGCACACCATGAGCCGCCATCCCTCCAGGCTGGGATGTTTGCGGGTGGCGACCACGTTGCCCTCGACTCGTGCCAGGCGCATGCTCAGTAAATCCTCAGGTTGTCCACCATCACGCACCGGCGCACGCGGGTGAACGTGCGCGGATTGGTCACGCCCTCGCCGGTCGGCGTGGCGACGGAAAAGCTCAGATAGCCCTCGCCACCCAAGCCCAGCCCGGCCATGCTCGGCCCGTTCTTCACGAACAATGTCGTGTCAAGCGCGCGGCCCATGGCGGTCATGTGGTTGACGTCGTGCGAATGAATGATCGCCGTGTGCCGGTAGTTGTGCTCGGATTTCTTGGCAGCCTCGATGCCTTCCTCGACGCTGCCCACGCGCACGATCGGCAGCATCGGCATCATTTGCTCCTCCTCAACGAAAAGATGATCGGTGCTCGTCTCGGCGAAGAGCAATTGCGTCCCGGCCGGGGCATTGACCCCGGCGGCCTGCGCCAGCACGGGAACGTCCTTGCCGATGAAATCCTTGTTGGTCGCAGCATGACCGCAGCCGGCGCCCTGCCCTTCCGGAAACACAAACGCGGCCTGTGTCAGCGCATCGAGTTGCGACCCGTTCAGCCGGACTGCCGCGTGGCGTTCCATCGCGGACATGAACGCATCCGCGACACTGTCCAGGACGAACACCTGTTTTTCGCCGATGCAAAGCAGGTTGTTGTCGTACGAGGCTCCCTGCACCACACAGCGCGCCGCGCGGTCGATGTCGGCGGTGGTGTCGACGAGCACCGGCGGGTTGCCCGGCCCCGCGCAGATGGCGCGCTTGCCGGTCTGCATTGCGGCGGCCACCACGCCCGGCCCGCCGGTCACGCAAAGCAGTCGCACGTGGTCGTTGGCGCACATTTCCCTGAACGACTCAAGCGTCGGCTGCTCGATGATGCAGGCGATGTTGCCGATGCCGATGGCGCGATGGATCGCCTCGTTGAACTGGCGCACCGCCATCGCGGCGCAGCGGCTCGCCGCGGGGTGGGCGTTGAACACCACCGCGTTGCCGGCGGCGACGATGTTGACGATGTTGCCAGCCAGCGTCGGGATCGAGTGGGTCGACGGCGTCACCGCGCCGACCACCCCGAATGGCGTGAACTCCTCCAGCGTGATGCCGTGGTCGCCGCTGCGCCCTTCCGGGTGCAGCCACTCGACGCCCGGCACGCCGCGGATGATCTGGAGCTTTTCGATCTTGTGGTCGAGCCGGCCGATCTTGGTTTCCTCCAGCTCGATGCGGCCCCACTCCTCGGCGTTGTCCTCGCACAGGCTCTTGACGATCTCGATGATCCTGCGGCGGGCTTCCACGCCCTGCTCCCGCAGTTGGCGGAATGCCTGGGCCGCCGCGTCGCACGCCGCGTCGGCGGTCGAAAACACGCCAAACTCCCGGCTCCCGCTGCCGCGCTTGGACTGGCACGAGCAGGAGCCGTCGTCGCCGGCCGGCTTGGCCTCGGGTGCCTCTGTGACGACCGTCGTGCCGCCGCCCAGGCGGCCCAGCACGTCCTCGATCACCTCGCGGATCAAGGTTTCATTCACTGCGTTTGCCATGTTGTCTTCCTCGTTTTAACGGTTCGTGGTTCCGCTTGGCCAACCGCTTGGCCAAGGGCGCTCAGGCGTCGCTTTCATTCTTCGCGTCGAAGATCACCCGGCCAAGCGCGTCGACGGAATCGACGATGCCGACCACCACGGCGTCCACCGGGGCGCTCTTCATGTTGGGCGCCAGCCGGGCGGAACTGCCCTGGGTGAACATCACCAGTTCCCCCTCGCCGGCGCCGACCGAGTCGACCGCGACGAGGGTGTTTTTGCCGGGGCGAAACCGGGTGGGATCATCTTCGTCGACCAGTTGCGGCCGGACGAGCAGCAGCTTGCGTCCACTCAATCCGGCGTCCTTCTTGGTCGCCACCACCGACCCCTCTACTCGGGCAAGGAACATTCCTTCGCCTTCCTATTTCCCAGCCGACTTGGGCAGCACGATGTTGACGTCGCTGTGCGGACGGGCGATCACGTGCACGCTGGCCAGTTCGCCGCCGATGGCCTTGATGGCCTCGGCGCCGGCGTCGGTGGCCGCCTTGACGGCGGCGACATCGCCGGTGACGCAGGCGCTCACGAGCGCACTGCCCACCTGCTGCATCGGGCCGGACAACTCCACGTTGGCCGCCTTGAGCATGGCGTCGGTTCCCTCGACCAGGGCGACGAGGCCCCGGGTTTCGATCAGTCCTATTGCTGGTTGTGACATATCAGTTTTTGTATTGGTTTTTGTACGGTAAAAAAATCAGTTTCGCCTGTGGTCGAGGTAGCGCTTGACCTCGCGCGCCACGACCAGTTCCTCGTTGGCCGGGATGACCATGACCCGGACCGGTGCATCATCCGCGCTGATGACCGTCTCGCCGGCCTCGGCCGCCTCGTTTTTCTCGGCGTCCAGCCGGATGCCAAGCTGATCCAGTTCGGCGCAGATCGCGGCACGGATGCCGGCGCGGTTCTCGCCAATGCCGGCGGTGAACACGAGCGCATCCAGCCCGTTGAGCTGCGCAAAGTAGGCGCCGAGCCAATGCCGCGCCGATTGCACGAATACGTCGAGCGCGAGCCGCGCATCCGCGTTGCCGGAGCCGGCCTCCGACACAATGTCGCGAATGTCGTTGTGGCCGCCGCTCAATCCCTTCAGGCCGCTCTCGTTGCAAAGCGTCGTCTCGACCTCATCGATCGACAGGCCGTCGCGCCGCATCATGTGCAGCACCGCCATCGAGTCGAGGTCGCCCACGCGGTTGTTGTGCGGCAGGCCGGATTGCGGGCTCAGGCCCATGCTGTTGCCGACGGCCGCCCCGTTGAGGATGCCGGCAATCGACGAACTGCCGCCGAGATGGCACGACACCACCCGCAGCGGCGGGCCGTTTACCGGCGACCCGGCGTCATCGACGTACAGGTTGCGGGCGCGCTTGGCCACGTCTTCGCGGCCGAGCAGTTCCGCCGAGCGCTCCGCGATGAACTTGTGGCTCGCGCCGTGAAACCCCCAGCGGCGAACACCCGCATCGTGCCAACTCGGCGGCACCGCGTAGCGCATCGAGGCTTCCGGTGCCCACTGGTAAAACGCCGTCTCGAACAGCCCCACCAGCGGCACGCTTGGCATTTTCTCCGCGAACAGCCGGATGCCCCGGATGTACGGCGGGTTGTGCGCCGGGGCGACGTGGTTGCAGGCCTCCATCGCGTCCACGACGTCCGTCGTTAACTCGAGGCAACCGGTGCACCCCTCGGCCATGATCGTCTTGAAGCCCACCGCCGCGAGGTCGTCCTCGGAGGCGATCCAGTCGCCCGCCCGAAGCTCGTCGAGCACCTGCCCGATCGCCCCGGCGTGGTCGCTCACCCGCTCCAGCCCGCCTCGTGTCAACAACTCACCGTCGCCGCCTGAAAAATCGAACAGGCGGTATTTCATCGAGGTCGACCCGAGGTTGGCGACGAGTATCTTCACGCGACTTACGCCAAGCGCTTGGCCAAGCGGCGGCTCACTGCAGCCACGCGCCCAAAGCCTTCAGATCCTCATGCGGTCGGGGGATCACCTGCACGCTGATCACCTCGCCGACATCGGCGGCGGCGGCGGCCCCGGCATCCGTCGCGGCCTTCACCGCGGCCACGTCGCCCCGGTAAAAGCCGGTCACGAAGCCGCTGCCGACCTTGTCCCAGCCGGTCATGGTGACGTTAGCCGCCTTGAGGGCGGCGTCGCTGGCCTCCATCAATGCGCAGAAGCCCTTGCACTCGATCATTCCTATTGCTTGTTCAGCCATGATGTTTTTTGCGTGATGGTTGCGGTTACTTGTTCGCCTTGCCCGGCGGGTTGTTGAACGCCTTCAACAGATCCTCGTGCGGACGGGCGATGACGTGCGAGCTGACCAGTTCGCCGACGCGGGCCGCGGCATTGGTGCCGGCGTCCACGGCGGCCTTGATGCTGCCGACGTCTCCCCTGGCCAACACGGTGATGAAACCGCCGCCGATCGGCACCGTCTTCACCAGGTTCACGTTGGCCGCCTTGACCATGGCGTCGCTGGCCTCAACACTGCCAACGTACCCCTTGGTCTCGATCATTCCTAATGCTTCGCTCATAATATGTCTTGGGTTAAAAAAATCAGTTCACCAGCTCACACGGCGTGTCCGGCTGCAGGTTCACCGCGTTGCCCTCGTCGGTGTCGATGTGCACCTCCAGCTTAAAACGGTCGTCCACGCGCACCAGCATCTCGTCGTACGTCACCGCGCACGGCCCGCCGATCCTCAGCTTCATCCGGCTCCCTGCCTCGACACCGTAATGCGCCGCGTCCTCCGGGTGCATGTGCACATGGCGCTCGGCGCGGATGATGCCTTCCGCCATCTCAAAAAAACCTTCCGGCCCCATCAGCATCCCGCCCGGTGTGCCGTCGATCTTGCCGGATTGTCGCAGCGGAATGTCGAAGCCCAGCGCGATCGCGTCGGTGTACGCCAGTTCCACCTGGTTCAGCGTCCGGCACGGGCCGAGGATGCGCAGGTTGGAGATCACCCGGCTGCGCGGCCCGACCAGCGTCACCGTCTCCTCAGCCGCAAACTGTCCCTCCTGATACAGCCATTTCATCGGCGTCAACTGATGCCCCTTGCCAAACAACGCCTCCACCGCCTCCTGCGTCAGGTGGCAATGTCGCGCGCTGACGTTCACCACCAACGGATTGGGCGCACTCCCGGTACTTGGCACCGGCTTGCCCATCCGCAGATACACCGCCTGTCGAACCAAATGCTCGACCACGGCTCGATGAACTGGATTCGTCTCAACAGCCATAAAATCGCTCGTCGGCGGTGAGAATGGCCTTATTTGAAAGATCGTCAACAAAAAACTTGCAAATAATTTCAATATCTTCCAATTATCGTGCCTGTGCAGGCAGAAGAACGCCAATTATTGATCGAACAGCACCTCCAAAAAGTGGAGTTTGCCTCCCTTGAGGAGTTGTCGGAGAAGGCCGATGTGTCGGTTTCCACCGTCCGGCGCGACCTCACCCTGCTTGAAACCAAGGGCACCATCCGGCGCACACACGGCGGCGCGCGCTTGGTGGCGCCCAAGTCGGACGAGTTTATCTTCACCGCCCGCGACACGCATCAACTGGACGAAAAAGAGGCGATTGGCCAAGCCGCCGCCGCACTCATCCGGCCAAACGAGGGCGTGATCATCGACGCCGGGACCACCACCTACCATGTGGCCAAGCAGTTGGCCGGGAACGCCTCGCACATCATCACCAACTCCCTGCCGGTGGCCAACCACTTCGGCTCCGACAACAGCGTCGAGGTGCTCGTGACCGGCGGGGTGATTTACCCAAGGCTCGGCGTGCTGGTCGGCCCGCTTGCGGCGGAGTCATTGTCCGGCATGCACGCCGACGTCGCCGTGATGAGCGCCGGCGGCATCACGCTCGACGGCATCACCAACTCCCACGCGCTGCTCATCGACATCCAGCGCGCCATGCTCGAGTCGGCGCAGCGGATCATCTTCTGCCTCGACCACACCAAGTTCAACCGCCGCTCCGTCTCCCCCCTCTGCGGACTCGACGCCGTCGACACCATCGTCACCGATGCCCAGGCTCCCGCCGGCCTCGTCGCTGAGTTGAAACAAGCCGGCACGCAGGTCATCATCGCCGACTGACACGCAGCGCTTGGCCAAGCGCTTGGTTTTCAAATTCACAACGAAAGTTTTGAAACCACGCGAATTATTCTTCGTGAACTTCACGCCCTTGTAGATCTGTCAGGCATGCGGGTACCGAAAACGAGCCTTCCGGGAACCCGACAACCACTCAATCGCCTCTTTTTGAACACACCCACAGAAGTCTTTCTTCACCTTAAAACCATCAACACCACACCTTGGCTCCCCGAAAAACTATTGCATTCCATAATCTCATAAAGGGCAGAAAACGTTTTCCTGATTTCATTTAAAACAAAAATGCCATGATATTCTATGAATATATTATGGATCGTGAAATCAATGGGGTTGGAAAAAATATCGAACAGCACATCCAGCTCCACTGCTTCAATATCCATCTTTAAGAGGTCTATTGATTCAAGATTATGATGATCAACGATTTCCCGGATGGTTGTGGTTTGAACATCCTCACCCCCCAAATCCTCGTCCCATTTTTTCAGAGTGAACGAACCGGTTCTTTTTTCAGGGCCGTAATTTAACTTAAATTTTCCGTTTTGGTTCCAAACAGCAATGTTGTTTAGATGAACGTTTCTCAATTCCTCAACATTTTTTTCCAAGACTGCATATGTATCACGGGATGGCTCGTAACCGTAAATCGTTGAATTCGGATAATTATCCCTGAAGTAAACGATTGAACTTCCAAAATTACTTCCCAAATCCAGAATGATTGGATTTCTTGATTTTATTTTAACATTTGATAATGGATAATCGTTGCCCTGAAGCACTGAAAAAATCATCTCTTTTTCGGCTCTAGGATATTGGAACCTAATTTTACTCTTATTTTTGAGTGTTATTTCAATCGTTTCCAGATGCTCCATCGTTCAAAAAATACATCACCGATAGGGTCACTTCGCCCTTACGTTTTCGGGGCGCCATCCCAATTCACCCACCAGTTTTTGAATTGCCGCCACTGGGTGTGGAGGTGTTCTCGCTGGCTGTCGCTGAGTCGATCCGGCGAGTGGATGGGGTGCCCGTACTCCGCGTGGCCTTCCAGCACCATGAGTTGTTTGTAAAATAAAACCAAGTCCGGCCCCTCGTCGAACTTGGCCAATTCCAACAAGGCATCGTCCAGCGCCTTGGCCAAGCGGCTCGCCTCGGCGTCGCCCTTGGCCGCCTGTTCGCACAGTTGAACCAAGCGCAGCACCTCGGTCGGCAGCGCGTTGCCCACGCCGGTGATCGCCCCCACCGCGCCACAGCGGACGTAGCCGTGAAACACCTGCGTGTCCACCCCCACCACCAGCGACAGGCCGGGGTCACGGCTGGTGATGTTTTCCGCAGCGTAGGTCAGCGACGCGGCACCGCCAAATTCCTTGAAGCCGACGAGGTTTGGGAACTCCCGGTTGAGGTCGAAGAACAACTCCGCCCTGGTTTCAAAACCGTAGTATGGGCTGTTGTAAATGACCGCCGGCAGATCACCGCCCGCCCGCAGGACCTCGGCAAAATGCGCCCGCTGCGCCGCCGGGGAAACGCCCCGCGAAAGCAACCGGGGAATCACCATCAACCCGGCCGCCCCAATCTCCCGCGCATGCGCCGCGTGGCTTGCCGCCTGCCGCGGACTTTGCGCCCCGGTGCCGACCACCACCGGCACGCCGGCCTTGGCCAAGCGGCTGACGCCTTCCTGCCGTTGCCCGCCGGTCAGCAACGGCCAGTCGCCCATCGACCCGCAATAGACTACCCCCCGCATCCCGGCTGCCACCAGGCGCTTGGCCGTGGCCACCAGTGCATCAAAGTCAGGCACACCGCCGGCGTCACACGGCGTCATCAAGGCGGGAAGGCACCCGCGAAAAATAGTCGAACTCATCGGCGCGAAATCATCCGCACCCAACCCCTCTTTGGTCAACACCCATAAGTAAACTACGCCAACAGATTATGGCCCCCCTGGCCGTGGACATCGGTTAACCGGAAATCGCGGCCTTGGTGGCGATAGGTGAATTGTTCATGATCCATGCCGGGGCAGTGCAGGATGGTGGCGTTGAGGTCGTGGACATGCACCTTGTCCTGCTCGGCGAAATAGCCGAACTCGTCGGTCGCACCGTGGACAATTCCCGGCCGGATGCCGCCCCCGGCCATCCAGACGGTAAACCCGTGCGGGTGATGGTCGCGTCCGTATCCGGAACCGTCACCCTGCGCCATGGGAGTCCGGCCAAACTCGCCGCCCCAGATCAACAGCGTCTCGTCGAGCAGGCCGCGTTGTTTCAGGTCGGCGATCAGAGCCGCGATGGGCCGATCCACCGCGCGGCAACGCTCGGTGTGTTGCTTCGCAATCTCGCCGTGAGAATCCCAGCCTTTCTCGTACAACTGCACAAACCGCACGCCACTCTCGCTCAAGCGCCGAGCCAGCAGGCAATTGTTGGCGAAGGACACCCTGCCCGGCTCGGCCCCGTAGGCCCCGCGCTTGGCCAAGTCAACGAGATGCTTGAAATCGACGTACGCCTTGTCAAACACCGCGATTTCGCCCTCCTGCAGCCCGGCGCACACCTCACGGGCCCGCTTGTTGTCGTTGTGAGCCGCCGTGT
>JACKQG010008161.1_pt1 | contig 10294 bp, 4 predicted proteins | sample 8237621 | NCBI WGS metagenome assembly JACKQG01 (sample SAMN15677084, study PRJNA649215) | marine metagenome | biome: marine; feature: Black Sea; material: saline water; isolation source: suspended particulate matter (SPM) from the Black Sea western gyre | collected 2013-06-09/2013-06-10 | depth...
TTTCAAACCATATATTTGCAAATCGATCACCTTTTATTAAACTAAACATAGCATAAATTGATAGGAAATTTGATTTTTCCAGGAGCCACCAATTATTATTTGAACGAAAAGTAATTATTTTTCAGCAACTTTCCTAAACCGTGCCATGAAAATCAACAGATTGGTTGTGATTCTACGAGAATAATCTATATACAGGATATTTGCTCGTTTAAAAAGGTTTAGGAAAGCTAAATTGCCCTTTTTTCGGCCAAGCACTAATTGAAAGGAAAGATTGATAATTGAGATTTTTATTGTGATAGCTTCTGCAATATGGTTTACTAGAACTTGAATCCCAGTGTAAAATGCTGCACATTATCAAAGACACCAAAATCTGCATAGGCATAATCAATGAGCAAATGAATATTATCTGCGACTTTAAAATTTACCCCGGCGCCAAATGTGAATCCCTCTTCATCGGTATTTCCTCGGTAACCTGTCCGAATGAAATACGAATCATACAAGCCATATTCAATCCCAATATTATAATGCTCAGGATTATCGTTCGGATGTGTCGCATCGACAATAACCACTACCCGGTTATCAGCGTTCGGGAAAAAGGCGTCATTGGAACCGACTATTTCATTTGCGATAGAAAGTCGCAATTTTGTAGGCAGGGGCCAGCCTTCCGTACTTAATTTGGCTTCTGTATCAGGGTTTGATGCGCTTTCTGAAAGTTGATCGTATCCCCTGATCAGATCCCGGCCGTCAAGCTGCAAATCAGTTCCAAAATTGGTCAAAACCATTGCCACTTTTGTCCCTTTAATTCCTGTATCAAGCAGCAATCCCATATCAACTGCAAATCCCATTGCTGTTTCATTCCAGATCGATTGATGAACCATTTTTGCTGTTATGCCAAACTGAAGAAAATCTGTCATCGATCTGGCATAACTGATCCCAATGGCAATATCCCTGGCATTAAAGTATAATCCTGTGCCTTTTGGCTGTTCGATCGTGGTTTGTTCCATCTCGTCCATAGTTTGATACTTACAACTGAGTCCGACAACATTGTTTCTATCTACAGGCAAAACAAAACCCGCAAAGCCATTGCTGATGCCTACAATCCATCGCGTATGAGTCAGAGTCATTTCGAAATTATTCAGCTGTGCAATCCCCGCCGGATTCCAGTAAAGGGCTGAAGCGTCATTTGCCAGGGCGCCGAAACATCCTCCCATCGCCAGCGCGCGGGATCCAGCTTCCACCTTTAAAAATTGAGCGGCGGTAGTAGCGACTTTATTAAAATCCCCGCTTTGACCATATACAAGAAATGGCAGGCAGAGCAGAAAAGGCATTCTTTTTAATACACGTATCATACTTCACCTCTCCAATTTATTTTATGATTGCAAATTTGCCGAGATGCTTTTCACCTTCGGGTGTTTTTACAATGTAAACATAAACGCCGAAAGCTATTTCCGTACCGGATTGAGAAGATAAATTCCAGCTTTCACTGCCTGTTCCGTTCCAGTGGTCTAATACTGTCACCAGTTCACCTCTTGTTGTGTAGATGGAAATGGAGCATGTTGGGGGTAAATACATAAACTCTATCCTGCGAACATTTTTAGCTTGCTCCCACGCCGCATTTACCACGTAAGGATTCGGAACCACACGAATTTCTTCCAGCTTTTCTTTTGAAGCTGGCGTGAATGAAAAGGGAGTAAACGTGATCTCATAAGTATCACCAGGGACATGCGCCCGTTTCGTTATAATGCGGATTTTTTGACCTTCCATTGGTATCTGCTTCAGGGAATCCTGTGGCGCATTCATAATTTTAATTTTATAATGAGCCGCCTGCATAAGGTCAACAGTAAATACATCCCCAATATTCAAATCTGAATACGGTGTATTAAGCAGCGCTATCTCTTCACCTTCATTATAGACGCCGTCACCATTGTCCGTGACAATACAGGTAACCTTTTGGTTTGTGGTCACATTCCATATCTCAAATGGGACATGCTCTGCAATTTGCACCGTTAATCCGAGTTTTGTCCCGACATTTGATCCCTGCGAAGTAAACCTGATTTCATAATCGGACGTTCGGGTTTCAAAATTTCCCGCTGTTGTTAAGTGATTGCCTTCGATCGCATACCACGATTCCGTCGTATCTGTTTTGCCGGCGCCAAAAACATCGCGACCGTATTCGTCCAGGATCGAAGTAACGCCGCCAAACTTATCGTCGCCATTGACCCTTACTCGGAATCCGTCAATAACCGGCATATCAGATGTATTTATTGGAAAACCATCGTACTCTGTAATGCGTTCGCCTTGCTGAATTTCATAAACGTCAAAACTAACCGATGGGCTGTCGTGAAATGCAATTTGATATGGATTTTCTGTTAATGCCCAGGGATTAACAATTTCAACTTCCAAATCACCTTTTCCCAAACCAGTGGTATGATTCCAGGTATACTGTGGATTCGTAAATCCTGTTGCTTTAGGCGTTGGCTTGACTTTGACAAAATTGGCTTCGGCTTCCTTCTTGCCTTTTGACGATTCAAAGGCGGGAATATTGCTGCCCGGATTTCCACGATCGTATGATGTTATTGTATAACTATAAATCAATCCATTATCGACATTTTTATCCATCCAACTATGCGCCAGCCCGTTATCGTCACCTAAATTAAAGGTAGTGTTAAGCGGATCAAGACCTGATATGCCATCGGCTTTGTCAAAACTTGCGACAGGCACATAGCCGACCAAATTTCCTCTTCCATCAACAATCGGGTCACCCCACGTTTGTCCATCATCCAGACTCCTGTAAATTTTATAACCCTCAAAATCATATTCACCGCTAAAAGGATCCGCTGTTTTTTCAGGACTATCTGACCAGTAAAGTGTAACCTCACCGTCTCCTGGAACCGCATACAGTTTTGGTGATTTTGGACCGCTGGGTCCCTGGAAGAATTTATCTTTCATGGTCGTCGCCATGTCAATATTGGCTTTAAAATCATCGACATTTTCTCCGGCGCAGACAGCAATTACGGATTTCACGGATGCGCCTGCTGCGAGGTCAAAAGGACCGGTCATTACAAACACCGACCAATCCGTACCCAGAGTAGTTTGCGTGGGAGTGTAATCGTCATGATGTACATCGCTGCCATGAAAGTAATCGCTCGCCGGTAAAAATATCGGCAACAGGTTTGGTTGGCTTGTAATTACAGCCCACATTTCACTGTCATTTGCAGGAAGCGGCGGATCTGCGTCAGGAAAATAGTGGTCGTCCGTAATTCCCATATCGTTGGGTGTTTCCAATACTGCAAAACCAAATACGCCATTTTCCATGTTATTTGGCTCGTTCATATTCGGCGTAAAAGTGTACATGACGTCCCAGGGCCCCGATGTTGTGCCTGTACTGTACGTGTAGATTGCTTCCGAGCCGTATGTCCCATAATCCATATCGACGTAATAACCATACCAACAATCCTGCAAGTCTTTGCTGCTGGTATTGATAATTGTTGTTTCATAAAACTGGAAATCAGCGGCATAAGGACGTCCGTATTCATAAATTTGAGTTTCCAGCCTTATACCGAGCGGCGGGCCTTGAAGATTATCATGATCGTCTATGGCGGAGAATACAACGCGGTCTGCCGGAAATTCTCCGAAAATCTCCTGCCCATAAGTTGGCGATGTTGGATTGATATCGATTCGAAAACTTCCAGGCCAATGTCTTTCACCAGGGGTAGATACAAAATTTCCGTTGACATCATCGTAACCTTCCGGCCAGGTTTCTTCAATATCGCTTGATGCCAGATGAGGGTAACCGTTAACTTTAAGTTCGTCTGGTTGTGGATTTGCATGATACCTTCCGTAATGCCCTTTTACAGCGCCCCAGTCTTCGATCCAATTACCTGTATGCCCATCAATAACATTTCCATTATGGGCGAAAACGAATGCGAAATCATCGGCGCACTCTACTTTAGCGGGAATGCTGCCTTTACTTTGCGGCCAGTTGAAATTATATAAAACCGACTGGAAATATGAATCGCAAACCTGTCCCATATTCATGTAACAATTGACCAATTCGCCTTTTACCAGAAGTGCATATCCAACATCAGGCCCTCTGGCTTCCGGCTTTCGTAATGCATTATCCAGGTTGTCTTTTTCACTACTCTCCGCAGCGATTGCGGCAATAAGTATGGTACAAAGTATCAATAATTTTTTCATAAAATCACCTTAACAGATTTTGGATAATATAACAGTATAATTTTTATTGCTATTTTTAAAACGTTACGCGCATGCCAACTGAAATTTGTTGTGAAATACCTGCATTCTCAGGATTATGCTGGCGGTCTTTTGAATAAGAACTGGCGATTCCAGCATCCCAGGCTTCACCTGTCCTTGTCCAGACATAGTTAGTATTTAGCCGATTAAACAGGTTTTTTACGACTAAATAAGGCATTATTTCTACATTATCTAACACTTGTATATTTCTTTGCAAACGAAGATCAACCTGAGAAAACCAGGGTTTTCTCCCTGTGTTTCTTTCAATAAATATATCAACAAAACCTTCATCCAGTGTTGGCGTGTATGGTAAACCGCTGGCTAATTCCAGCATCAGGTTCATATTCCATCTTTCAAATGGCTTAAATCCTAAAAATTTCGGTCCAAAATCTCGCGGTATTTTTATTATTGAATTAAAAGATAAATCGTGCCTTCTATCAAAATCCAAATAATATTCACGGTTTGGGCGTTCGGAAACATCCACACCGCGGTACAAATTATATCCATCACTTGATGATGATTCGTTGCCTTTCGCTACTGAAAGCGAATAGTTTAAAACACCTGTAAAAAACCGACCCACTTTGCGTTCAAGCGTAAATTCTATTCCTTTTACACTGGCGTAATCGCTATTATCAAATATGGTAAAATGATATGGGAAACCGATATGGTATGCACTGGCAGCGAGGTTCGTTATATCTTTATAATATGCATTGACGTCGAATGTCCAGTTATTGCCTATCTGAGATTTAACACCAAATTCATACTGAACGGTTTTTTGATTTTTTATTTTTGAATTTCCAACCAAAGGATGACGGTCAGCAACAACATCATGGGATTTATACATTTCATAGAATCCCGGCTTTTCATAAAAATGACCATAAGAACTACGGAAAACCACCTTATCAGTAACCGGATAAGCAATTCCAATTCTGGGACTGATATGATATTGCGGTTCCACTGCCACCTCCTTTGAAGGAGTCCATTCCCCGGTCGTCTCATCCAATTCACCGGCAACATAAATATCTTCCCACATGGTGTGGTTTGCGTCTAAATAATCAAACCGCAAACCAACGTTCAAAACAAAACGATCATATTCCATTTTGTCTTGTAAGTAAACAGCTAACTCATTTGGGTTGTGTTCAAATATTTCGATATAATGCGGTGCATTCGCCCAGGGCTGTATCCAACGATCTCTTTTAACCGTATAATAGGTAAATTCCAATCCGGTTTTTATTTCATGATGATGGGATAGCTGGCTTAACATATCGAACTTGGCTGAATATGTAGCAGTTTCGTTATCCTCATATCTCCCATGATCACCGGAGACATAATATCCACCAGCATTCAAGCTCCCCTGTTTCCAATCCGATTCGAGTATAATCAATGAATCAAGCAATTCGCTATTAGAATAAATATATTCAGGATAATCGCTGATTTTGAATTTTCCATGCTGGTTATATCTCAGAAATCCACGCACATACCGTGACAGCCTTACCGTATAGAATGTTTTTTCCCCAAGTACATGAGTAAGTTCGAGGGATTCCCGATCAACCAGGTCCTGCCTGTCTTCATATCCTTCGGGAGTATATTTCCACCGGTGATCGTAAGGCTTCGAATACCTGCATGACCTTTGTACACTCGCATTGATTTTTATATCATGAAGACAATATGACAGTTTTATGTTAAAATCTCTGTTTGCGTTATACCCGAATTGCAAGTGACTGTAATAATTTGAGTAGCGTCCCGAAGCAAAAAATGACAGGTTTTTTATGAATGGAACCGGACCCGATAAATTTGCAGTGTAATAACCATATAAAGGACTACCAAAGATTGAAGGCAATTTCCCAACTCCCGGTATCGATTCAAATTCAGGAACACTATATTTTGATGTTCCTATTGGGTCATATTCAGTTGGAGTTGAGACCAGGCTATCCGGATTTTCACTGTTCCACTGGTACCAACGCTGCGAATCCCGATATTTGTTTTCATCTCCTGTAGGGATACTGACTAAATCCGAATAAAGCATCCAATCCTGTTTGCGATAGGGTGATTCGTTCAACCAGTGAGATTCATATTCGATTCTTCCTGTATATTTTTCCAGAGATCCCTCTTTTGTGACGATATTTATTACTCCGGACATCGCCTGCCCGTATTCAGCACTAAAAGCACCTGTCATCACCTGCAATTCCTGAATCAAATATTTATCGAGAAGCACACCTGCAGCACCGGATTTATAGAACGGATCCTGAACTAAAACACCATCAATCATATAAGCTATTTCGCCGGAGCGCCCACCCCGTAGATGCAAATTTCCGGCTTCATCGGATGTGAATCCAGATTGAGTCGCGATAGCCTCGCTTACTTCTTGTATAGGCATCTCCGAAAAAACCTGAAAATCGAGAATTGCGGTTTTTGCGGTTTCGTCACGTTGTACGAGTGGTCTTTCCGCCTGTACAACAACCGTTTCACCTTCGATTATTGAACTCTCTAATTCAAAATTTGCACTGCTGGTCATATCCGTAAAAACCTGTATATTTTCCAGGGTTACGGTTTTATACCCAATCATCATTGCCTTTAAATTATAAATACCAGGCGGAATATTTATTATAGTAAAGACTCCATTATGGTGAGTTGCAGCCCCTAATACTGTGCCTTCCACAACAACATTGACACCAATCAGTGGTTCATTGTTGTCCTTATCTTTAATCATTCCGGAAATTTTTCCGGTTGTTCCCGCTAACAACGTATTAAAACTAAATAGCAAGGTAATAAATAGCAGGCATGCGATGATTACCTGTTTTCTTTGACTCACCATACTATTACCTCCTTAATATAGACAAATTTTTTTGTACTGAATGCATTTCAATTGCATCCCGTTTTAAATATTAAGATGCAGCCCGAATAAACAGACTGCATCTTTATCGCGGTTGCTACTTGATCAATGTCATTTCTTTGACTTCAGTGTAATCCCCTGCTTCCAGGCGATAGAAATAAGTTCCGGAAGCAACATCTTTTGCATACCAGGTGATACCTTTTTCTCCGGCAAGCATCTCTTTGTTAATGAGTGTTGCCACTTTTTGACCCTGAACATTGTAAATGCTCAGTTTTACGTGAACATTTCCTTTCAGGTTAAATCGAATAGTGGTATTGGGATTAAACGGATTCGGATAATTCTGGAATAACTCATGTGATTTTGGGATAGATGAAACACCGGAGCCAGGCACTGCTGAAATTAAATCTTTAACTCCCTGGGTCGGGACACTCAGATATTTCATTTCCTTGTACTCATCGTAGGAGCCGCTACCGCTGCGGAAGAAAAAGTTTAAGTTATCACCGGCATTTCGGGTTTGATCACATGGGTATTCACTGGCCCATCCTGCTTCTTCATAAACCAATTGGGGACCTTGCCAGCTCGAACCATTGTCTTCAGATAGCATCACATAAATTCCGTAATTATATGCGAATGGATCTCCTCCTGCTCCTGTAGTATCATTCACATCTGTATATGCAAAATAAAGCGTTCCGTCAGGTCCGATAGCCGGGCTGTTCATGACATCCTCTTCGTCCTTATTAGTGTTACCCGGTGTTGCAATCCCCTCTTCTAAGAGCTGCGGAAATCCTATTTTATTTATGTTCCAGGTGCTTCCGTCGAATCTAAAATTCCAAACACGGTATGGCATCTCCTCGCCGGCTATTTCGGTTGTGTCGTATCCAACTCCAAATACATGCCAATTCCCGGCATTATCCAGCAGTGTGGAAAAAGTTCTGTACGTATCGTCTGTATTAAACATAAGAGATTCTGTTCCGGGAATAAAAGCCGGGTCTGACCAGGTAAGTCCACCGTCATTAGATACCACATACATTGCGCGCTCAAGTTCTGCGGCGTTTTCTCTTTTAGCCTGAAAAACACCGTATACTTTATTGTCTGTACCTATCGACATCGCCAGGGGCTGTCTGTTGCCGGTAAAGGTGTAAACATAGTTCGTATTCAATGTGTCTTCAAGCATTGAAGAAACCACTTTAATTTGGCTGCTCCAGCTTGTACCACCATCGGTGCTGCGATAAACTCCAATACTAAGACCTGGTTCATATTCCACACCGCTAAGCAGCCATAAATTGGGATTATCCGGATCAATCGCCAAAGTATTATACCTGAAGTCCAGCTTATCTTCCGCAGTGCCGACAGCATCAACTTCAACATTGTTCCAGATACCGCCGCCCCATCCACCGACATCTATGGCTACGATAGGTTGCTTGTTAATATTCGCGTCCGGATTTGATGAGCTATAGTAAGCAACCACAGGATTGCTGGATGTGCCATTGGCTACCGGGTATGAGGCATTCATTTCACTTCCTACGCCGGCATTAAGATTTCGATACACAGTCCAATTGACACCACCATCTAAGGATACAGCAGCATTAATTCTGCGTCGGTCAGGATCTGCAGATGCAAGCGCATAGTAGGTTACAACAAGGTTACCGGTCGTAGGTTCATAAAATGAAATGTTATTTTCTGAACGATAAGTGCCAATAAACCTGTCGTGCGTGGCTGAATCAACCATAACGACTGTTGAACCGGGAACATGCAACACTTGCGCGAATCCTAAACCGGAGCATGCGAATAAAACGAAAAGCGTCAAAATGAGTGACTTTTTCAACATGATAAATTACCTCCTAAAAAAGTTAACATTAAATTTTTACACATCCACCCCTGCTTTATTTACGCTCAAGCTATGCTTAACGTAAAATTCCCATAGAGCATGTAATAACTGTGCAAATGCCAAAACCACCCCCTCTCTGTTAGTTTATTATCATTGGTAAAATGATCTATTAATTACTATTCGTTTGTTTGATTAGAGCAATGATAAATAACCATTGCCAGTAACGCTGATCTGTCTATCAGACTATCTCGTATAATGTATTCATCCTGAGAGCCAAAATTATTTGCAAGCGGTCCAAATCCTTCGATAACAGGAATATTATCCGACGCAAGTGAAGCATCCGTTGAGAGATGAAAATGCGCTGTATTTACCCGAACCTCCATTTTCTGACCAATCTTTTGTATCTTTTTGAAGAACTTATGACTAGCCTTTGATTCTACCATGGGTAAACGTCCGCCTCCCTTGCGAACATGCACCTGAATCTTTCCGTTAGTGCTGCTTTTTGCAATCTTTATAATTTGTTCATCAACAGATTGCCCAAGGTTTTTATCTTTAAAATGAATCACCATTTTTATCTTGGCGTAATCAGAGATTGAGTTGTCAAACTCGTATGCTTCAATTGATGTTGTTAACATTTTTATTTCATCAAGTGATGCGGAGAGTTTTTTCCATGATGAAATTTTCTTTATTAAGAAAGAAATTAAATCAGGGTTTTGCATGCCGTTCTGGAACTTATTGTTGTTAAACTCGACTTGGTATTCCTGCATCCCCATACACGAGGTTGTCAGGTTACCCTGCAAATCACTGTGAAGTAATCCGATGATATGTTTCGATTTATTGATTATATCACGACTTTTATCTTTCGTGTATTTACTGCAAAGAAAATAGTCGGATGTGAGCAGCACACCGCATTTGACTGATTTTAAGACCCGAGTAAAGCGCAGCGCATGAAGCGCGGCAAGAATCTCTGCTATGCCACCTTTGTTTTCTGCGACACCGGATCCGTATAATCGACCGCGATCTTCCCTGAATGGGACAAACTCCCGGTAATCATGTTGTATATCGAGGTGGGACAGCAACAGCACATCATTGGTTTCTTCCGTATGATTTGCGAAATATAATGAATTCCCAACTTCCGTTTGTGGAATGACTTGTCTGTAAAAGCCTAATTGTTGAAAGCGGTTGCTTATCCAGTTACCAAGTGTATTGATTCCTTCAATATTATAAACAAAGGAATTAGTAGAAACCATCTGATCGATGTAATCAATAATTGTTGACAAATTGCCGCGCAAATAACTTCGAACTCTTGTAGATAACTTTTCTGGCTTTTTTTCTATCTTTGCTGACTCTGTACCATCCTTTTTTATAGATTCGCCAAA